>Ga0247762_1000395_pt1 | contig 13188 bp, 14 predicted proteins | sample UWRJL081202R4_FD_181016 | JGI IMG/M metagenome (GOLD analysis project Ga0247762, IMG submission 181016) | Plant litter microbial communities from Arlington Agricultural Research Station in Wisconsin, United States - UWRJ-L081-202R-4 | ecosystem: Environmental > Terrestrial > Plant litter >...
GTTTACAAAGGTCAGCGTACCATCATGGACATACCGGCAGATCATCTCCTGCTGATCTTCAACGATTGCCCTATAACGCGACTCTGATTCGGCGATCGACTGGCTGGCAAGCTTCCGGTCGTGTATGTCCATGCACGTACCGATGTAGCCCATAAACTCTCCTTCGAACAGGTAGCGCGGGCTGCCATTGTCCAGCATCCATCGGTATTCTCCGTCATGGCGGCGCAACCTGTACTCTACTGTAAATCGCTCCCGCTGGCTGAAAGCGGTATCGTAGGCGTTGCGGTAGCGCTTCACATCCTCGGGATGTATGCCTTCACACCAACCGTAGTTCGCCTCTTCTGCCTGCGTGCGACCGGTAAAGTCAAGCCAGCCCTTATTGAAGTATTCGAACGTACGATCGGGACCGGACATCCAGATGAGCACCGGCGCAGAATCTGCCATGGTGCGGAAACGCTGCTCGCTTTCACGCAACGTTTCTTCGGCGCGTTTACGGCGTTGCTCGTTGCCGAGGGCTTCGATAAGGTTACCCAGCATATTAACGAGTGGCTGAAGCTCTTCGATTGTTTGCGCGTTGTAACCATCCAGGCGATTACCCAGGCCGATCATGCCTATCTGTTTGCCACCTTTTATGACCGGTACCGCGAGAAACGAAGTCACAACCGGATGACCGTCAGGAAAACCTCCGGCTCGCGGATCGCCTTGCGGGGCATTGGAAATAAGTGGCTCGCTGGTGAGCAACACCTTACCAATAAGTGTGTCTTGTTTATGAATTTCGATACCTCTGCCCTGTTGCTGAGCAGCTTCATATTGTTTGCGCACCTCGTCGCTCCAGGCAATGTTCGTGACGGTAAACATTTCAAGATGCGGCACACCCTGCTCGTACAGTACTTCGCCAATAAAACCAATTTCACTGCCGGTAAGCGTAAGGATTTGCCGGAGCACGGTTTCGAAAAAAATGCGAGGCTCCACATCCCTTATAAATTGCAGCTGCGCCTGGTTTATGATACCGAGCACCTGGTTTTGCTTTTCCAGCGCTTTTCGGTTTCGCTGCAATTCCAGCTCGGCTTGCTTGCGTTCAGTTACCAGCAGCGAGATGCCGCCTATAGAGTAGATCTTCCCATCGCTATCGCACAGGGGAAACTTGACTGTATAATAGGAGTCGGTTTTTCCATTCATCACCACGTCCTGTTCAGTCTCCAGCGTGGCGCCTGTAGCCATTACGTGTTTGTCTGATGCACGGAAGCGGTCGGCCTGTTGCTGCGAGAAGAGATCGTAGTCGGTAATGACTGCCTTCGTATAATTAGCGGGATAATACCGCGTAAAAGACTTGTTAAAAAACGTATAGCGACCGTAGAGGTCTTTAAGGAAAACAATGAGCGGAGCATTATCCATTATTGTCTGGAGCTGCTCCTGGCTCTTGAGCATTTCGTGAACGGCCGTTTTGAGCACGGTTATATCTGACTGGATGGCCATGAATCCGTTTATCTCGCCGAGATCGTCGCGTATGGGCATCACTTCTATGTCGAGCCAGTATTTGCGGCCGCTCTTGGAGTAGTTCAACACTTCCGTGCGGAATGGCTGGGACTGCATAATACACCGCTTCATATAAGCAAGCGTCTTGGCTTCGGTTTCCGGTCCCTGAAGAAACGAGCCTGGCTTGCGGCCGAGCACTTCGTGCAGCTTGTATTCACTTATACGTTCGAAGCCTTCATTTACCCACGTTATCTGGCCCTCGCGGTCGGTAAGGATAACGGCATTGCTGGTGTGCCTTACGATTAGGGCGAGCTTGCGCAGCTCTGATTCTGAACGTTCCGCCTGTGCGCCGAGCAGTGTTACTTCCTGCTGGGCGGTGGCGCGTTTTGTAATGTCACGGAAAATCCCGAGGGCCATACCCGCGGTGTAGAACGTGCCCTGTGCTTCTATAATCTTGATGTTTCCCTTGGCGGTACGCACGCGAAACTGTGCATTGACGCGATGAAGCGCGCGCTGGCCGTTGCGCGTGCCTTCCTGGATTTTGTTGTAGATGATCCAGCGATCCTCCGGAACAACAAAAGTCTCTACAAACTGTTCGAGTGGCTGCTTGTAGGCAGTAGGTTTCGCTTCCTCCAGCAGCTCGAAAAGCTCCGGGCTTACCGTTACCTCACCCGAAGTAATAGACAGCTCGGCAAAGCCCATATTAGCAAAACGCATCGCGTCGCTGAGACGCTCGCGATAGGAACCGAAATCTTCGTGCTTTCCGGCAACAGGTACTCCGCACGCCACAAGCATAACTATCTTTTTGCCGGCATGCGTGATCTGACTGGACAGCAGATCGAACGATAACGGACCTTTACTCCTGGATTCAATTGTTACGGGGATAGACCGTTTACTACGCAGGTCGGTATTACCGCCTTCTATCCACTGCGTGAACGGTATAGACTGCCAACGCGGCCGCGAATGCCCAAAGGCTCGTATAGCTGCCCGGTTAACGTGTAGAATACGAAAGGTCTTTGGCTCGCACAGCCAGGCTGGCAAGGGGTTGCCTTCGAACAATTCTAAACCAACGGATTCTCCAGACATATATGTATACAGAACTGCAATATAAGAATCCCTTCGTAGCAAGGTTAGCGGGTAACTACTTACGTAGTTTTACGGAATAAAAAAATCCTCCCTGAGCCAGGGAGGATTTTCAATCCTATCAAACCAAAAATCTTAGTTCGGAGAAGTTACAAACAGACTGCGCATTCCGGATATTATCCGGTTGTCTTCTTCGGTAAACGCCAGCGCATTGCGACGAACGGTCTGTGACTGGATAAAATCTTCCAGGCTAGTATAAAACCGAAGTCTGTATTTCAAAATAAGACGCGCACCGATAGCTCTTTTGAACGTTCTTAAATCCACCGAGTCATCAAGCCAGTACAGATTGTGTACCCCCCTTTTGAAAGCTACATTATCTATGTATCCGGGGATGATATTAAGCCCGGTGTGATCCAGTTTTTTGCGAACATCGGCGCGAAAATCGGCGCGTCCTGTTATATAAAGTGTTGACCAGTTCATGAATTACATTAAAAAATAAAGGTCCTGTAAGAAGTACTTGATGAATATTCCGTGTTGTGTATGCACCACCCAATATCGTTCTGTTTAACAATCATCTAACCCATTGATTAGCAGACATTAAGAACTTCTTCATACAAAGTAACGAAGTGTTTCGGATGAATGTTTCATAACCCCTGAAAACTGTTCGGAAATGTCCGTGAATCATCGTGTATCTCGTATGGGTTACTGTAATTAAACGTTGAAACGATTAATAAGGGTTTGTGATATATATTATGTGACCACAGCGCAACCGTTGCCACGGTATTCCCGGGTATATGAATTACGATTGCTAATTATATTCTAATGCCAGGCGCTTAATCCGAGCCTGCCCGATAAAAGAAATGCTACCAGGATCACGAGGATCCGGTAGCATTCCGTTGTATAAGCAAATAAACAAAACGAGACTCTTTAATTCCGATATACAAGGTATTAACTGTTGTTCCTTTTGTATTACGTTGTTCTGGCGATCGCCACGTCCATGGATTCTTCAAGCCCGAAAGATTCTTCCTGACCGAAATCCTGTACGTTACGAAGCCTGTCTACCGCATTCTGGATGTAGGTCAACCCTACGTAGTTTGCCAGAAAGCAGACCAGGATAGCAATATCGATGTCTACCGGCTGTGAAAGCACGTAGCCGAGCCAGCAGTTCACTATTTCCTGAAGTATTGATTTTAGCGCTTCCATACACGTAATCTTTATCGCTACACACTACTTTCAAATAATAATGCCATTTTAAAAAGAGCCGTTTTAGCGCTGCCGAAAGCGTTTTCTGAACAGAAGACGTACACATTTTGTAGAAATCTGTGGAATGTTGCGGAATAAACCTGCGGTATCGGCGAAATGTGGGGTGCAACGTGGTATATAGATTGAAGCTTTTTAGCTTATTTACGACCCCAATATCAATGAATATGATTTTCCGCAAACCTTTAGCTGCTATGGCCCTTACTGTCGGTCTCGCAGCATTAACAGCCTGTGATAAGAATAACAACGTGGTGCTCTTTTCCACAAGCGACGATGTAAAGCTCGGCCAACAGGTCCAGACCGAAATAGCCGCAGACCCCAACACCTATAAGCTACTAGCCCCTTCAGATTATCCGGAGGCGTACGCATATCTCAATGCCTTACGCGACGAAATTCTCAACTCAGGTAAAATTGCCTACAAAGACGACTTCGCCTGGGAGATGCACATTGTGCACGATGACAACGTTCTCAACGCTTTTGCCACGCCGGGAGGTTACATTTACGTTTATACCGGGCTGATCAAGTACCTGGATCACGGTGACGATCTCGCCGGTGTATTGGGTCACGAGATGGCGCATGCAGACCGGCGACACACAGTACGCAACCTGCAGAAGACCTATGGCGTGAACTTCCTGCTGGGCGTAGTGCTGGGACAGGAACCCGGGGCGCTGGAGCAGATCGCCGGACAAGTAGCCGGTACGCTGGCGGGGCTCAGCTTTAGCCGCGAATTTGAAACAGAAGCCGATGAGCAATCTGTGGAGTATCTTGCACATACACAATATGCCTGTAACGGGGCTGCCCACTTCTTTATCAAGCTCAACGAATCAGGAGACGCTGGTCAGACACCGGAGTTTCTAAGCACCCATCCCAATCCTGATAATCGTATCGAAAACATCAACGCCAAGGCAACTTCACTCGGCTGCGACACCGGGCTATCGTCTTCTACCGACTACGACAAGCTGAAGAGTTACCTGCCTTAAACGTCAGGTGCGACAGACTAAGGATGCACACGAAGGTAGTTCTGCAAAGCAGCCTGCCCGTTGTGCATCAGGCTGTCTTTTTCCTGCACGGAAAGCTTCCTGATCTTGGGGCCTACGTTCCCCGAGCTGATGGAAACGGTGCGCTGCCAGTCGTGAGGCATGAGCGAGGACCGGTTCAGATTTTCAATAACAAAATTGTAAAACGCCCCCATATAATTCTTAAAGCGGGCTATCGGCACAGGAGCTATGCCTTTTTGATCAGCATCGAAGGCTATTTGCCCGGGAGTATCGATGCGAAAGCCGAGGGTATGGGCGTCCGGTATGCGCTGGGCCATGCCGTTAACCATTGTGAGCGAATCGAACAGGAATATCGGAAAATTGCCGGTGAAGCCGCCGTCTACCATGATATCATAATTCCCCCTGGCACGACGGTTGTCGATTATACGACCGACGGAGTCGATACATACGGCTTCGAAATACAACGGTATGGACATGCTGACGCGCACCGCATCTTTGATCTTCATATCCGGATACGATTTATAGGAGAATACAACAAGCTTTTGATTGTTAAGGCTTGTACCCGTGACGTAAAGGTCTCTGAAACCACGGTCGTGCAGCTGCCGGAAGGTAATGTCTGCATTTCCGGTTTTACGATCTATGATATTCCCGACCCAGCGGGTAAAGGCTTTGCCCCGGTACCAGCCGTAATGTTTATTCATACGCGAGATACCACCGGCAAAGAAGAACCGACCATCATTAAACTGCTGCATGCGGGTTTTGTAAATAATATCTTCTATCTCCCTGCCGGAGTATCCTAACGCTAACGTAAGGGCCGCGATAGCACCGGCAGATGTACCGCCTACTCGCGTAACGCCCGTTAACAAATTATTCTGCTCGAGCTCCTGTATTACACCCGCATACGCCACACCACGGATGCCGGCTCCTTCAAAAACAAGGTTCGTATAGCGCGGCTGAGCGTAGCCTGTATTATATAGAAACAGGACGGTAAGTATAACGATAGCTATTCTATTCATAAATTGATGCCCTCAAAGATAAACAATCTTCTTTCGGGGCGCACTCCCAAAAAAGGACTATACCGGAGGTCCGGGATAGTCGATCTGGGATGGACAGTTATTCTTGAGCAGGAGATCACTGGGGGTTAATGCTGACCAACCGTAGAGCAATGGGCCCGATGAGTAAGGAATGTACGTAGAGGTTGGTACTTTTACGTAAGGGTATAACAGGAGTTAAGTGGTCATCTCTTAATATTATGAGCAGCATAACGAAGAAACAACGCTATCGGTAGATAAAAATGATCACAGGTTCTTTCCGTTAACAGGTATTTTTGATAATTTAAGTATGTATTTATTCTACCCCTCTCAACAAATATGAATACATCAAAAAAAGAAACCTCCGCAGGAAGCCTGAAGAAGGTTAGGTACCAGTATCCCTATCAGAACAAAACGTTAACCAACATGCCCGGCGAACATTGGCAGGATATCCCCGGCTTTGAAGAACTTTACCAGGCCTCCAATTTTGGCAGGATCAAATCGTTAGATCGTGTTATCCCGCATCCCCGTCTTTACAAGCAATTTGTAAAAGGTAGAATATTGAGTCAGTCAGTAGCTTTCAACAATAACATCAAGACCGGTGAGCCCATGATAGACCTACGGGTATCGCTCAACAAAGAAGGTGTTCAGTATTACTTCAACACACGTCGCATCGTTTACAGCACTTTTGTAGACAACATTGATTACAGTGAGGATGGTATGTACGTGATCAATGTCGATGGCGACGGCTACAATAACCGGGTGAGAAACCTGAAGCTTGTAACCAAGAGTGAAAAGAGCAAGCGTGTATTTATACGCGAACGTCATGATTCATACCTCAAGGTAGCCGACCGCTCGAAATGGCCCAAGAACTATGGCGGCTATTCACGGCGCAAGCCTGTTAAACAATACGACAAGCGCGGCCGGTTGCTGGCGCGCTATGAAAGCATCAGTGAGGCGTCACGCAAAACAGGTTGCGGTGAAAAAGAGATCATCCTTGTAGCCCGTGGTGTTCATCACCACACAGGAGGCTTCAAGTGGCGTTATACCAAGGAAGCCTCGAAGCACAAAGCCTGATACCGACATAAGAGAAAAAGAGCCTGCTGAGGCTCTTTCCTTTTATTGATGAGATCGTCGTATCAGTTCTTATAGACCTTGACCATGAATACCAATTCACGCCAGCGTTTGATCTGCTGTATGCGGCCGGAGTTGCGGATATAATTTTTGCGTGGCAACACAACGGACTGAGTCGTTGAATCTACGGGCATATTGGCAATGGTCTCCAACAACGCACCTGATTTGATAGCGAACGTAGCACCCGCTGTTTCGGTCTGCATACCGCTGATTATCCCGACCAGGTTACCCTTGCGATCGAGCAACGGGCCGCCGCTATTGCCCGGGTTAGCCGGTACTGAAATCTGGTATGCTTTCGGGTTTTCAAGATAACCCGTGGAAGCGCTTACCGATCCTTCGCCAAACACTACGTCGTTACGCGGATAGCCCAATGTAAAGACCTCTTCGCCGAGATCTGCCTCGGTCTTGCTGATGGTATATGGCAGCGAGCGTATGTTAAGCTGGGTGGTATCGTCTATACGAAGTATAGAAATATCTACGGCGGGATCACTGTAAACGATCTTCGCTTTCAACAGGCCATATTGGTCATTCTGGATATATACAGAGTCGGCGTCCTTTACAACGTGGTAGCTGGTAGCCAGATAGCCCTCGGTAGAAATGAGGAAGCCCGTACCTGCATAACGGCTGGCATAACGGTCTACTTCTTCTTTTGTGGACTCGGCAATGTTGGCCATGATCCGGTGTTGCGACTTCCGGATAGACTCCATGTCGCGACGAAGCTCCTGGTAATTCACCTTCTGCCGTTCTTCCATCGAGCGCGTGGTGATGAGCGTACCGATTATGCTGACAAATGCCACGGAAGCGGCCACAGCAGCCATCGGCCAGTATTTACGCCACAGCGTAGGCTTCAGTCTGGGCGCGGCAAGTGTTGCTGTATTATCGCGCAGCACTTCTTCATGTAGCGTATCGAGCACGCGGCGGGTTTCACGGCGGTGGCCATAGCCCTGCAGCGTCTTCAGGAAGAGTATCTGCTCTTCCGCTTTTTTACGAAAATCGGGATCGGCAGCCATGGCATCCTCGATGTCATGCTTTTCCTGGTCTGAACAGGTGCCCCGCACGTATTGTTCGATGCGATCGAAAAACGTTTGTTCTGAATCCATTAAGGTAAAGGGTTATAGCCTGAGAAGAACATCTTTTTCAGTCGTTGCAGGCATTTATATTTTTGATTTTTAGCGTTGTCGGTATTGGTATAGCCAAATTTGTCGCGGATCTCATCCATCGTACGATTATGGAGGTAGAAATCTTCGAGTATGCTCCGGCAGGGTTCACCAAGGCCTTCAAGAGAGGTGTGCATGGCCCGCAGCTGTTTTTCATTTTCCTCGATGTCGAGCAGCTCCTCTTCGATCAGGAGAAAGGAGTCACCTTCTTCTATTTTGCCCACATAGCGCTTCTTTTCGTAGAGGCGTTTGAGCCAGAGGCGGCGGCAAACAGCGTACAGATAGGTCTTTATTTTACAGGTGAGAACAAAATCCGGCTGCTGAACACGCTCATAAAAAGCGATAATGGCGTCCTGGTAGACGTCGCGAGCCTCGGGCTCGGTACCGCTGTTAGTGAGTATCATATTCAGGACCATTGGATAATGCGTTTTGTAAAGTTCCCGGAGAGCTACCGTATTATTTTTACGTATCTCCGTGATAATCAATTCATCGAAGTAATGCACTGTTTCCGAATCAATGATGGCTTAATACAAAGGTATCCGTAAGGTAACCCGGAGCAAATATTTTTTTCCCCTTGGGTTACCCGGCCGGATTTTTTGTATGAAGGGAAATTTTTCAAAACAAAACAAATTATGAAACGCATTATCGCAGCTGCCCTTGCCCTTACTGTAGTAGCTTCTATGGTATCTTGTAAACCTTCAGCTCCTGCTGAAACTGCTGAAACTAAAGACAGCGTTGCAGTAGAAACACCTGCTGTAGATTCAACAGCTGCTCACGCTGATAGCACTGCAACACCTGTAGATTCAGCTGCTGCTGCACACTAATTCCCCTGCGCCACAGGCTATTCCGGGAACCCGATGACCTGTGGCGTATTTCCTTTTCTGGTTTTACTGCTCTCACACTCCGTACTCACACTGGTTCCTTCCCACCTTTTTCGCATTTTCTTCCTCTTTTTTTTAAAAACTGCCTTTTTCTTACTGCATCGCTAACGCATCTGCTTTTCCGGCGGACTGGCAGCGCCTTGCTTTTGCTGTAGGAAACGCGCATAAACCCATTATTTCTATGAAACGCACAGGCCTTTTAGTCCTTATCGCTACTGCTTTGCTGTTTTCGTGCAGTCAGCGTAAACAAGAATCTGCTATCGCCATGGATAGCACTGGCGACAATTATGTCGAGGCGGTTTCCGAAGCCAAATCTTCCGCACCGCTTGCCAACGCCGTTACGCCAACCAAAGATATTTACGCCGGTTTAAACAGGAACGTTATCAAAAAGGCTGATTTCCGGTTCGAGGTAAAGGACGTTCATAAAACCACCGATGCCATCGAGACGCTTTTGCTGAAGTGGCCGGCCTATATCGAATCGTCCAACCTGACACAGGAAAGCGGCCAGTTGGAAAGTAAAATAACGATCCGCATCCAAAACGAGTACTTTACGGAATGTCTGAAAGCCATCGGCGACCAGGCCGTTTCCATCGATTTCAAGACCATCACCACAGACAACGTGTCGAAGGAGTTTGTAGATCTCGAATCGCGGTTACGCACGAAGCGTGAGGTAGAGGCCCGTTATACGGAGATCTTGCGAAAAAAGGCAGGGACAATAGAGGAAGTGTTACAGGCCGAGCAGCAGATCGGCGTGCTTCATGAAGAGATCGAAGCCACCATGCAGCGGCTGAATTATCTGAAAGACCAGGTGGGCTACAGCACCATATCGCTTGAGTTTTACCAGCCGCTCGAGCCGGTAACCAGGCCGGAAGTAAAGGAAACGTTTTATACACAGGTTATCGACGCTTTCCAGGCGGGCTGGACGGTGCTCACAACGCTGACGCTGGCGCTTATTTATATCTGGCCGCTTCTGCTCGGTGGTGGTATTGTTCTCGTCGTACTAAAACTTCGTAAGCGGAAGGTTGCGGGTATTTAGGAATGTGATTCAAGCTTTTTTGCTAACATTGTGGTGCCTGGGGATTCCGGGCATTACTTTTTCCACCTACCCCTAAACAAACCGCTATGGCAGCCTGCGATACTATTCATTTCAATAACATCACATCGGAAGTTTTTGCGAACGTGGCCAAACAGCTGGCCGGTAAAGGATTTGCACTTTCAGGACCTCAGGGTGTAGTAAACGGTCCCTTCGGTATCGTTATTGAATACAGCTGGAATGAGAATGAACAAACGCTGTCGATCGATGTATTGGAAAAGAGCTTTTTCGTGAGCTGCTCCCAGATACGCGAGCAATTGAGCAGCGCATTCGGACAGCCGTAAGGGAAATGACTAGTACTTTCCCGGAAGACGGCCTTTACGTTAAGCCTTAACTTTAGTTAAGGCTTAAATGTGTAATATTTTTTGCCAGTTCGGGAGTCAGACGGCGATCAATGCGCACGAGCTTGTCTTGCAACATCGTTAGCTTGGATTCCAGTGTCACCACACGTTTGCTCAGATCGAAGATGAGCTTAATTTGTTCGGGACTTAAACCATCGAGATTCATAATTCGGGGCGTTTTAGTTGTCTTGTCGACATAACAAACATACAGCCCTGAAGGCCTTTTTTCATGCCAATAACAAGTGTGAAACTTACATGTATGATGTTTCTTTTTAGATAATAATTCCTTCGCTTTCGCTTAATCCAGCGTGGTAACAAGAGTTGCTCTGAAACCCTGGAAAGGGGTTTTCCGTGAAAACTCTTAAATCCCGCAACCATGCTACAGTTTCTGAAACTCCTTCGCGAAAAGAATCGCCTTAACATTCTGCTCATTTTCTTTTTAACCACCGCGCTGTGCATTACCCTGGTTGCTTTCCGGGTGCGCTATACGGACAAGGTGACCTTTGTTTTCCTGGTCTGGAATATTTTTCTGGCGCTTATTCCGTACCTCATCAGTACCGTTCTCACGCTTTATCACGAGCGTTTCAAAAGCTCGTGGTGGATCCTGGCGCCATTTGCGGTGTGGCTCTGTTTCTTTCCGAACGCTCCCTATATACTGACCGATCTTTTTCACCTGAAGAACCGTACGGAAGCGCCCTTCTGGTATGACCTGGCGTTGATCCTCTTTTTCGCCTGGAATGGTCTGATGCTGGGTTACGCTTCATTGCTCGATATCCAGGCCATCTTCACCTCGCGTTTCAATGCATGGGCTGGTTGGACCGTTGCCATCACCTCGTTGATCCTGGGTGGTTTTGGCATATACCTTGGCCGTTATCTGCGGTGGAACAGCTGGGATGTTGTGTCCGCTCCGGAAGACCTGATGCAGGATATTGTTGCCCGCCTGGTCAATCCCATGGCCCACCCGCAAACCTATGGTGTCACGATATTGTTTTCGGCGTTTCTCGTGCTGGGTTATTTGCTGATCACACAGTTCTCGCGCGTTTATACACAGCAATCGGTACTGCGGATCGAAAAATAGTGCCAATGGCCACAAAGTGGCACTTCTTTTTACGCGGTCTTCGGCATGACTATAGCTGACGATCAAGCGCACAATTTTTATAAAGATGCCATCGCCCTTCTTCACCAGAGCGATGGGGATTTTATGGTCGGTGGCGGCTTTGCCTTTCATCATTACACAGGCATACAACGCGTCGTTAAAGACCTCGATGTGTTCTGCAAACCCAGCGAATATCCCAAGATACTGAAGTTCTTCGGCGAGAAAGGATATCGCACGGAGCTGACCGACGTGCGCTGGCTCGCCAAAGTATACAAGGACGAGCATTTCATGGATATCATTTTCGATACAGCCAACAGCATTTGCCGTGTGGACGATCTGTGGTATGAGCATGCTACAGAGGGCGAGTTTGCAGGCATAGCCGTAAAGATGATTCCCGTGGAAGAGCTGATCTGGTGTAAGATCTATGTGCAGAACCGCGAGCGTTTTGACGGAGCCGATGTTAACCACCTTATGTTGAAATGTGGCAAGACGTTGGACTGGAAACGGCTCCTGTCGCGGCTCGATCAGCACTGGCACTTGCTGCTGGCGCAGATCCTCATCTTCCAGTTCGTATATCCGGCAGATTATCATGAGATCATCCCGCGTTGGCTGTTTGATGAGCTGATGACGCGCACGCACGATCAATACGAGCTGCCGCCGGCGCAGGAACGCGTATGCCGCGGACCTATAATAGATCAGACCCAATACAGCGTAGACATCAAGGAATGGGATTATAAAGTAACGACTATTAAAACCGTATAAACTATGGCAGAAGGATCGTTAACAAAAACGCGTATAGCAGCCGTTGGCGATATACACGTGCGGGAAACAGACAAGGGCAAATGGGTGGAATTCTTCAAAGAGGTCTGCAAGCAGGCGGATATCCTTATTATCTGCGGCGACCTAACCGACACCGGCGACGAGGTAGAAGCCCAGATCTTAGCCGAAGAGTTGAAAGCCTGCACGATACCCGTTGTAGCGGTTCTTGGGAATCATGATTTTGAGAAAGGACGGCATAAGCTGATCCGCCAGATCATTCAGAAAGACAATATACATGTTCTGGACGGTGAGGCGGTCGTTATAGGCAATGTAGGCTTTGCAGGCGTGAAGGGTTTTGGCGGCGGTTTTGACAATCACATGCTTTCGATGTTTGGCGAAGGGGCGATGAAGGCGTTTGTGCAGGAGGCCGTTGACGAGGCGTTGCGGCTGGACCGTGCGCTGGCGCGGCTGGATGCCAACCCGGAGCCTATCCAAAAGATAGTTGTACTGCATTACTCTCCCATACTGGAAACCGTTGTAGGCGAACCTGAACCGATCTTTCCGTTCCTGGGCTGCTCGCGTTTGGCGGAACCACTCGCACGACGACAGGTGGTAGCGGCTTTCCACGGACATGCTCATGCGGGCACACTGGAAGGCAAGACTCCAAACGGCGTCCGCGTTTTCAATGTATCGAAGCCCATCCTTACAAAAGCGGGATACACATATCCGTTCTACCTGCTGGAGGTGTAATTCCCATTTTTACGGTATCTTCGTGCCGGCCTGTATAGGGGCCGGACATTATGAAGATACGCGCCATTTGCTCGGATATAGACGGCACTCTGCTGGACAGCCGCCGCCAATTATCCGAACGGACCATTC
>Ga0247762_1000396_pt1 | contig 13117 bp, 10 predicted proteins | sample UWRJL081202R4_FD_181016 | JGI IMG/M metagenome (GOLD analysis project Ga0247762, IMG submission 181016) | Plant litter microbial communities from Arlington Agricultural Research Station in Wisconsin, United States - UWRJ-L081-202R-4 | ecosystem: Environmental > Terrestrial > Plant litter >...
TAGAGCCGCTGGTCGTACCGGTCCGGGTCGAGTCCGCGCAGGAGTCCGAGCACCTGCACCGCGGGACCGCCGACGTTCATCCGCGCGATGATCCGCAGTACGCGAAGGCGGTTGTCCGGCACGCGTCCTCCACCCCTAGTCATTCCAACCGATTAAACCCGATATTCCCGTTTTAACGGGGCGAATACCCCTTACTGTCGAGGTGTGGTCTTCGCCGAGTGGTCCCCTGAGGTCGCGATCGGACCGGCCGATCCGGGTCCGCGCCCGCGGGTCGAGCGGGTCTGCCTGGTCATCGGCCAGCTCGGCCTCGGCGGCGCGGAGAAACAACTGGCGCTGCTCGCGGCGGGCCTCCATCGCCGAGGCGTCGAGGTGACGGTGGTGGTGCTACGCAGCAGCGGCCCTCGGGAGGACATCCTGCGGGAAGCCGGCGTGCCGCTGATCAACCTCGGCCTGCCGTCGGCGCTCCCCTTGTACTGGAAATCGCCCCTCGTCCTCGCTCTGGCCCTGGGCCGTCTTTGGCGGACGCTGCTCCGGCTGAGGCCGCAGGTCGTGCACGCCTATCTGCTGCACAGCTACCTGCTGACCCCGCCGATGGCGCGGCTGGCCCGAGTGCCGGTCTGCGTGGCGGGCCGGCGAAGCCTGGGTGACTTCAAGGCCGGCATGCCCGTCGCCCTCGCCTGCGAGCGCGTCGCCACCCGGATGACCGACCTGCTGATCGCCAATGCGAACGCCGTCGCCGACGAGGTCGTCCGCGGCGAAGGCGTGGCCCGCGACAGGATCCGGGTTGTCTACAACGGGCTGGCCGCCTCCGCGTTCGAGCCGGCGCTCCCGGCGGAGCTCTCCAGCGCCCTTCCTGTCGTCGTTTGCGTGGCCAACCTCAACGCGGCCAAGGGCCACCGCTACCTGATCGCCGCCGCGACCCGGCTGCGTGAGCGGGGGCTGGCGTGCACGCTGGCGCTGGTCGGTGCCGGGCCGGAGGAGGACCGCCTGCGACACCAAGCGGATCTGGCGTTTCTCGACGTCCGCTTCCTGGGCGCCCGCACCGACGTGGCCGCCCTGCTGGCCCGGGCAGACGTGGTCGTGCTGCCATCCCTCTCGGAAGGCATGAGCAATGCCTTGATGGAGGCGATGGCGGCCGGCCGGCCGATCGTGGCTACGAATGTCGGCGGCACCGCGGAGCTGATCGAGGGCCGCGGGATCCTCGTTCCGCCGGCGGACGCCGACGCCCTCGCCGCGGCGCTCGAACGCGTCCTGCGCAACCCGGCTGATGCGTTGCTCCGGGCCGAGGCCGCCCGCGAGTGGAGCCGGCGGCACTTGCAGCTCGACAGCATGGTGGATCGGCATCTGGCCATTTACTCGGAGCTACTGGAGGCCCGATGTGCGGGATAGCCGGGATGGTGTCGACCGATGAGGTCGATCCCGAGCTAGTGCGGGGGATGTGCGCGGCCATCGAACATCGTGGTCCGGACGGGTCGGGCTACCACACCGGCCCGCACGTAGCCCTCGGCATGCGCCGGCTCGCCATCATCGACATCGTCGGCGGGCAACAGCCGGTCCGCAACGAGGACGGCACCGTGCTCGCCGTCTTCAACGGCGAGCTCTACAACCACGGCGAGCTACGGGCTGACCTGATCCGGCGGGGGCACCGGCTGACCAGCAAGAGCGACACCGAATGCCTGGTGCATCTTTACGAGGAGCACGGCGACGACCTGGTGCACCGACTCCGGGGCATGTTCGCATTTGCGATCTGGGACGCCCGCCGCACCCGCCTGTTGCTCGGGCGCGACCGAGTGGGCAAGAAGCCGTTGTACTGGCGCTCGACCGGGCGCGGACTGGCCTTCGCTTCGGAGCTCAAGGCGCTGGTGCAGGATCCGTCGCTGTCCCGCACCGTCGACCACGTGGCGCTGCACCATTACCTCACCTACCAGTACGTGCCGGCGCCGTGGTCCATCTACGCGGGAGTCGCGAAGCTGGAGCCGGGCCACCTGCTCGTCTGGCAGAGCGGCGTCGCGTCGGTGCGCCGGTACTGGCGGCTCGACTCCACCCCGCGGGCGGTGGAGAACGAGGCGCAGACCTGCGAACGGCTGAGGGAGCTCCTGCTGGAGGCGACCCGGATCCGGATGGTGAGCGAGCGCCCGGTCGGGGCCTTCCTCTCCGGCGGGATCGACAGCTCGGCCGTCGTGGCGGCGATGGCCCGGCAGAGTTCCACGCCGGTGCGGACGTTCAGCATCGGATTCGAGGAGCCTGGGTATGACGAACGCAAGTACGCCCGAATGGTGGCGGAGCGCTATGGGACAGACCATCACGAGCTGGTGGTGACGCCGAAGGCACTGTCCGTGTTGCCGACGCTGGCCTGGCATTTCGACGAACCGTTCGCCGACTCCTCAGCGATCCCCAGCTTCTTGGTGGCCCAACTGAGCCGGCAGCACGTGACGGTCGTCCTGAACGGCGACGGGGGCGATGAATGCTTCGGCGGCTATCAGCGTTACGCCGCGATGGGCCTCATCGGCAAGATCCCCTTCCGCGGCCTCGCGTCGTTCGGCGCGGCCCGGCTGGGCGCCCATCTCACCGCGAAGCCTCGCTACGGGTCGCTCCGGTATAAAGTCGGCCGCGCGCTGGAGTTGCTCCCGCAACGGCCGGCCCAGCGATACGGCCGCCTGATGTCCTGCTTCGAGACGGAGCAGAAGCTCGCACTGTATTCGGACGCGTTGCGGGACGAGTTGCGCGACGTCGACAGCTACCGCCTGATCGAGGATGCGTTCGCCGCGTCAACGGCGGACAACGACGTCGGCCGCGCCATCGACGCCGATGTGAACACCTATCTGCCCGGCGACTTGCTTCCCAAAGTGGACATCACCACCATGGCGAACTCGCTGGAGGCCAGGTCGCCGTTCCTCGACCATCACCTGCTGGAGTGGTCGGCCGGCCTGCCGACCGGGATGAAGGTCCGGGGTGGCCGGACCAAACACATCCTGAAGCAGGCCATGGCGGATTGGCTGCCGCCCGAGGTGATAGACCGGCGGAAGATGGGCTTCGGGGTTCCGATGGCGTCCTGGCTCCGGGGCGGGCTCCACGATTACGCATGGGACCTGCTCACCGACCACACCGCCAGTTACCGCGGTCTCTTCCGGCCCGCAGCGGTGTCGGATCTGCTCCGCGAGCACGAAGCCGGCATCGACCGAAGCAGGCAACTGTGGGCACTGATCCAGTTCGAGCAGTGGCATCGGACCTACGGCGACGCGCCCGTGACGAGCACCGCGAGCATGTGGAGCTGAGCTCGCGCCGGCCGGCGGCAAGCGAGACGGGTGCGAAGGTGCGCCAGTCGATGGGCGCGTTCGGCATCCGACTGGTCCTGGGGGCCGCGACGGGGGTGGTGCTCTCCCGGGGACTGAACCCGGAGGGCCGGGGAACCTTCAACGTCATCGCGACCATCGCCTCGACCGCCATCGTTCTCGGCCATTTGTCCATCGGCCAGGCCAGTGTGGCGTTCTGGTCGAGCAGGAGGGCCGCAATACCCGGGAACAACCTGCTTCTCGGTCCGCTGCTGGGGATTGCCGCCGCCGTCTCGACCGGGCTGGTGATCCTGGTGGCCGCGCCGGGCGTCGTACCGGTCTCCGCGCGGCCGCTGCTGTTCTTCGCGTTGGTGGCGGTGCCGATCGGGGTGGTCACCCTCCATCTGAGCACCATCGTTCTGCTGCTCGGCCGGGTCGACACGGTGAACCGCGCGATGACCTGCTCAGCGGCGGTGCAATGTGCGTCAATGATGGCATTTGCCGCCGCCGGCCTGTTGTCCATCACCACGGTGATCTGGATCTGGGTGCTGTCCGGCGTCGTCCCCTTGCTCATGTTCGCCCCGGTGCTGCGGCCGCACCTGGGCCGGCTAGATCTCCGGCTGGCCCGGCGGATGGTCGGCACCGGTCTCCGGTACCAGTTCGGCACGCTCGCGCTGAACATGTTCGTCCGCGTCGACGTGCTGATCCTCAACGCGCTTGCGCCCGGTTCGCCGGTGGGCCTGTACACGCTGGCCGTCAGCGTCGGGGAAGTCACCTACGTCGCGACGAACGCGCTGGCCCAGGTGGTGCTTTCGAATCAGGCGGAACAAGGCCTCGACCGTGCGTCCGAGCTGACTGTCCGGAGCACCCGGGTCTCGGTGATCATGACGGTTCTGATCATGGGCGCCACCTGCCTGGCGGCGCCGTGGCTGGTTCCGGCCCTCTACGGCGCCGACTATCGCGGCAGCGTGCAGGTGATCTTCGCCCTCGCCCCCGGCATGCTGGCGGTCAGCGCCAGCCGTTCGATCCCGCAGTACCTCGTCCGGCTCGGTCGTCCGTGGCTGATGTCCGGCCTGTCCTTGCTGGCCCTGGTGGTCAGCGTCGTGCTCAACCTGCTTCTCATACCGCGCTGGGGGGTTCTCGGGTGCGCGTACGCGTCAAGCGCGGGCTGGCTGACGCTGGCCGGATGCCAGGTGGCCTGGTTCACGAGAGCGAGCGGCACCTCACCGGCGGCACTGCTGCCCGGCCGAGCAGACGTGGCACGAATGCGGTCCGAGCTGGCGGCGCTCCGCCCGCGGGGCCGCTGGCGTGGCAGCCCGCTCCACGAAGGGCCGGAGGGTCTCGGCGTGGCCGCACCCAGCGTCGCGGGGGTTCGATTGATCAGCGTCGTGACGCCGGCCTTCAATCGGGAGCACACCTTGGGTGACGCCTTCGCCAGCCTCCGGGACCAGGAGGTCGAGTTGGAATGGATCGTGGTCGACGACGGCTCGACGGACCGGACGGCGGCGCTCGTCGAACACCTCGCCGGTCAGGCTTCCTTCCCGGTCGTCTATCTGCGGCAGGCGCATGCCGGAAAGCACGTCGCCGTCAACCGCGGAGTCGCCGCCGCCCGGGGCGGAATGGTCGCTCTGCTGGACTCCGACGACTTACTGGTGCCCGGTGCGCTCGACCGGCTGCTCGAACACTGGGCAGCGATCGCAGAGCCGGAAGGCTACGTGGGCGTTACCGGACTCGATATCAACGAGGCCGGGCGGGTGGTCGGCGCCCGCTTCCCGGCGGACGTCGTGGATGCCACCTGGCAGGAAATGGTGTACCGGGGTCGCATCACCGGCGACAAATGGGGAATTCTGCGAACCGACGTCCTTCGGGACCACCCGTTCCGCGTCGCCGACGGCTTCGTCGCCGAGTCAGAGGTGTGGCGGCAGATCGGGCGTCGTTACCGGACCCGCTACGTGAACGTCCCAGTCCTGACGTGCCGGACGTCCGGCACAGATCGGCTCAGCCGGATGCCTTTCCGGGCGGTCGCGAGCGGCATCGTCAGCCACCACCTCCTCGTGCTGACGGAGGACATCCGGTGGTTCCGGCACCACCCCACGGCGTTCGTGCGGGCCGCGGGAAACCTGGTGCGCGGCCAGCTCCATCTCGGGGTGCCGGTTCGTCGCCAACCACGACCGCTGACCACGTGGCGGGCCCGGCTGCTCTGGGCCGCCTGCGTGCCGATCGGGTGGGTGTTGTATCGCCGAGATCGGTTGCTGTGGCCGCCGATCGCGGCAGTCGCACCGGAGCAGTCGGTAGGTACGCCGGAATCGGCGTGCCCCAGGGAGAATGAGGACTCGACTCGTGACCGCTAGGAGCCGGCGACAATTCGTCAAGGCCTGCCGTGATCGCCTGCTGCGCGGTGCGCCGAGCCTGCAACGCACGATTCGGTGGCTGGCCGGCCACAGGCGTCTGCCGCCAGCAGTGTGGCGGCGGCTGCACCCCATGGGGGTCTGGACACTCCACGCACCGAACGGTGCACCATTCCTTTACAACTCCGATTTCGGCGATGACGGGCTGGCCCGCCACATCGTGTGGACGGACCTGCAGCACTGGGAGACCACCACCCAACCGGTGCTGTTCGAGCTGGCCCGGCGCGCCGAGGTCTTCGTCGACGTGGGGGCCTACTCAGGGATCTACACCCTGCTCGCCTGCGTCGCCAACCGCGATCTGCACGTGATCGCTTGCGAGCCCAATCCGGTCAAGCTCGCCCAGCTGCGGTCCAACGTGCGACTCAACGGCCTCGACGACCGGGTCACCATCGTGGGCAAGGCGTTGTCGTCGGGCACCGGCCTGGCGCGGCTGACGGTCCCCGCCGACGACTCGCGAGCGACACTGCTGCGGGTCACTGGACCTCTGACCAGCAAGGTCGAGGTCGAGATCACCACCGGTGACGAGTTGTTGCGTGGCCGGCGGGTCGGCCTGATCAAGGTCGACGTGGAGGGTTTCGAACCGCAGGTCCTCGCCGGCCTGGCGACTGTGCTGGCCACGCACCGGCCGAGCATCATCGCCGAATGCCTGAGCCAGCAGGCGCTGCTGCGGGCCCGCGCCGTGACGTCTGCCTTTGGATACCAGTACATCTACCATCTCGACGGCAGCGGTCCGGTCCTGATAGACGACACGTTCGTCCATCCGCACCGATACCCCAACTACCTTTTCCGCACCGAGCCGATGGCCGGTGTGAGAATCGCATCGCGATCGGTCGCGAACAGCGAAAGGCACTGACCTGCCGACGGGCGAGGTGGCTGTCGAACCCCGGAGTCGCCCGGCCTAGTTCGGGGCCACGAAGACATACTCGTTGCATCCCAGACTGCCGGCACAGGTCTTCAGGTGCCGCAGTTCGAAACCGCGGTCACGCAGAAAGTCGAACACCTTTTCGGGCTTGGCCACCTCGAACGGGTATCCACCCACCCAGTCGACCATGTCGTGCCGCACGGACATGCCCCGAGCTGTCGGCGGACGGCCGCCCCGGATCCCCGTGATCAGCCGCTTCACCGGCCACCACCGCCAGATGTAGCCGGCGCTGAAGAGGATGATGATTGCGCGTCCGACCCGGCCGGAAGTGTTGTAGCGGCGCTTGACCCGGGCCCAGAGCCGGCTGCTCGGGCCCTGGTCGTTGTAGATCGACACGAACAGCAGCCCACCGGGATTCACCAGGCCCGCGGCAAGCTCCATCGCGCGCCACAGGTCACCGGTGTGATGCAGCACCCCCCACGAGTAGACGATGTCGTATCGGCCCAGTCCCGCGACGTAATCCTCGTCCAGGATCGACCCCTGCTCGATCGGCCAGCTCGCGCCGGGCGCGAACCGGGCGCGGAGCTCGGCGGTGACCGCGACGGACTCGGGGTCGAAGTCGAACGAGCGCACCTCGGCGCCGAGGTTGTTGGCAGCGAGCGAAAACAGCCCGCTTCCGCAACCGACGTCGAGAAAGGTCCGGCCGCCGAGGTCGGGGCTGCCCAGAGCCCGGACGAGCGAGTCGGTCGCGATCTGGACCTTTGTGTCGTCGACGGTGTCGATGAACCTGCGCCAGTTGGCGCCGAAGGCGAATCGTTGCCCAGCCCGAATCTCGGCGCGGCTATCGAGCATGACGGGAACCCTTCCGTCTACCGTCGCGGCACCCTGCCGCGGGATCGTGGGCCGTCCGGCGGCGGGCGGGGCGGGCCGGCGGCGGTTCTCCGCCACCGGCCAGCAGGCAGCCGAGTGCGAGCCAGAACGGCACGCTCACGACCATGCTCGACAGGAAGTTGCCGAAGAGCAGACTGACGGCGTAGGACACGACCACAGCACGCAAGACTGTCTCGCTGCCACCTCGACGGCCGCGCATCGCCAGGATCAGAAGCATGCAGAAGACCGCGAGGGCCGGCAGTCCTGCCTCGCACGCGAGGCGGACGAAGTCATTGTGGGTGTTGATGAAATAGCCGATCTGGGGCGCATCGGTGGCGTAGAGCGGGAACATGTTGTAGCCGATGCCCCGCAACGGGTGCTCGAGGGCGACCTGGAGGGCCAGCCGCAGCGCATCTCCGCGGATAGCGTTGTTGGCATCCAGCTCGGTAGTGGTCCGTGCACCGAACAGCAGCCCCGTCAGGAAGCCACCGAAAAGTACCGGCATCAGGGCCGCCGCCGCGACGATGAGAGCCCGCTCGCGCCCGGTTCTGTTCGTGAGCAGCAGGTAGCCGACTCCCGCGGCGACGGCGATCAACGCGCCCCGGGAGTAGGTCTGGAGGACTGCGACGGCGCACGGCGCCGCGACGACGAGCCATGCCGGCTGCCGGGCGTATCGGGCGAGCCCGAGGGCGGCGATGCACGGCAGCGCCATCATCGCGGCCAGATAGTTGGTGTTCAGGCCCTCGGTGACCAGGCGGCCCCCGTCGGTCTGCCCGGCCGCCAGGGTGAACGCCGCCGCGAGTGCCCCGGCGACCGCGATCGCCTTGGCCACGATCCAGGGCCGGGGCGGCGCCGAGATGGCGACGGCGGCCACCATCAGGCCGCACAGGACGCCCACCAGATCGGACCAGGGCGATATCAGCGCCGATCCGGCGATGGCAGGGTGGAGCAGGCTCACGATCAGCACAGCGGCGAACAGAGCCAGCCAGACGACCGCCCGGCGTACGGGCAGGGCACCGCTGACGAACCGCAGCAGCAGGCCGACGGCCAGCGCCCAGGTCGCCGCGCGCGCGAGCGAAAGGGCCTGCGCCGACATCGGCGCGAAGAGCCAGGCCGGTGCCATCAGCGCGACGAGCCGGTCGGGCGGGACGAACAACCCGAGGGCGCCGACCGCGACCAGCAGCAGGCTGCCGAGGCCGATCTGGCTTCGCAGGGCACCGTAGGCCAGCGCCGGCGCGCCGATCACGCCCAGCCCGGTCACGGCCGGCAGAAACGAGCGGCGCCAGGTGATCAGCGGGGCCGGCCGGGTGGGGCGGAGGTCGAGGACCATCGGCACCGCCCTCTCGTCACCTGGGCGTATTCATCCCGTCTACTAGACATATCAGGCCGGACAGCAACTTAGTGCGATTTCCAGCGGATACGGGTCCATGGGGTATTTAGTAGGTAATGTATCGATTGATCGACGACCGTAGGGAGAGGCATGCCGAGCGGCGCACATCTCGTCACGGGCGGGGCCGGTTTCATCGGCTCGCACCTGGTCGACGCCCTGTTGCGGGCCGGCTGCCGGGTGGTCGCGCTGGACGACCTGTCGACCGGCCGGCTGGCCAACCTGGACCAGGCGCGCGAAAACCCGCAATTTCGCTTCGTGCAGGGCTCTGTGCTCGACGAGTTGGCCGTCGACGACGTCGTCCGCCAATGCGAGACGGTCGTCCACCTGGCCGCCGCGGTCGGGGTCAAGCGCGTCGTCGAGCAGCCGCTCCAGTCGCTGACCACCAACATCCGCGGCTCGGAGATCGTGATGGCCGCGGCCCACCGCTATCGGCGGAAGGTCCTGCTGGCCAGCAGCTCGGAGATCTACGGCCGCAACTCCAGCGGGCCGCTCGACGAGGGCGCCGACCGGATCCTGGGCAGTCCGGCGGTGGCGCGCTGGGCCTACAGCACCGCCAAGGCGGTGGACGAGATCCTCGCCAACGCCTACTACCGCGAGCGCGGCCTGCCGACCATCGTGGCGCGCATGTTCAACACCGTCGGCCCGCGGCAGAGCCCGGCCTACGGCATGGTCATCCCGCGGCTGGTGCGCCAGGCGGTGGCCGACGAGCCGCTGACGGTCTTCGGGGACGGGCGGCAGACCCGGTGCTTCGCGCACGTCCTCGATGTCGTCGACGCGCTGTTCGCCCTGCTCGACGACGTTCGCGCGGTCGGTGACACCTTCAACATCGGCTCGTCCGAGGAGATCAGCATCGGTGCCCTGGCCGAGCTGGTCATCGAACGGTCCGGCAGTCGGGGCCGGGTCCGGCTCGTCCCGTACACCGAGGCCTACGGGACCGGTTTCGAGGACATGGATCGCCGGGTGCCGCACACTGGCAAGCTGCGCGCCCTGACCGGCTGGGCCCCGCGTTACCGGCTGGCCGACATCCTGCGCGAGACGATCCAGGAGGCCCGGGACGAGGCGGCCCGGTCCGGTCAACTGGTGGCGCCGTGAGCCTGCCGGCCGGGCTGGCCGTCCCCACCGGTACGGGCCTCGCGGCCGTCCTCGCGCTGATCCTCACCGGACCCGTGCGGCGGGTGGCGTTACGCCTGGGTCTCACTGATCTGCCCGCTCCGCACAAGGCACATCAGCGGCCGACGCCGTACCTGGGCGGGGTGGCCCTGGTCCTGGGGTGTCTGTTGCCCGTCGCCGTGCTCGCCCGGCCGTGGAGCCCGCAACTCGTGACCATCGTGGTCGCCGCCGTGTTCGTCGCCGGGCTCGGGCTGGCCGACGACCTCGTCGTGTTGTCCGTGCGGAGCCGGCTCGCGGCCGAGGCGCTGGCGGCCACCGCCGTCACGCTCGCCCTGCAGCCGCTGGTGGTGGCCGGGATTCCCTGGCTGGACACGATGGTCACAGTCGGCTGGATCGTCGTGATGACCAACTCGTTCAACCTGCTCGACAACATGGACGCCGCCGCCGCGTCGGTCGGCACCGCCACGGCCGCGATCCTGGGCGTGGCGGCGCTGTTCGCCGGCCAGGCCCCGGTGGCGATGCTCCTGCTCTGCCTCGCCGGCGGCTGTCTCGGCTTCCTGGCCCACAACCGGCCACCGGCGCGCATCTTCATGGGTGACACGGGGTCGCTGTTCATCGGCTTCGTGCTCGCCACCGGCGCGCTGGTCTGCCTGCCGGCGAGCCGTGGCGGTTCCTATGCGGTGCTGCTGCTCGTCACGTTTGTGGCCACTGTGGACACCGTCCTCGTGGTCATCGACCGCCGCCGCCACGGCCGGCCGTGGCACAGCGGCGGCACCGATCACGTGTCACATCGCCTGCACCGGCTGGGTCTGAGCCCCGGCGCCGTCGCGGCGGTCCTCTTTCTCGGCGCCGCCGCCTCCACCGCCCTGGGCATCCTCGCCGCTGCCGGCGCGATCCCCGGCTGGCCGACCTTCGGGGCCGGACTGCTCGCGGCCGGGGCCGCCGTCGCCCTGCTGTTGATGGTTCCGGTTCGCCGGCCCAGTCCCGCCTGACCGCCGTCGAAACGCAAGGAAGGGTCCGCAGTGGAGCTGCGTACGGTAATCCGCCTGCTACGTCACCAATGGATCTCGATCCTCGTGGTCACCGTCCTCGTCACCGCCACCGGCGGCCTGCTGACCTGGCGGCAGACCCCCCAGTACGCCGCGCGGACGACGCTCTTCGTCTCGACCTGGACCGATGCGAGCGACGCGTCGAAGGCCTACCAGGCGAGCCTGTTGTCGCAGCAGAAGGTGAAGTCCTACACCGAGCTGCTGCACGACCATCGGCTGATGCAGCGGGTCGCCGACCGCCTGCAGCTGAGGATGACCGCGGATCAGCTGGCCGCCGCGGTGACCGGGGAAGCCGTGCCCGACACCGTGCTGATCGTGCTGACCGCGACCAACCCGTCGCCGGTCCTCGCCGCCCGGATCGCGGACGCCGTCGCGGTGGAGTTCGTCGAGCTGATCCCCACGCTGGAGGGCATGCCGAACGGGCAGAAGCCGGCCGTCCGGCTGACCGTCGTCAGCGTCGCCGAGATCCCGACGGCACCGGTGTCGCCCCAGCCGGCCCGCAACCTGGCCCTCGCACTGGCGGTCGGGTTGCTGCTGGGAGCCGTCCTGGCCGCCGCGCGTCACTCCCTGGACAGCACGGTCAAGTCTCTCGAGGAGCTCGAGGAGGCCGCCGGCGAGCCGGCCCTGGGCGCGGTGCCCTTCGACGCGAGCGCGAGCCGGACCCCGATCATCGGCGGCCGGCACACCCACGGCCATCGGGCCGAGGCGTACCGCAAGATCCGCACGAGTCTGCAGTTCGTGGACGTCGACCGGGCGCACAAGGTGCTGCTCGTGACCAGCAGCGTGCCGGCCGAGGGGAAGTCCGTCACCGCCTGCAACCTGGCCCTCAGCCTGGCCGAGACCGGCCGGCGGGTGCTGCTGATCGACGCCGACCTGCGCCGCCCCCGCGCGGCCCGCTACCTCGGTCTGCCCGGTGGGGCCGGCCTGACCAGCGTCCTGCTGAACCAGTCGAGCCACACCGCCGCCGTGCAGTCCTGGGGTCTCACGCCGTTCTGGGTGCTCGCGAGCGGGGCCATTCCGCCCAACCCGAGCGAGATGCTCGGCTCCCAGCACATGCACAAGCTCCTGGCCGACCTGCGGGACGAGTACGACGTGATCCTCGTCGACGCCCCGCCGGTGCTGCCGGTCGCCGACGCGCTGGCGATCGCGCCGGCCTGCGACGGCGCGATCCTGGTGGTGCGGTACGGCCGGACCCGGCGCGACCAGGTCACCCAGACGGCGGCGGCGCTGCGCAAGGCCGAGGTCGACGTCCTCGGGACCGTCCTCAACCGCGCGCCCCGGCGTGGACGCGATTCGTACTACTACGAGCAGTACACCTCCGAGCGTGACGGTGATCCGGCCGCCGAGTCCACCGGCACGCAGGCGCCGGTGCCGCAACCCGTGCAAGCCCGGTGAGCAGCCATCGGCCGTTCGCCATCCTGCACGTGTGCGTCGGCAACATCTGCCGTTCGGTGCTGGCCGAACGACTCACCAGACTGGAGGTGCAACGGCGGTTCGGCCGGCAGGCGCACCTGGTGCAGGTGGTCAGCGCCGGCACCCGGGCCCGGCCCGGCGCGTCCATGCACCCCTACGCGGCCGCCGCGCTGCGGGCCCTCGGCGCGGAGACGGAGAATTCCGCCGCCCGCCGGCTCTCGCCCGATCTCGTCGCCGAGGCCGACGTGATTCTGACCGCCACCGCCACCGAACGCGACGAGGTGCTGAGCCTGGTGCCGAGCGCGCTCGACCGCACCTTCACCCTCCGGGAGTTCGCCCGGCTGTCGGCGCACCTGCCGCCGGCCGTGCCGTCGTCGCCGTTCCAGCCCGGCGCCGTGGTGGCGGCGGCCCTGAGCCTGCGCTGGCGCCTGCCGGCGGCGGCTCTCGACAGCGACGACGTCGGGGATCCGCGCCGGACCCGGGCGGCCTTCCACGGCTGCGCGGACGTGATCGCGGAAGCGGTCCGCCGCAGCGTGTCGGCGTTGCTCACGGCCGGCTCCGGGCGCGCGGAGCCGAATCCCCGCGCGCCCGTCCCGCCGTCAGGTGGTCGTGCAGACGGTGCCGTTCAGGGTGAACACGCCCGGTAGCACGTTCGGCCCGCTGTAGGAGCCGACGAAGCCGACGGTGGTGGTGCCGCCCGCCGCCAGTGCGCCGTCGCTGGTCACCCGCACCGTCGTGCCGGT
>Ga0247762_1000397_pt1 | contig 13096 bp, 17 predicted proteins | sample UWRJL081202R4_FD_181016 | JGI IMG/M metagenome (GOLD analysis project Ga0247762, IMG submission 181016) | Plant litter microbial communities from Arlington Agricultural Research Station in Wisconsin, United States - UWRJ-L081-202R-4 | ecosystem: Environmental > Terrestrial > Plant litter >...
GATCGCTCCGCCTTCGTCAAAATCATCGGGGAGGAAGTCACAGGCCAGCCGCATATCATACAGCGACATACCTTCCGGGAACCGGCGCACCTGCGGGTAAATCCCGAAGGGTTCACGATAGACGGTTAGGATTGCATTCTGCATGTCGTCTGTAACCTAGTATTCTCCAAGCCACGGAGAGGTGAGTAGCTCTGGCCAAGACCGAATCCATGCCGTCAAGTGCGTGAAGGATGCAGCCGTCGAACCAAACCCCAACGTGACCGGGGAAGTTACTATGCGGTCCATGCCGCATAAGAACTACGTCAAAGTTCTGAGGCTCCCTTACGTCTATCCACGGCAAGCCGCTGGATTGCTTTTTAATCCGCTTTGCAGCGGAAAGCAAGTCCTTAGTGTCAATCTCACCGTATATTGGAAGCGCAATGTCCAGTTCGGCCTTATAGATCAGTCGGACTAGACCCCAACAGTCGGCAGCGGTAAAGCCGTCGCGAGCGTTCAGCACATACGGAATGCCAATATATTTTACCAAAGAGCCGGGCATCGTGCCTTAGTCGTTCTGCCCGATGGCCAAGGCTCTTGGGAATAGTCACGCAGCATGAGGGTGCCAGTTACCTCAGTGTCGTTTACCTGCACGTCAATCAGTTCAAAGTGATCGAAGCCCATGACGAACCCCGATCCCGCGCCAGAGACAATCCTCGGAATAACGCTAAGGTCGAAGCCCATCGTGCTGCGAATGTCAACCTTGACCCCGATCCGGCCAGTCGCAGCTTGCACCGCATCACCAATCTCGCGCGTGATGTTCTGGATACGCAACTGTGCAGTCGGAGCTGACTCGCCGTCAGACACGATTGAAACATCGAACGGAATACCAACAAACGTTTCGCCATCAACAATAAAATCGGTCGGGTCCGAAGCTACGCGAATAGGTGTCGGCAGCGCGTCGTTAGTGATCGTCAAGAAAGCGATCAGCGAATACTTGCTGATCGGCTTCCTAAGATCATCCTCGTGGTTGTCGAATATAGAACGCGGCATATCTTATCCCATAAAGCTGTAACCGTCTTTGACGACGATACGGCTCGTATTTTCTTGCTGCACGTAATCGACACCTTCCTGAACCAGGAAGTCAGCCGGAAACGAATACGGCATCGACATGATCGAGAACGTCACGTTAATCGCCTTACGATTCGGACGGTCGGTAGGAATCCGACGCGACTTCGTAACCTGATATGGCGGATCGGAGTTAACGAAGCGCCACGACATATACGTTTTCGTGATCGGATGCTTAAAACGAAACGGTGATACACCGTAACCAAGCGTTCCCCGGAACCACGTTTGAAAAACCTCGAACGCAGCAATGCTCATCGGAACCAGATCGACAGTGTATTGTTCCGGCGCCCACGTATGGATGGGACGCTCGATAGGTGGGGCAGGCGAATCGGTTTCAAAGGAGTAGCGGTTAGCCTTCACGCCACCTTGCGGAGACAGCGGATAGATACAGTCGGGGACCGCGGAAGGCCATTCGTAAACAGTTACAGGCATTAGCGCACCACCTTTGAAGTTTTCGTGCCGAGGCGACGATTAACGATCGAGTCAAAGCTACCCCGCGCAAAGCCTTCTTTAACGTAAATCTTGACGAGTTCATCGCCAGTCGGTCCACGAGTCGTTGACTTGTCGATGTTTAGATCAGGCGAACCCGCTGGCCGTTGGTCGATCATCTGGAACGTTACATCGCGCCCACGGCGCGATGAGCCGCCCATAGCAGGCGTTATGCCGACTAGGCCACCGTTTGCATATCCCGGCAGGCGACCGCCAAGCCGCAAAGCCTCGACAGAACCGACACCACCAGCCCGAGCAATATCAGATTGTGAGAACACGACCTCGCCTTTGTGGACAACCCCGGCAGGCTTGCCAACGGCTCCGGGTCCGGTGTAACCGCCCTCGTCAAAGCCGCCGAGCAGCAGGCTGCCGAGTTGGGCAAGGAAGCTCCCGATGTTAGCGCCGACACCCATACCTTGCCCGCCCGCGTAGGCTGGACCAGCCGCCTGAGTGGAAAGCGTAGTCAAGAGTTGCTGGATCGTCGAGGCCGTCGCAGGCATGACGGTAGGCTGTGCTTGCGCTGCCAAGATCGCATTAGTATCGACATTCATCAGACCTTGCCACTCGTTACGGAGACCAGTGACGCCTTGACCAGCTCGACCTGCGACCAACTGTTGAGCCATCATGTCTTGCAACACAGGCGTAAACAACTGATCGAGGCTTAGACCCATCGACTTAATCAGACCGCCGGAGCCATCCAGACCCTCGCCACCGAGTGTCGTGCCTACGATCTGGTATGCGCCAGCAGCAGACGAATTCCAACGGTTATCAGGATGAGCCAACATACCGCGTTGCATCTCAAGAATTTGGCGCAGCGTCATGCTCGTAAGTTGTTGCTCTTGACCACCTGGAAGCAAAGCACCATTAGCGAGAGTCGTGTTGTAACCGTTCGGGCCAGCCGTGCCTTCAGCGCGACGGATCAGGTTAAGCAGCCCCTCAGCGCCAGCCGGAAGATCACCAGTTGCGCCAGTCCCTAGAACGGTGGCCCCCGATGTGCTAGAAGCTACGCCCACGACAGGCGCAGCCACGCCGCTCGGTGTAATGACGCCGCCAGCGCCGCCCGGAGGTGCCATCTGGCCGCGCCAACCAAGCTCCGGCAAGCCGAAGTCCATCATACCATCTTTGCCGAAGATATTGGGGAAGGCTTTCATTGCGGCCAGTTTGATCGCAAGAAGCGCCAATTCTTCAGATAGTTGCTTGAGACCCTCAATCGGATCATCGAACATATTATCGAACGCGGAACGCAGACTGTTGGAGATTTGATCGCTGAGATCAGCAAACCGCTTCATGCGGTCCTCTGCTGTCTCCTCGGCCTCAGCGGCTTTGATGTAAGCGTCGGCTTGAGCTTCAATGGCGGAGGTTACTTCGGGGGTAAGTGCAACACCTTCCTTAACAGCGGCGTTGGTCAGATCGTGAATGATCTTGGCACGCTCGAGGATACGATTGTAGTTAGCCAACGAGTAAGATGCGCCGTTAAGCGCATTAGTCTGCTCGTTAAGCAGTTCGATACGCTCAAGCAATGCTTTGACAGCATCCTTGTATTCGTTTTGTTCGTCCTTGAGGTCTTTGATCGCTTTCTTACGCGCCTCGAGTATCTTGTTGATCTCGGACTCAAGTTTAGCTTGCGCGCGTAGATCAGCTTCGTAACGTGCCATCTCAGCTTCAGCAGCCGCACGGATAGCAGGCTCGCTTGAATGAAGAGCATCACGATTGCGGAAGGCTTCTTCAGCCAGTTTACCAGCTATCTCAGCATCGTCGTTCGTTGCACCACCTTGAAGCGCATCGAGTTGCGCTTGCGAACCGATCCGGCTAAGTTGTGCGCTATCGGCCAGCCCGGTAATGGTTTCCATCGCGGACGCAGCATCTTCAAGAGCTTTTGCAGCCCGCTCGGCCTCGTCCGCAGTTAGTTGAATTTGACCGGCTATCTTGACAGCCAGTTTTTCTGCTTCTCGCAGATGAGCCTCGTAGATCGCTAGCTGGCGATTTGCCTCAGCGCGGATAGCAGCATCTTGTGAGCCAAAAGCTGCTCTGTTGCGGAAGCGGGCTTCAGCCACCTTCGCTTCAATATCAGCCTCGCCTTCAGTAGCGCCACCGGCAAGCGCGTCGAATCTTGCACGATCACCGATGTTAGTCGCCGCGATATTTTCAATATCGTCTTTGATCGACTTGACAGCCTCGCCCGCCGCTTCGTATGCAGTAGTAGCGTCTTTAATCGCCTGTTCTTGGCGTTCGATCTCAGCCGTAATCTCAGCTTCGAGCTTTTGCGTATTCTTAAGTTCTTCCTCAAAGCGGATCAATGCAGCACGAGCGGTAGCACGGGTAATGGGATCAGCGGAACCAAGAGCATCCCGGTTCCTAAATGCTTCCTCTGCTACGCGACCAGCAATATCGGCATCCTCTTCGGAAGCGCCGCCCATGATAGCGTCTCTGCGCGCCTTAGCGCCAATACGATCTAGTTGAGCGCCGTTGGCAGCCTCGACCAGAGCCTCCATATCGCTCTTAGCGGCTTCAATTTTATCGGCGAGCGCAGCCGCCGCTAGTGCGGCAGCAGACAAACCGCCAGAGGTATCAATGCTATTCAGTTGAATCGCAGCAAGTGCAGCAGCCGAAATCTGATCGGCGAGCTTCTGGCCTTCCTCGGTAGATAGGCTGAGCTTTTGGGTAACTTTTGAAACGTAGTCAAGCAGATCGACAGCCGCTTGCTGTTGTGCAGCCGCATCGGGTGCATCGCGCAAAGCACCGAGCATTTCTTGGATTTGCTGCGCTGCTGCTGGCGGGACGTTGAACATTTCCGCTAGCTTGTTCGCAGCGTCAGCAGCCGAGTTTTTCAAAACACCTAGTTGCACTTCGAGAGCAAGGACTTCCTCTTGCGTAGCAGAAGGAATGCCCATAGTGCTCGGCGTTCTTGGCAGACGTGAAGCCGCAGCAGCATCGTAAGCGGCCTGAGCCGCAGCGATCTGAGCAGTCGTCGTGATAGCACCGACCTGCGCGGCAGCAGAGTTCATTACGCCTCTGATCGCCATCTGGGCATTGATCTCGGCGATTTGACGCTGGATTTCAAGGAGTCGCAAAGCGTCGGCAGCGGCAGAAGAATAGTTATCAGATATGTTAGTGCCAGAGATAGCGGCTGTCGCTTGTGTCAGCGCAGTCATTGCTTTCTCGATAGCCTCGACCTTCTTTTCGAATTCTTCAGCATCTTCGCCTGACGTAGCCGCTGCAATGCCCCACTGAATCAACGCCGCCGCCCCGGCCACAAGGCCAATGGTCAACAGCCCAACGGGGTTGACGATTCCCGCGAAGGCAGCGCCGAGACCAACTATGGATTGCTTGACAGTCTGGCCCGCAAAGGCTTGAGTCAACTGTGTGCCTTGCTGCAAGGCGATCATCAGCGGACTCATGCCCATAGCGGCGGTAACGCCAACGTCATTCAACTGCGCTGCGATGTTCGCAGGGTTCGATTGCAAGTTTTGCGCGTTAACGTTACGTGCGAAGAAGGGGATATTAGCTTGACGCTGCGCCTCAGCAACCTCAGCAGCAGCCTGACGTGCAGCCCGTGCCTGACGTTTTGCACTAGCTTCGGCTTCTTCAGCAATACGTTTTTGCTGTGCGATAGCTTCGTTCGCGGCACGAGTCCTAAGTTTATTTTCTTCAGTTGCTTCACGCCGAGCATTACGAATCATAGTAGTATAGGCTGCCTCGTTAGCGGCAACCATATCGGTATATTTCTTACGTTCGGCCGCAGCAGTTTTCGCCGCCGCCGTTGCAACCGCGTTAGCTTCTTTTTCTGCCGCGACAGCAGATTGAAAGAGCGAAGTAGCTTTTGCGGCGATAGCTTTAGTCTCAGCCCGAACTGCAACGCTATTAGCGTTACTAGCCTTTATCTGAGCCTCCGACGCCTTAGCAGCAGCGAGTGCATTTTTCGCTACGTCGATATTGGCTTTGTTCTTAGCGCCTAATGCTTTAGCTTCTGTAAGCATCTGTTGCGCGGCGACTACCGATGCGCGAGCACGCGAAGCCTCGGCCTTCTCCATCCGCTCCGCGACAGCGATAGAGCGGTTCATCTCGGCATTGTATTGCGCGTTTTGCGCAGCCATAGTGACGATTACGGAGTCAGCCGTGACAGCCATTAGTTCAACCTCACCGTCGGATCGTTCGCTACCATTTTAGCGAATATCTCAGTCGCTTTTTCTTCTTCGGACTTAGTGGGCATCTTGCCCTTCTTAGTAGTCCGCTCCGACAGTCGGCGCATCGTGCCGTGCATCTCTGCCATCGACATACGTTTCACCTCGCTTGGAGCGACCCCGAAGTCTATAAACATGGCTCTGAACGAATCAAAGTCAGTTAAGGCTGCGGGGTCTGAGACTCCCCCGAGTCGAGTTCCTCTTCGTCAACACCGACGATTGCTGCCGCTAGGATTGCTTGGGCCACCGTCAGAGGATTAGACGGCGATGGCGTCCGAACGTATCCATTATCCGACAGCGGCTTGTTCTTGACATAGAAGTCAACGAGCCGCTTGGCTTTGATTTCGTCAAGCCCGCCGCCGATCAGACCGAGGCGAATGACGTTGAAAATGTCACCGACAAACCAGCCACCACCCATCAGGCGCATCCAGACAGCACCGATGCCGATACCCTTCTTCTCCGTCTCCGGATTGAAGCTAATCGACTCGAGCTCTTCGATCTCGCCACTACGAAGGGCGAACGGGTATTCCCCGTCCGCCCATTCAAGAGTCACCTTGACGGTTTTCGCCATTACGGCTGTGCCGTCCAGAGCGGTTGGCCATCGAAGATGATGGTGCCGCTAATCTGCCAGCGACCGCGGTTCTGCGAGTTTTCCTCGTAGGAAGTCAACACGCCCGGTCCCGCCCAATAGCCAGCATTAGGAGCGGCGATGTTGCGATACCAGCGGCAAGCACGGACGGATTCTTCCATCGCCCAATCATCCCACAGTTCGATGGCTTCTTCAGCCAGCAGACCGGAGAACTGAAGCGACATGCGCTTGGAGTTTACGTCAACGCCAAGCCAGATGAAGGCATCTGGGTCGTCGCAGTCAGGAATGTCCACGTCAGACGTGTTGGCCTGAATTTGACGGGTAAGGCTCGTGATGCCGCACGGCGCGGTGAACACCGGGACGGACGCATTGTCGCTCACGAGCAGTTGTTGCTGACCGTAGCGGATCGTAGTGGCTTGTGCCATATTTTCCTCATAAATTAAGACGCTACTGCGTCATTGCAACATCGAAGTCTATCGCGGCGTGTTGTGCGTCAGCTTCGCCTTCGGAGTCTAGCAGATATTGAGTTAACTGCCAGTCGATGAACAAAAAGCCGATGGCTCCGTTCAAAGCGTTTGTAACTGCTGCCGCGATCTTGGCGACCGTATCTTCACCGTCAGTGAACACATGGACGCGGAAGGCTTGCTCTGTGCCTACGCCGCAACTGTCGTTATAGGGAACGGCCTCCATGCCTTCACAACGAATAAACGTCATGCCGGGGTTGGAAGGAGTAATATTGCCGTAAATGCGATCAGGGTCAACGAGACTAGAGACGACTGAATCGTTCATCAATGTGCCGATAACCAGCTTCTTGATTTCAAACGTCAGGTCCACTTTTTACGACCTCGCCTCTTTTGTCTACCTTAAAACCTTCGGGTTTAGAAATCCTGACTACTCGTCCTGCGTTCAGTCCTTGGTCCACGCAGGCTGTTGAGCCGAAATACGGGCCACCGTTAGGGAATGATCGCATTCGCAGTTTGCCGCCTTTAGGCACATAGTCGAACACGACACCGATAACACGGAACCACGGCACCTGTCAAGACCCTACGGGCAGCATGATCCTCGCTCGCACGTCCCAATAAGAGCGCGGCGGGTCTTCACTGACGCTCTGGATCGAGTAAGTCTCATCCTTAAAGACCAAACGAGAGTCGTCATTGATCTCAAGTGCCAGCCCGTATTGCAGGATCAGGAAACGAACGTCGGTCGCGCTGTAGCCGACCTCACGGCGCTGGGCCTGAGTGCAAGCATCTTTCTGCACCTTGCAAGCTGCTTCGTAGTCAAACACCTTGCCCATTGTGTTGGAGTCGGGATTGCGCTCGCTCTTCCACAATTCGATTGTGGCATCGCTATACAGCGGCGAGAGCGCGCTATAAACGGTGGCCTGAATATGAGTAGTATCAAACAGACCCATTACCAGAACCATCCGTCTTTTGCGTAGGCTGTCGGGCCTCCAATCGGACCCACCCCACCGAACGCGATACGTGGGCCACCGTGGAAGGATTTGTTTAACACCATATAGAACTGTCCGCATTTGGTTTGCGAGAGCCATCCCTTTGTGCTAATCCCCGCTTCTTGCGCAGCCGACTTAAAGCGAGTCAGCGTCACGACGCCTGTTTTGATCGTCTCGTAAACGTCGTTACCGAGTGCAAAGTTAGAGCTCCCGGGATCGGTGCCGAGACCATCCAGCGTCATAAGGTGACACGTCATCGAGATGATTGCTTGGTCGTATATCTCTTGGGTCGGCCATGACTCGCCCACCAGAATCAGAGCCAGATCAAGATAGCTCTGCACGACAGCATCGTCAACCGTAGCGAACTGCGGCTTGGCGGCTTTGAACTTCTCTGGCGTTACGGGGGTCATGGGCGGCTCCTTAGATGGTGACTGCGTTGAGGCTACCGATCAGCCCGAACGCTTGCAGCAGCCAGAGGACCACGGCAATCACGACGACCACGTTCAGGATGGTCTTGATCTTCGGGTCCATCGGAATGTAGGCGTTGATAAGCCAAAGCGCGACCCCGACGATAACAAGCACGACTATGAGTGTAACAAGTGGCATAGCTATCTCCTACTTTTCTGGTTTCGTTCGTGCAGCCGTATGTAGACACTGACAGGCCAGAGAACCACGCTGACGATGGCGAGGATCACTTTACTCTTTAAGTCCTCATAGTTCATCTTCAGGTTATCCTAGATCGTCCGAAATCTTCACGGGGAAGTATTTGTAATTCGGATAGGTTGCGATAGTGCCGTCTGGATAAGTCACTTCGAATTCGGCATCGTAATCGCCTATCTCATCCGTGTCACCAGTAACCCAAGAATACTTGACGACGCCTTGAGTAGGCGCACCAACAATCTCAGCAGGCACTCTATCAAGTAATAGATCGGTCGAGCCTTTCAGACGTAGATTGAATACAATCGTCGCCCCTGTTAGATCAGTGGGAGGTGTAAGCGTATATGCAATGTCAGGAGCCGTGTCTCCCTGCTTAATATAGAACGTCGAGGTTGGCATTAACTTGCCTCCCTATAAAGGATGCCATCCAGCTTACTCGGTGATACCAGCTTCCCGCCTGTAAGACTGTTTGCAGCGAAACGAGGAGGACGCCTCAAGTTATCTGCGCCAAACGTCACACCGATAACGGTGGCCACACCATCAGAAGAACCTTTGACAAGAGTAAGAGCCCTCGCATCAGCATTGGCTACGGCTACGGCTTCGCTAGTCCCCGAAGCGGTAATAATGGGGCTGCTCGCAGCAGCCGCGCTTGCTACCCCTTGGGAATCGCCTGATGTAGGAGTGATCGCCCCCGCAATACCTGTTACAACGGTAGCGCCATCAGCAGCCCCACTCGAAGATACAATACTGTCGGCGGCTGCGGTGGTGGCCAGAGCAGTTGCGATACCGTCCGACGAACCTACAGTTTGGCTGACAGCCTGAGCAGTCGCAGCGGCGGTAGCGATACCATCCGCCAAACCAGAAGTTTGAGTAATTGACTGGCCTACAGCAGCAGCAGTTGCGATACCGTCTGCCGTGCCTACGGTGTCCGAGGTGCTGCTTCCCGAACCGTAGTCCGTGAAGTCTGCCCTGTCAGTCCATACGGAGGCGTTCCAGACTGATGCGGGGCCTGAAAGATTTAATTGGACCGCATCGTTGTAGAACGCATAGACTCGACTGAAGATTGTGCTCCAGTGTCTGTCCCCACCCCAATCAGACATGAGGACGAGGTAGTTGCCGCCGAAGTTGCCTGAACCTGCCGTGCCACCGGAAACAACAACCGCGCCGTTCCATGTAATGATAACAGCCTTCCCACCGGGGAGACCTGCGGAAATGTCCAGCTCAATGATGAGAGTGACAGGATCGCCTATTACCGGGTCTGGGCTAGGCCAGAACTGAGCGAAGAAGCCTGAGCCCCCGTTGGCCTCCCCAAAATAGATAGCAACCTGCCCATCGGTGCGCAAGCTGACCTCGACACCCGTAGTTGAGAGCGCGGTCGTATAGACAGGGACGCCGCCGCCAAAGATGAAATCGAACTCAACACGCATGTAGTCATGCGTATAAGTGATTCCGGCATCTTTGGCCAGACGAGCATCTGTTCCGCTGTCTACGTAGGAAGGCATAGGCTTAGTCCTCCGTGATAGCCGTAGCCGTAGTCAGGCGCGGAATGACTCCGTTCGCAATCGTGATGGTCGGCGCGATTGCGCCCTTGTAGAGAACCTTAGTCGCGCCCGAGACCGCAACGCCGATTGCGAAGTGCGTCAGTGTGCCTGTGCCAGAAGTCACCGCGGGGAAGTCGATGTTTGCAGCAGGCGACACTGAGTTCGCAGTCACAACCCACCCGCCCGTGTTACGGTTGACGCCTACGCGGGCGTAGCCGCCATAGGCGGCTTCGCTCGTCGCCTCGGTGCCAGTCTCGCCGGGATCAGCCGTGTGCAGCGACACGAATAGTTGCGTCAGAGGCGCAGAGACCGCGTTGTCAGCAATGTTCGCAATAGCAACGGCATTGAAGATCAACCGCAATAGGTCGTTTTCGAAAGTATTACCCTTAGACATGGTTGTCTCCTCTACAGAATTCGTGATGCCTCGATAGACCTGAGATGCCCATTGAAGAACAACCCATTACTTGCACGGCGTCGAACGCCAATACTTACCTTGGTTAGAGACGCAGGCATTTCACCGACTGCTCTCTCTTGCGCTAGGCCACCGTTGAGGAACAGACGACCCCATCCGTTGAACTGATCGTAGTGAGCAGTATAAGCGACACCGGGGACAATCGAACCATTCGGTGTGGCAATCGTTGTATTAACAGGCGTCGGGCCTTGCAACTCGATACGCAACGCACCGTTGATTGTAAGCCTCAACTGGATCGCGTTGACGGAGTTAGAAATCCCGCCAACGCTGAATATCTGAACATCAGCCAGCGCCATGACAATAAACACAACATCGAGGTTGTAATTACCTGCTTGGAATGCGGCGATGATCGCGGCGTTATCATTCAGAAGGTAATCGCTTACCCCGTCGAAGGTCAAGCCGGGATCAGGAGGAAATGCGTTCGGCGTTAGCACAGGCTGATCCGCTACGACACCTTGAGTCCAAGGCGTGGAGGCGACCAGATCAGGCAGGTTGCCCGCAGTATATGCAGGAATGTTCGCCTTAAACAGCGGCGTCGAAGGCGGGACAAGTCCCTTAACCTTCTTGACGGATCGCAGCTTTCCGCCTTTGTCGAGATAGGTATCTCCCGTAGCCTGCACGATAGGAGTAGGCGCTACGAGCGACTTCCCATCGGTCAGCAGGTAGGGTGCCGCTGTCAGAAAGACAGCAGCACCGTCAGCCGTCTCGCGCACCGGGAGGGGGTCAACGCGAGACGGAACAGTTGTCGTAACACCGAACGGTTCGACAGGCATGAGACACCCCTAGCGATTACGCGGGAACGTCCGAAATCCCGTCGAGGTAGTAGGCCGACTGCGTGACCATAAACTCCACGCCCCCGGTGCGGAAGATTCCGGGGATAACCCAATTTCCCCAACCGTCTTGATGGACGGGCAGAAACTGGTGTGGCATCGGCAGGTGCAGCTTCAACAGCGAGGGGCTGTCGTTATAGGCCACGAGACGGCCTTTTGCCGCGCCAGCGCCGACCGTGCCAGCATTGCGGAGCTCACGCATACCACGGATGCGAATCGGCTTCCCGGTTTGCTGCGTGTAGAGGTTCGTCCGCTGGATGAACGACAGGATCGTTTCCATGCTGTTGTCGTTCATCGGCGTCTGCGCGATGTAGTTGTAAGCCACATCGGGGAGCAGAACCACGTTCGCAAGGATCGCGCCGTAAGTCGCCGAGTCAGTGCCGAACACCGCGATGTTGAAGTCACGCAGAATCTGCGCCGGGGTCTTGGTCCCAACGAGAGCCGAGTTGACCCAATACGGGACGCCGCCAGTGCCGTCAGCCGGTGCAACGGTGGCCGGAACCAACGGGTTGTTGAACACCCCGGTCATTCCCTTTTCGGCCTGACCCGCCAGCGTGGTGTCCCACATGAACTTGCGGTAGGCTTCCCGCGCTGCGACGGCACGACGAGCAGGCAATGCGCCGCCGACGATATTGAGGGCGGTGTTCACTTCTTCCAGGTTGAACTGATAACCGATACCTGCCAAGTGGAAGGATTTCAGTTGCCAGTCTTGGCTCACATCGGCCAGCGGCATATCTTTCGCCGCAGCCGTCACGAACTCGGCTTTGCCCGTCATATCGGACAGATAGGTGACAACACCAGTCGCCCAAGCATTCCCTTCGGTCTCGACGTAAATCAAGTCCTCGAAGTTCCAGTTCGGATAGATGGCACTGAGCACCGTCGTATTGATGCGGTAGGACTGGCCTTGCACGAAGGTCAGTGCTTGCGCATCCATTGCGGTAACAACTCGTTGGTTCATAATTCCTGTTCCCTATGTGGATGCGCTTACGCGACTTTGCGGACGCGAAGGCCGACGATGCCGGTCCCCGAGGATTCGAACACGCAGCCGGGAACAGCGACAGCGATGGTGCCAACGGCGCTCCACAGCTTCGTCGTGTTGTTCCAAGCAGCAGGTGCGCCGTGAACGATAACGTTGGTTCCAACGTCAACGCCAATGACGCCCCATTCCATCACTGGAACAGTGTCATACTGCATGAAACCCTCGCCAGTGTGCGGGAGGATGGCGACCGCCTCTGCGACACCGACGAAGCCGGTAGTCGCAAAAGCGATAATACCATTCTCACCGACACCACGAGCGACGGGGACGCCAAACCCGAGCAGAAGGGTCGGCGTTTCGTAAGTGCGCGAAAAACCGTTCCAGTTTTCCGCATTGGTCCGACGACCTTTCGCGTAGGCCGCCAGAGTCGTCTTGAATTGTTGGGGCATTGTTGGTCTCCTAGCCTAACGAATGGCCGTGTTTCTATGCCGACTAAACGGCGGGTGGCTTACTGAGCGTAGCGGGCGTTCAGCTTCTTCTTTTCGGCGATAACAGCGGCGTCATACGCAGCCTTATCGCCCACGACGCTCACAGGCGTCCGCGCCGTATCGGCAAGAGCCGAGTCGATCACAGATGCGCCGTCAGCCAGACCCTCGGCCAGAATTTCAAACCGGGCGTCAACGTAGGCTTCCGACTTGCCAGCAACCACGGCATCGCCGAGCTTGGCGCTGACGATAGCCTTACGAACAGCGGCGTCGGTCAGGCCAGCGGTCACGACTTCAGGTGCCAGAGCTTTCGCCTTGGTCA
>Ga0247762_1000398_pt1 | contig 13043 bp, 5 predicted proteins | sample UWRJL081202R4_FD_181016 | JGI IMG/M metagenome (GOLD analysis project Ga0247762, IMG submission 181016) | Plant litter microbial communities from Arlington Agricultural Research Station in Wisconsin, United States - UWRJ-L081-202R-4 | ecosystem: Environmental > Terrestrial > Plant litter >...
CGCATTCGTTTCATGTATGCATACAGGATACTGTTCTCCAGGCGTTCCACCACCTTCCGGGTAAATAAATTATCCCACGAATCGATCTCAATAAGCGGCAGTGTTTTGGTCTGCTCCAGTTCAGGGTGAACCTTTTCAAGTATAAACCACTGGCAGTCGTGCGCGCCGAGCGTATAAAAATATGGGTTGCTATCTTTTATTACCGGGAAGCGGTTACGGCTGAATACCTCTACGGGTACAAACCCTGTATACTCCTGCAGGTCCAGCTCTACCGGTTGTGTATAACGCGACAGGTTTACCAATACCAACATTGTCTCTTCTTCATACGTGCGCGTAAAGGCGAGGATCTTTGCGTTCTCGGACGCTATGAACTTCATGTTTCCCCGGCTCAGCGATTTATATTGCTTGCGCTTGTTGAGTATACGCTTGGTCCACCATAGTAATGACGATGTGCTGCGCGACTGCATTTCCACGTTTACGGATTCGTAGTGATACTCCGGATCGAGTATCACCGGCAGGTAAAGCTTTTGTGGGTTGGTTTCTGAGAAGCCGGCGTTGCGGTCTGCGCTCCATTGCATCGGAGTGCGTACACCGTTGCGATCGCCCAGGTAGAAGTTATCGCCCATCCCGATCTCGTCGCCATAGTAGATCACGGGCGTACCGGGCAGTGAGAAAAGCAGGTAGTTCAGCAACTCAATCTTCTTGCGGCTGTTGCCCATGAGTGGAGCGAGCCGGTGGCGTATACCGAGATTGATGCGGGCCTTTGGGTCTTTTACATATACTTTGTACATGTAATCGCGCTCTTCGTCGGTAACCATTTCCAGCGTCAACTCGTCGTGGTTGCGCAGAAAGATTGCCCACTGGCATGTAGCTGGTATATCGGGAGTTTGATCGAATATATCGGTTATCGGATAGCGGTCTTCGGTTTGAAGGGACATGAACATGCGCGGCATTACCGGGAAGTGATAATTCATTTGACATTCGTCGCCGTCGCCGAAATAGGAAGCCGAGTCTTCGGGCCACATGTTAGCTTCCGCCAGCAGTAGCGTGCCGGGATAGTTTTCGTCCACATGTTTGCGCAGCTTTTTCAGGAAGGCATGTGTCTCGGGCAGGTTCTCGCCGTTGGTGCCTTCGCGCTCGAACAGGTAAGGCACGGCGTCGAGTCTGAATCCATCCACGCCCAGGCTACACCAGAAGTCCATAATACGAAATACTTCTTCATGCACCAGTGGGTTATCGTAATTCAGATCGGGTTGATGAAAGAAGAAGCGGTGCCAGTAGTACTGGCGTGCTACGGGGTCCCACGTCCAGTTGGAGGTTTCGAAGTCCTGGAAGATGATTCGTACATCTTTGTATTGCTCGGGGTTATCGGTCCATACATAGAACTCGCGTTCAGGTGAGCCCTTTGGCGCGAGGCGTGAGCGTTGAAACCACGGGTGCTGATCGGACGTGTGATTGATAACGAGCTCGGTTATTACTTTGAGGTTACGGTCGTGGGCTTCCTTCAACACTTTTTTAAACTCTTCCACATCGCCATACGCGGGATTTATGGAGTAGTAGTCGGCGATATCATAACCATCGTCGCGTTGCGGTGATGGATAGAAGGGGAGGAGCCAGATGGCTGTTACGCCAAGATCCTGCAGGTAGTCGAGCTTTTCAAGCAGTCCCTTAAAATCCCCAATTCCATCGCCATTGCCATCGCGAAATGCCTTGATGTGAAGCTCGTAGATAACGGCATCTTTATACCAATGGAGCTTATCGTCGAGTACGGTGTTTGATTCGGCCATGATTCTTCAGTGTTAAGGTTGTTGTACGGACAGTACCATACGTGCTGGCCAAATACCCAAAAACCGGGAAAGGGACACCACGTTTTGTAACAGTGTAAAATGCCATACCAGATGAATCAGGGTGAGTGCGGGAGTGCGAGAGCGGGAAGTGAGTGTGGGTGTGGAGACGGGTTCTTTTAAATGGGGATTGTTTGTTGAACGGGTAAGGGTATTAGTGTTCTGATGGCTTGGGGAATGTCTTTGGCTAGTGTGCCCTGACACCTCCTTGGTTGTTCGAGTCCCGAGTGTTCGGGACTCGAACAACCGGTCCTCCTTGAAGGAGAATCCCGAGTACCCGGATGGCTTCTATTAAGTTACTGAAAAATGTTCAGAAATGGGATATTCCTTGTTCTATCGCTCTGGCACGCACTCGCACTGATTTTTAGAAGCGGACGATGAATGTGGTGCCGAGGTCTACTTCGCTTTCGGCGTGGATCTTGCCGCCGAGGACCTCGATGAATCAGTGCGAGTGCGAAGTGCGAGAGCGATAGTTAGAATCGGACAATGAACGTGGTGCCGAGATTGACTTCGCTTTCGGCGTGGATCTTGCCGCCGAGGGCTTCGATTTGCGTTTTGGTGAGGAAGAGGCCGACGCCGCGGGCTTCTTTGTTTTCGTGGAAGGTTTTGTGAAGGCCGAATAGTTTGTCGCCGAACTGGGCGAGATCTATTCCGAGGCCGTTGTCCTGAACGCGGAGCTCGATGTCATTGAGTGATTGCCGGGTTATGATATGGATCCTCGGGGCGCGTTGCGGCGAACGGTATTTGATGGCATTGGTGAGCAGATTCTGGAAGATGCTTTCCAGGTAAGGCTTGTGGTATACGATCTTTGGTGCGTCGTTGAAGTCGAACGTTACGGTGGCTTCACACTGGATCATTTCGCCTTCCAGTGACTGGATCACTTTGTCCAGAATTTCCTTGAACCGTATTTCTGTCCGTTCTATCTCGGTGCTCTTCTTTACCTTCAGCGTTTCCATAAGCTCGTTCATGGTTTCGCTGAGGTTGCTCGATACGTTCTTGAGCTTCTCGAATATGAGCTGGTATTCGCTGACGGGGCTGTTCTCGTTCAGCAATCCGATCAGCGCTTTGATATTGCCGATGGGTGATCGTAAATTATGCGAGATGATGTGAGCGAACTCATCGAGGCGGCGGTTTTGATCTTCGAGCTCCAACGCTGTGGTTTCGAGGCTTCTCTTGGATAGCAGCAGCTCTTCTTCGTATTTCTTCCGGTCGGTAATGTCGATAGCCGAAGCGTACACCAGTTTCTGGTTCTGGTCCTGTGATGATGACCAGAGCAGCCAGCGGTAGCCGCCGTGTATATCGCGGTAGCGGTTCTCGAGTATGCCGGTTGCGCCGTCGTGGCCGTGTAAGATGTTTCGGAATACCTCTTCGGTCTTAGCGACGTCGTCGGGATGTACGAATGTTATAAACTTGTTTTTTTGTAGGTCTTCCAGTGACCAGCCGAGTGTGTTGGTCCACGCGGGATTGAGCTTTATGAAGTAGCCGTCGAAGTTGGCGATGACGTTCAGGTTCAGTGAGTGGGTGAATACGCGATGGTTCTCGTCGGACACGCGCTTCAGCTCTTCTTCGGCTGTTTTGCGAAGGGTTATATCGCTTATAAAGCCTTCGAGCATGACCATCTCGTCACCGGTATATACGCCGGTGCCGACTTCTTCGACCCATATATAATTACCAGCGCGGTTGCGGAGGCGATATACCATCACGAAGCTGGTACGCGCAGCTAACGCGTTTTCTACCGTGGTGCGTACATACGCTTCGTCTTCCGGATGAAAGAGCTCCCTGAATGTTATGTTGCCGGATATAAAGTCTTCTGCCTTGTACCCGGTAAGTACTTCCACACGATCGCTCAGGTAGATCATGGAATACGCTTCGTCGTTACGGCAGAGGTATATGACGCCGGGCACATTTTCGGCCATCAGGCGGAACTTCTCCTCGCTTTGACGCAGCAGGAGCTCGGCCTTTTTGCGGACGGTTATATCCTGGATACAAACGCTTACCCGTCGGGTTGGTTCGCCGTCTTCGTAGATCAGGCCATAGCGGGCATTGAACCACCTTTCGTCGTTAGGCAACATCGTGCGATATTCCCGGTTGAATACACCGCCGTTGTTGAGTACATGTTTGAAGCCTTCGTTGAACGGTTTGGCAAAGGGCTCGCCGAACATTTCGGTAAGTGTCTTGCCTAATATTTTATGACGTGGCAGAAAAAGATAGCTATCGTCGTGAACCCAGACGCTGATGTGGCGTCCTTCTTCATCGAGCTCGAATACGATATCGTCTATGGAAGACACGAGCGCCTGGAGCTGCGATTCCGATTTGCGCAGTCGTTCTTCATTGCGTTTCTGATCGGTTATGTCTGTCAGTACGGCCGAGAAGCCGATGATCTGGCTGCCTTCATTTTGCAGCGGCGCAAGTGACAACAGTACGGGTACACGGCCGCCATCATTGCGAATGCATGTACACTCGCGGCGCTCAGGGCTTTGTGTTTTCCGGACTACGGCAAAGAATGCTTCTGTATTGGAAATATCGGTCAGATCATGATCGCGTTGCAGCGCTTCTTTACGACGCGCGATTTCCGCGGTATCGCAGAAGCGGTCGAACGTCATGGTTCCTATTACTTCGTCGGCAGTGTAACCTAAAAGGTTCTCCGCGGCTTTGTTAAAACCGGTTATTATACCGCGTAAGGAAAGCGAAAGGACAGGCAGGTCGGACGTATTGATGACGGCTTCCTGCAAGCGGTTAGCCTCGCTTAAAGCGATGAAAATACGTGCGTCGTCGTGGTTAATAGACTTATCAGGTGACGAGAAATTGTCCATTCGGGATGGGCTCCAGATACGAAAATAGTTGTTTTTGTTACGCGGCCGGCGAGTGTTGAGAAAATTTAATTTAAGATGGCGTATTGCTCACGCAGGACTGGGTTGAGCAAATGAAAATATGAGCTGGTTACCGCGCAAAACCTCGTTGTCGTTTGGCTTCAAACACCACGACGGCGGCGGCGGTTGAAACGTTCATGGAGTCGATCTTGCCTTGCATGGGTATGATGATGTTTGCATCGGATTGCCGTACCCAAACATCTGAAAGCCCCGTGCTTTCCGTGCCCATTACGATGGCGCAGCCTTTACGGAAGTCAGTTTCATAATACGGAACGGATGCCTGCAGGTATGTACAGTAGATGCTGATGCCCGCTTTTCTGAGCCACTCAATAGTTTCTTCTGAAGACGCGGAAGCAATGGCTGTTGTAAAAACGCATCCAACGCTGGAGCGGATAACGTTAGGGTTATAAAAGTCCGTTTGAGGATCGCATATGATCACTGCATCAGCTCCTGACGCATCTGCTGTGCGTAGTATGGCACCCAGGTTTCCGGGTTTTTCAACTCCTTCGAGGATGAGCAGCAGCGGATCGGGTTTAAGCCTGAGCGATTGAAGCGCGTGTTCTTTCGGTGTGGCGAGTGCAAGTATGCCGCCGGTACTTTCGCGGTAAGCTATTTTTTCAAATACAGTTTGCTGTACGGGTATTAGCAGGCGCTCGTCTTTTACGAGATTCAGCACGTCGTCTGCGGTTATAATATCGGGACAGAAAAACACGCTGCTGATTGTATACCCGCCAGCTATGGCGAGCGAAAGTTCCTTGCGGCCTTCAATGATACAGAGGTTCTGCTTTTTGCGTTCACGCGCTTTTTCCAGTGCCAGGATGTTCCGGATCTTGGGGTTTTGGGGGCTGGTGATAATGGGATGCATGCGGAAAAGCGTTGTCGTTTTGCGTGAACGGACTGCGAAGGTGCAAATTTTTGACATAAAACACCGGTAAAATCCGCACCTTTGCACCCGGTTTAAAAAACGAGCATATTATTCATGAAGCTGCTGCACCCTTCTTCCTGGCGCGATTACGAACTTTTGGATTCCGGCGATTTTGAAAAGCTGGAGCGTTTCGGTCAGTATATTCTTATCCGTCCTGAACCGCAGGCGTTATGGACCAAGTCGTTATCCGATGAGGAATGGAAAAAGCGTGCCCATGCCAAGTTCGTGCGCGAGCAAAAAGACAAATTCCGTTTTACTGACGATATAAAAGGAGGCTGGTCGCGTCAGCCGGGTATGCCCGAAAGCTGGAACGTGACCTATACGTATGGAGAGCTTACGCTGAATTTGCGCCTCGCCCTTACCGGTTTTGGTCACGTGGGGATTTTTCCCGAGCAGGGCAGCAACTGGAATTTTATTTACGATACTATAAAGAGCTGGAATCTCGAAAAACCACGGGTTCTCAATCTTTTTGCGTACACCGGCGCGGCTTCGATTGCCGCGCGATCTGCCGGCGCAGAGGTGACGCATTGCGACGCATCGCGCCCGGGTATAAACTGGGCTAACGAAAATATGCGGATGAACAACCTGAGCGACATTCGCTGGGTATACGAAGATGCCTTCAAATTTGTGCGCCGGGAAGCCAAACGCGGTAATCGTTACAATGGTATTATTATGGACCCGCCGCCTTATGGCCGCGGCCCGGAAGGGGAGAAGTGGACGCTGCAGGAGCAGCTCAATGAGCTCATAGCCCTGAGTAGCCAGCTTTTAGAGCAGAAGAAATCATTCTTTATTCTCAGCATGTATGCGTTGGGGCTTTCTCCCATTGTAGGGTTGAACGTGGCTAAAACCCACTTCGGAAAGGCCGATACCGAGTTCGGTGAGCTCTTTCTGAAATCAGCGCAAGACAAGGATTTGCCGATGGGCACGTTTCTGCGCCTGAGTTTTTAAAATAATGGATGTATGAAGTTTTCGTGAAGGCCGCGAAGCCTTGATACTTCATAAACCGAATATTCTAGCGGCGGTACTTTCAAACACGCAATCTATAACGTGTGCATCGCGTCTTTTGCCGAAAAAAGATGGGTGTTACGTTGCGGGCCGGCAAGGTTCAATGCGCTCAGATAAATGACGTGAAATAATTCACTTATTGCGGGCAATGCCGTAATAGTGAATTATTTGCCTATCTTTGCGCCTCAATTAAGAAAAATCAAAGGATTTCGAGGATTTTATGGAGGTTAACAAGATCAGGAACATTGCAATTATTGCCCACGTCGACCACGGAAAGACTACCCTGGTAGATAAGCTGCTCATGGCTGGTAAACTTTTTAAGGACCATGAGAATCCCGGCGAGTTGATTATGGACAGCAACGACCTGGAGCGTGAGCGCGGTATCACGATCCTGGCCAAGAACGTGTCTGTGCGCTACAAAGACTACAAGATCAACGTAATCGATACTCCTGGTCACAGTGACTTCGGTGGCGAGGTAGAGCGCGTGCTTAACATGGCTGACGGTGTGCTTCTCCTGGTAGATGCATTCGAAGGCCCCATGCCCCAAACCCGTTTCGTATTGCAAAAGGCGCTGCAACTGGGCTTGAAACCCATTGTAGTTGTTAATAAAGTAGATAAGCAGAACTGTACCCCTGACGAGGTGCACGAGCAAGTATTCGACCTGATGTTCCAGCTTGACGCTACTGAAGATCAGCTCGACTTCCCTACGTTCTACGGTTCGGCCAAAAACGGCTGGATGAGCACAGACTGGAAGCAGCCTACAGACAGCATCATTCCGCTGCTGGAAGGTGTGATCGAGCATATTCCTGCTCCAAAGATTGCCGAAGGTACAACGCAGATGATCATCACTTCGCTGGAATATTCAGCGTATATCGGTCGTGTGGCCATCGGTCGTATGCACCGTGGTACCATTAAAAGCGGTCAGCAGGTAGTGTTGGTGAAGCGTGAGAGCAAAGCCATTGTTAAAACAAAGATCAAAGAACTTTACGTATTCGAAGGCTTCGGCAAGGAGAAAGTAGAAGAAGTAAAGGCCGGAGAGATCTGTGCACTGGTAGGTCTGGAAGGATTTGAGATTGGCGATACGATCGCAGATCCGGAGAATCCCGAGCCTATGAAGTCAATCGCGATCGATGAGCCTACGATGAGTATGCTCTTTACGATCAACAACTCACCGTTCTACGGTAAGGAAGGTAAGTTCGTAACGTCACGTCACATAAAAGACCGTCTCGAGAAAGAGCTTGAGAAGAACCTCGCACTTCGCGTTGGTGAAACAGGTTCAGCCGATTCGTTCATGGTGTTCGGCCGCGGTGTACTCCACTTGTCGGTATTGATCGAAACCATGCGTCGCGAAGGCTACGAGCTCCAGATCGGTCAGCCTCAGGTAATCTACAAAGAGATAGACGGCGTGAAGAGCGAGCCTATCGAAGAGCTTACTATCGACCTTCCGGAAACCGATGCTGGTAAAGCTATTGAGACCGTATCGGTACGTAAAGGCGAAATGCTGAACATGGAGCCTAAGGGCGATCGTATGATCCTGAAGTTTACTATACCTTCACGCGGTATCATCGGTCTGCGTAACTATTTGTTGAACGTAACTGCCGGTGAAGCTATCGTTACTCACCGCTTCAAGGAATATCAACCATACCGTGGTGAGATCCCGGGCCGTATCAACGGTTCGCTCATCGTAATGGAGCAAGGCGAGGCTATTGCCTACAGCTTGAACAACTTACAGGATCGTGGTAAGTTCTTTATCGATGCAGGAGAGCCTATCTACGAAGGTCAGGTAATCGGCGAGCACAGCCGCAGCGGTGACCTTGTGATCAACATCACGAAGACCAAGAAGCTTACCAACATGCGTGCTTCGGGTGCTGATGAGAAGATGCGTATTGCTCCTCCTATCAAGTTCTCCCTGGAAGAAGCGTTGGAATACATTCAGTCTGACGAGTACGTAGAAGTTACTCCTAAGTCTATCCGCCTGCGCAAGATTTACCTGAACGAGACCGATCGTAAGCGTTTCGGAAAATCATCTTAAGCAACTTAACTCCCACCTTTACCATGTGTAAACGGGTTTTTGTATACTTATTTTTGGGACTCATCATATTGATGAGTCCTTTTTTTGTATCGGCGCAAAGCACATCTCCCGCGGCTATGGAGGTGATGGCTGATACGCTTGTGGCGCGCCAGGATTATCAGGGCGGCCTTGACCTGTACAATAAGATCCTGAAACAGTCGAAGAAGCAAGATGAAGCTTATTACACCGTTCTTTATAAGCGCGCGTTTGCTTACTTCGGTCTTGGCAAGCTGGATGAATCGCTGACGGATGTAAGCCAGGTTATCACGCGTTATCCTTCGCCGCAGGCTTCCTTGTTAAGGCTCTCGATCTACGAGCAGCAGCAGAACTTTGAGGCGCAGCTAAAGGATCTCAACGAGCTGATCTCGGAAAATCCTGATCCGTATATGATCCGCTGGCGCACTTCGGTGTTGTTTCAGCTGGAGCACTATAAGGAAGCTCAACGCGATATCCAGTTCCTGCTTACCGGTAGTGAAGATTCCGAGCTGCGTTTATATCTGGGTGTGACCTATTACTATCTCAACCGACCTGACAGCGCCATACTCCAGTTCGACAAAGTGATCGCTAATGATCCTAACTTTATCCAGACATACGTTACTGCCGGCTCCATGCTGATGGAGGATGGTCAGTATGATGCGGCGATGAAGTATATAAGCCTGGGGCTTCGGCAGGAGCCAGCCAATGCTACCTTGCTTTTTTATAAGGGCGCTGCGCTGATCGAGATGAAGGAGATTGATAAGGCTTGTAGTTGTTTGCGTAAGGCTTTTGAGGCGGGGATGGATGATGCAGCGGATTATTTGAAAGAGTATTGCTTCGGAGGTGAATAGTCAGAACAAGATTAATGGATGTAAGGATAGACAGGATTATCTAATGTCCTGAAATAGAAAAATCCGGCTTGTACCGGATTTTTCTATTTCAGAGGATTTTGGATTCTCAGAGATTTTATTCATCCTGATCATCCTTACATCCATTAATCTTGTTCTCACATATTCCGGCGATACTGGCCGCCTACTTCGAACAATGCCTTGGTGACTTGTCCGAGGGAGCAGACCTTGCAGGCTTCCATGAGGGTTTCGAATATGTTCTGGTTTTGGACGGCGGCTTGTTGTACTTGCGCGAGGAGATCGTTTGCGTGTTTGCTGCTGAATGTTTGCAGATTGTTAAGCATGCCGATCTGGTATTCTTTCTCTTCGGTGGTAGCGCGGATTACTTCGCGGGGTACTACTGTGGGAGAGCCTTTGGAGCTGAGGAAGGTGTTTACGCCGATGATAGGGTACTCGCCGGTATGTTTCAGGGTTTCGTAGTACAGGCTTTCTTCCTGTATCTTGCCACGCTGGTACATGGTTTCCATGGCGCCAAGCACACCGCCGCGTTCTGTTATACGATCGAACTCGGAAAGTACTGCATCTTCTACCAGGTCGGTCAGCTCTTCTATGATGAACGAGCCTTGTGTGGGGTTTTCGTTTTTGGCGAGACCCAGCTCTTTGTTGATGATCAGCTGTATGGCCATGGCACGGCGCACGCTTTCTTCGGTAGGCGTGGTGATTGCCTCGTCGTATGCGTTGGTGTGAAGCGAGTTGCAGTTATCGTATATCGCATAGAGCGCCTGGAGCGTTGTGCGGATATCGTTGAAGTCAATCTCCTGTGCGTGCAGCGAGCGGCCTGATGTCTGGATATGATATTTCAGCATCTGGCTGCGGGCGTTGGCACCGTATTTGGCCTTCATTGCCTTGGCCCAGATACGTCGGGCTACACGGCCTATTACCGCATACTCCGGATCGATACCGTTACTGAAGAAGAACGACAGGTTAGGCGCGAAGTCGTTGATGTCCATGCCGCGGCTCAGGTAATACTCTACATACGTGAAGCCGTTGGCCAGTGTGAAGGCCAGCTGTGTTATAGGGTTGGCGCCTGCTTCGGCTATGTGATAACCAGAGATCGATACGGAATAGAAGTTTCGTACGTCTTTGTCGATGAAGTACTGCTGCACGTCGCCCATGAGGCGCAGGGCGAACTCGGTCGAGAAGATACAGGTGTTTTGTGCCTGATCTTCTTTCAGGATGTCGGCCTGTACGGTGCCGCGTACCTGCGATAATGTTTCCGTTTTTATCTGCGCGTAGACATCGGCGGGCAGCACCTGGTCGCCGGTAACGCCGAGCAGCATGAGGCCGAGGCCGTCGTTGCCCTCGGGCAGAGCGCCCTGGTATGCCGGGCGTTTTTCTTTTGCCACACCGGCATAGAGGTTATCGATAGTCTGGCGTACTTCTTCCTCCAGTCCATTCTTGCGGATATAGATCTCGCATTGCTGATCGATCGCGGCATTCATGAAGAAGCCGAGCAGCATCGGCGCGGGGCCGTTGATGGTCATCGATACAGATGTGCGGGGATCGGCCAGGTTGAAGCCGCTATAGAGTTTTTTTGCATCGTCCAGGCAGCATATCGATACGCCGGAGTTTCCGATCTTGCCGTAGATATCCGGGCGATAGTCGGGGTCGTTGCCATACAGTGTTACCGAGTCGAACGCGGTGGAGAGGCGCTTGGCAGGCATGGCCTGGCTTACATAGTGGAAGCGGCGGTTTGTGCGTTCAGGGCCACCCTCTCCGGCAAACATACGTGTAGGGTCTTCGCCTTCGCGCTTGAACGGATAGATGCCTGCTGTGTACGGAAACTCACCCGGTACATTCTCCTGCAGACTCCACTTCAACAGATCGCCCCAGGCTTCGTAGCGAGGCAACGATACTTTGGGTATCTGCAGATGCGATAGCGACTCGCTGTGTGTGCGAATGCCGATCTTTTTATCCCGAACCTGGAAAGTAAATACCGGTTCTTTATACTGCTTTACTCGCGCAGGCCATTCTTCCAGCAGCTTTCCGTTCTTCGGATCGAGACTGAGGCGAAGCTTTGCGATCTGTTCTTCCAGTGATTTTATAAACGAGACCTGTGCTTCAGCGGCACCGTTGGAGGCCGTTGTGCTGCGGTAGTGGGTTAATGTTTTGTCGAGCGCGTATAAGGTCTGTGCTACGTTTGCCTGTTCGCGTACCCAGCCGTCGTACTTGCGATTGTTCTCCGTTATCTCACTGAGGTAGCGTGTGCGGCCGGGAGGGATCACATATACTTTCTCCGACATCTCTGCTGTAAGCTCGAATGTTGATGTGAGTGCTGCGCCGGTCTTGGCCACAACGGTGTCCATCACGTGGCGATACAAACGGTTTGTACCGGGATCATTGAACTGTGATGCTATGGTGCCGAACACGGGCATCTCTTCGGCCTTTGTGTCCCACAGCTGGTGGTTGCGCTGGTACTGTTTCTTTACGTCGCGCAGCGCGTCCAGTGCACCGCGTTTATCGAACTTGTTCAGCGAAATGATGTCTGCGAAGTCCAGCATGTCTATCTTTTCCAGCTGCGTGGCTGCGCCGTATTCGGGTGTCATTACATATAGCGCTGCATCGCTGTGATCAAGGATCTCGGTGTCGCTCTGGCCGATACCTGATGTTTCGAGGATGATGAGGTCGAATCCGGCGGCCTTCAGTACCTGGACGGCATCTTTTACATATACCGACAGCGCGAGGTTGCTCTGCCGTGTTGCCAGCGAGCGCATGTATACGCGTGGGTTGTTGATGGCGTTCATGCGGATACGGTCGCCCAACAGTGCGCCACCGGTCTTCCGCTTCGAAGGATCTACTGAGATAATACCGATTGTCTTGTCCTTGAAGTCCATCAGGAAGCGACGCACCAGCTCGTCTACGATAGACGATTTACCAGCGCCGCCTGTTCCGGTTATACCGAGTACGGGCGTGGTTGATTTCTCAGCCAGTACGCGTATTTTGTCAAGAGTCTGTTTGTGTTGCTCCTGGAAATTCTCTGCGGCTGAGATGAGGCGGGCGATGACCAGCGGATCTTTGGTGGTAATGCGCTCTACCTCGTCGGTCAGCACGTCGCCTGTAGCGTAGTCGCTTTGTTTAACAAGGTCGTTGATCATACCCTGCAGGCCCATTGCGCGGCCGTCGTCGGGAGAGTAGATGCGGGTTATGCCGTGAGCCATGAGCTCGCTGATCTCTTCGGGGAGGATCACTCCGCCGCCGCCGCCGAAGATCTTGATATGACCTGCGCCTTTTTCTTTCAGCAGGTCGTGCATGTATTTGAAATATTCGTTGTGACCGCCCTGATAGCTGGTCATGGCGATGGCCTGGGCGTCTTCCTGGATGGCGGTATTTACCACTTCTTCGACGCTGCGGTCGTGCCCGAGGTGTATTACCTCGCAGCCGGTGGACTGGATTATGCGTCGCATGATATTGATGGCGGCGTCGTGGCCATCAATATCATGCGAC
>Ga0247762_1000401_pt1 | contig 12951 bp, 14 predicted proteins | sample UWRJL081202R4_FD_181016 | JGI IMG/M metagenome (GOLD analysis project Ga0247762, IMG submission 181016) | Plant litter microbial communities from Arlington Agricultural Research Station in Wisconsin, United States - UWRJ-L081-202R-4 | ecosystem: Environmental > Terrestrial > Plant litter >...
TACTACAAGGTTTCGCAAGAGAGTGACAAACGTATATTGTATCCGTTTCACTTCTGGGACGAGTTGTTCTCGCAAAGCCCGCGGTTTCGTCAGCAGTTCGAAAACTATAAGCACTATGCCCGTACGCCGCTGGAAGGTGTGTTGAGCCCGGAAGACCGTGAAACTGCGGTGACACTGAATGCAAACTGGATGGCCTCCAGTTATATCGAGAACACCGGCAACGGCCGCTTCAACATAAAGATGCTTCCGTTCCAGGCACAGGTTGCCCCGGTCAATGGTATGGTGGTTATGGACGTCAACAACGATGGGCATGCTGATGTTGTTCTTGTCGGCAACGATTATGGTAACGAAGTCTTTATAGGCCGCTACGACGCCTTTACCGGGCTTGTGCTTCAGGGTAATGGGCATGGTGGTTTTACGGCTATACAATCTTCAGAAAGTGGATTCTCCGTGTGCGGTGATGCCAAAGCGCTGGTAAGGCTTCATACCGATACCGGTGATTTGTTGATAGCCTCTCAGAATCGTGATAGCCTGACCGTATTTGCATCAGTGGATAGGCAGAAGGCGGACAGCCGTGTGTTTGTTCCCGAGCAACAGGATTGTCGTGCGGAGTTGATTCATGACGATGGCCGCAGGACGCGGATAGAATTTTACCACGGCTCGGGATACCTGTCTCAATCTTCCCGTAGGTTGCGTATACCCGACGATGCGAGCAGCCTGATCGTGTATACCTATCAGGGCAAGCTGCGACAGGTAGCGGTGCGGTGATGTTGAGCCGGTACTTTACTTAGCTTTTTTCTTTGCTGGTCGTTTAGGGGCGGCTTCTTTGGCTTTCTTTACTGCGGTTGTCGTCTTCTTGGCAACCGCAGCTTTCTTCGGGGCCGCTGCGGTTTTCTTTGCCGCTGCTTTGGGTTTCTTCGCGGCAGTCCTGGCGACTTTAGGCGTATCGAAAAGCTCCGGCTCCGATTCTACAAACACGGGCTCCGGAATCGTGGTGCCGCAATGTTTGTTGAGTTCCTGAATAAGATATTTAATAAGCTCGGGCGAGTGCAGCTCTTCGTGCTGATGCATGAAGAAATATACCTTTTCGATACCCTGTCCCATCCATTGTTTGATACGTTGTACCCAATCGTCTATACGCGTATAGTCGCTGGGGTGGAGCCCGTTGCCAACGAAGCGGATGAATGCTTCGGGTGTGGTAAGACGCATGTGCGCGCAATCGCGTCGGCCGGCAGCGTCGGTTATCACCATGCCGGTCTCCAGTTTGGTTAGGCGTTGTGACAGATCGTTAAAGGCGGCCTCATTTGTAAACCATTCGGGATGGCGCAGCTCTACAAACAACTCAACGTCGTCTGGCAGCGACTCGATAAAGGCCTGTATATTGTCAATAGTCTTTGGGGCCATGCCCGGATGTGGCATAAGAAACAGCGGGCCGAGTGTATTACCGAAACCGGATACACCTTCCAGAAAACGATCCGTAAGCTCCTTTACATCTTTCAGACGCCGGAGGTGCGTGATCTGGTCTGTGAACTTGGGGCAGAACTTGAAATCATCGCCAACTTTTTGTCGCCATCCCTGTGTCTGGCTGAGGGTAGGCATTCTATAGAACGTGGCATTCAGCTCGATACAGTTGAAGTGTTTGGCGTACAGACTGAGGAAGTCGGCTTCCTTCGTGCCCTTCGGATAGATCTTGCCGATCCAATCCTTGCGACCCCACTTGGCGCAGCCGGTAAAGATCTGCGGCTTACCTGTGTATGCGTTGTCTTTCAGCAACCGTGTGGTTTCGGGCCTATCGGCAGGCAGTTTGAAGCTTACGGTTTCGAGTTCTTCCGGGGTTACGCGTCCAAATTCCATATGGGAAAGATAACGAATCAGTGCGAGTGCGGAGTGCGGAGCGAGGAAAAAATAGTTCCTCGCTCTCACACTCACACTCACGCTCACTCTGTTTTCGTGAGGGTCATGTCGATGTATTTGTGCCAGGTTTTGCCATCGGGAGAAAACTCGCCGGTTTCTGTCCAGGTTTTTTTATCAGGATCTATGGTGATCATGTACCGGTTTTTGCCCTGCTGATGGTCGAAGCCCCATTGATATTGTGTAGGGGAGAGGACGTTGAACCAGGCATCGGTGCTTCTGCCGTTGTTGAGATACGAGCGGAAGGTGTATTGCTGTGACGTCTGATCATAGGATAGAATAGCCATAGCATGGTGTACGATTGTTTCCTGCTTTGTGGTGGGGTCGACGCTTTTGCCGATTCCTTCGATCAACAATACAGCACCTTCGAGCCGGGATTCTATTCGTTCATCAACCGTTGAACGTTTGGGTTCTCCCGGGCCCATGCGCGTAAAGCTTTCGCCTTTCCAATGGCCGATCCATGGCGTGAGCATGGCTATCTTTTCGTTGCCCGTGGTTGTTGCCGCGGTTTGTTTGGCGGGTGTTTGTGCGGCGAGCCGGCCGCAGAGAAGCACAACCATAAAGGTTGAAAGGAGAGTTGTCTTTATCATATAAAAGGGGGTTATGTGTCTTTAATAGATAGCGTTGTTCTATTTGTTGATATATTGTTTCAGCGCGGCAACGTATTCTTCAAAGGCCTTGATGCCTTTCTTTGTTATCTTACAGGTAGTGAGGGGGCGCTTGCCCTTGTAGGATTTTTCGACGGTGATATAAGCCGCTTCTGCCAGCTTGTCCAACTGTATGCTGAGGTTACCGGCCGTGCTGTTTGTCTTTTCTTTCAGGAATGTAAACTCGGCAGACTCGGCGCTGATGAGTATGGACACAACAGCAAGACGCAGTTGGGAATGGAGAAGCGGATCGAGGTCTTTGAACATAGTCAATCTTCTTTTTTACTCTGCAGCATGTATCCGGGTATAAGATAACCGCCTGCAATAGCTACCGTGCCCACGAGCGGCTGATAAGCCGCTCCGACCAGGAAGCAGGCAATGCCGCATAGCCAGAACAATATACCCCCGATCAGCAGCGGCCTGAATCGAAACACGACGCCGGATACTACCGTGGGTATAGCGCTGACGAGCAGGATCACCGGGCTTATCTGATAATTTATCTTGTAACCGAAGCCGATCACGGTGAATATGCATACGGCAAACGAGAACCAGAGGGCAATGCTGATGCTGTCCAGGTGCGTGTGAATCTGGTCCTGCCGGTTTTGACGGAAGCCTTTGTATAAACTCAGTATCCAGGCGGGTATAGTGATAAGCCATACTATATATGGCCTTGAATAATCGAGTTGCGTAAGCAGGAACATACCCAGGTTTGCGATGGCAACTACCCAGCCCCAAAGAAGAAAATAGAAGCTGTTCCTCCGGGCATTGCCTTTTGCCTGGTGGATCATGGTGGTGATTATATCGAGGCTTTGCTCGGCTGAAAGGTTAGGTGACTCGGATTTCATAGGGGGTGTTTTTAGGGTTTTATTCGTTTTTATAACGTTTATACGTATTAAATGTAAACTGGTTTATTTTATAAACCAAATTTATGCTTTGGCGGGCAGCTGTTCTTTGTAATTTTGAGACCGTCCGGGAAACGGGCGTTTTTATCGCAAAGACATTATAAAACAGGCAGAATCTATGTTTACGGGTATCATTGAAGCAACGGGTGTTGTAGAGGGATTGCAGGATGAGGGTACGAACCGTCATTTTAAAGTTAAGAGCGCGTTGGGGCGTGAGCTGAAGATCGATCAGAGTCTTTCGCACGATGGGGTTTGCCTGACGGTGACTAAGACGGATGGCGACTACCATTGGGTTACCGCTATTCAGGAGACTTTACAAAAATCAAATCTTGGCGGGCTGAAAACGGGCGATGCCGTGAACCTGGAGCGCTGTATGCTGAGCAATGGCCGCTTTGATGGGCACGTTGTGCAGGGGCACGTTGATCAAACGGCTGTCGTGCGTTCTGTTCGCGATGTGGATGGAAGCTGGTTGTTTGATTTTGAATATGATCCGTCTGTGGGTAACGTTACTGTAGAGAAGGGTTCTGTTGCTGTAAACGGCGTTAGTCTGACTTGCTTTAACTCGCGGGAGAATGGGTTTACGGTGGCGATCATTCCGTATACGTATGAGCATACGGGGTTTCATCAGTTGAAGGAAGGAGATACTGTGAATCTGGAGTTCGATATTATTGGGAAGTATGTGAAGCGGTTGATGGGGAAGGGTTGAGGTATTGTGTGGTACGGTAACCGATGTAGCCGGTGAGGATGCCGATGAGGGCGCCGGTGAGGATATCTGCGGGATAGTGTACGCCGAGATAGATGCGGGTATAGGTTACCAGGGCTGCCCAGGCGAATATGGCGGCCATGCCTTTGTAGGTGTGGCGGAAGAGCATGAAGAAGAACATAGCCACGGCAAATGTGTCGGACGCATGACTGGAGGCGAAACCGTACTGTCCGCCAGCGTATCCGTTGACCAGGTGTATGACGCCTTCGAACTCCGGGTTATGTGAGGGGCGAAGGCGCGCGAACCAGGGCTTCATAAGCGTGCTGGTGAACTGGTCAGCCAGGGTGACGGCCAGGATTATTCCGATGACTACTTTCCAGCTCTGGACGCGGTAGTTTTTGAATATGAGATACAGAAGGGCGGCATAGAACGGGATCCAGACAAAGGTCTTCGACATGTAGTACATAACGGTGTCGAGCGCCGGTGTATGAAGGCCGTTCAGAAAGAGGAATAGTTCTTTGTCGAGTCGGATCAGTTCGTCGGTCATACTTTGGGTTTCGACAGGGAAGCCTTCTGGTTTTCTTCCAGGATCCAGTCGAAAGCTTTCTCAAAGGTAGGGAAAGATTTGTATTGCATGCCCAACGTTTCTCCAAGCGCTTTTATCTGGTGTACATACGCGCTTTCACTGGCGCTTTCGTTTTGATTTATGATGACGATGCGTTTGAGGCCGTTGCGGGCGGCTTCCGGAATGATGGTTGTAAACAGCCACTCGCGGGCGTCGTTCTCGATATAGCCTTGCAGCGACATGTCGGCCATCCAGTTAGGGGTATTATAGGCCTTGTGGAACTCGATACATTTGCTGAAGACGTCTTTGTATTGCTTGGTGGTTACGGGGCCGTGCCAGATCACTCCGGTGGCGTTTACGGTGGCGTCGTAGAATATCCGGGCGTTCTCGTTGTCTTCGAGGATCTGCATCTTTACGTTGACCGGTTTACGCAGGAATATCCGGAACTTTGTGAATTTGTTGAGCTCGCTGTCTACCTCTATGTACCCGCCGAGCGCTTCGCACTGGAGCTTTACAAGATAAAGGCCCAGGCCCTTTCCTTCGGTGTGCTGGTGGAAGCGCTTATAAAGCTTGAACAGGTTGTTCTGGTGTGTTTTGAGATCGATACCGAGTCCGTTGTCTTCGATCTCGAGCATGTAGAACTTTTCTGTTTCTCCTGCGCGTATCGAGATCGTTGGCGTGCGTTCTGGAGAGCGGTATTTGATGCTGTTGCTGATGATGTTGTAGAGTATACTCTGTACCATCGGTTTTACAGAATAGATATCGGGGCAATACGACAGGTTCTCGTGTATTTCCGCGTGATGCGTGGTAAGCTCCTTTTCGAGCATGAGGCGGATAAACCGTATCTCTTCATGCAGGTTTATCTTCTGGCGTATCTGGAATATATCGTGTCGTATGTCGACGATTTTGTTGAGATCCCTGATGATGCTGTCGAGGCGGTCTACGGAGATGCGTATATGCCCCATGATCTCGTGGTGCTCGGGGCCGAGCGAATCGATATCGATCAGGTTTATAAGGCCAAGCAAACTTGCTACCGGTCCGCGCAGGTTGTGCGATACGGTATAGGAGAACTGGCGAAGCTCGTTATTGTGTTTGATCAGTTCGTTGTTGGTTTCAACCAGCGTCGTATTCTTTTCTACCAGTTCTGAAGAAAGATTCTGGTTTTGCTTCAGCAGGAGATCCTTTTGTTGCTCGATCACCAGGAAGGCGTCACGGAGGCGGATCTGGTTTTGATTGAGATTTTCAGCCTGGGCCTGGATCTCCTGGTTTTGGGCGGCGATCTCGTTATTTTTTTCGACGCGCTCTTCGTTGATGAACCGCAGATTTTCGATAAGCTTTTCGGCGCGCTCCTCGTTGATCTCGGATATCCACTTGAGAAAGGATATGGCCCCGTAGATGATACACCAGCTTATTGCCAGTACAATATTGGTGAATGCATAATAGTTTGTACGTCCCGGCATACCTGGCTTATGCGGTACATGAAATGCGGCGTGAATGGGATCATGCAGCATGAGAACGGCAAGGCAGGTAAAGCTGAGTACTATCAGCGGGACCCGTTCGCGAAAGGAAAACAGCACAGCGGGCAGAACTCCGCCGGCCAGTATGATAAAGCGAAATGTATAATAATCCAGCTCGATGCCCGGATTGTTATAGTATGTTACCTTGGAATAGACGGACAGCCCCGTTGTTGCAATCGGAATAAAGACACACAGCAGGCCACGACTTAACAGCGAGCTGCCCATGGCATTCAGAACAACAGGGCTGAAAGACAAAATGGACATAACGAAGATAACCGACGTGTTGCTGTTCATTCCGAACCACACCAGGTAGAGAAAGGCGAGTATAAGGCTTGTGCCGGCGATGATAACGCTGATGCTATTGCAAAGTAAAATGCTGCGTTTTTCGGCAGGATGTTTCGCAAAACGAACCCCGGAGTTGATGATGGGATGAAATAAAGTTATGAGGTATCGTTTCACGGATTGCTGGAAACCTAGACAAATTTAAGTAATTATGCGCTAATAGTCAGTACTGTAACCGAATTGTGGAATATGAGTAAGCAGGCGCCGCATACGTTGCTGTTGGTCAGACCGGCAGCTTTTGGATTCAACGAGGAGACCTCGGCAACCAATGTTTTCCAGCAAACGGATGCGCACGATAGGATAGAGGTCGCTAACGCCGCCCGGCAGGAGTTTGATACGGTAATCAGCCAACTGGATGGTTATGGGATCCGCACGCTTGTTTTGGACGACACGGCCACGCCTGTCAAGCCGGACGCCGTTTTTCCGAACAACTGGATATCCTTCCATGAATCCGGGCAGGTCGTACTTTACCCGATGTATGCACCGAGCCGCCGGGCAGAGCGCCGTCAGGATATTGTGGACGTTGTACGCGGGAAGTTCAAGGTAAGCGAGATAATCGATCTGCACGACACTGAAAACCGGGGTATATTCCTGGAAGGCACCGGAAGCATGGTCTTTGACCACCTCAACCGGGTGATTTACGCATGCCGCTCGCCCCGTACCGATGAGGCTCTGCTACGGCAGCTTGCCGCGCGCCTGGGGCATACGGTAGTTATATTCGATGCCGTGGATGAACGCGGCCTGCCCGTTTATCATACCAACGTGGCGCTTTGCCTGGGGAGCCGTTTTGCCTTGGTCTGCCTGGATGCCATACGTTCTGAAGCCGACCAGGATGTTCTGCTGGATAACTTTGCCGCTACGGGCCGCACCGTTGTGGCCATCAGCTATGAGCAGATGCATCTGTTTGCGGGAAATATGCTGGAGGTTGCCCTGGGCAATGGCGATTCCGGTATTTTAGTGTCTGAGCGTGCTTTCAATAGCCTTTTGCCGGGGCAGATCCATGCGCTTACCCGGTTTGCCGAGATGATCCCGCTTCATGTGAATACCATAGAAACGTATGGCGGCGGCAGTATACGCTGCATGGTTGCGGGTATTCATCTCCCCTTGTAAAAAATACCCGTCTGTACGCCTGCCCGCTTTTGGTGTTCCGCCGTAAATTGTACCTTGTTACAATAAATCGTATTTGTTTGCTCTGTCTATGAAGAAATATGACCTGGTTGTGATCGGGGCCGGACCATCGGGCTATGCCGCAGCTATGCGGGCGATAGATTTCAGAAAAAAGACTTTACTTATTGAAAAAGGCGAGGTAGGCGGTGCCGGCGTTACGAACGGCGCGCTGTCGTCCAAGACTTGGTGGGAGCTCTCTCGCGAGACTGCGTCATTCCGGAAGAACCTTCGTCGTTTCAATATAGAAGTTCCCAGCATCAACTATAAAGAGATACAAGGCGAGGTTGTGCGTGCTGTTGAAGAAAGGAGAGCTTTGCTGGACGAACATCTTCACCGGTTGACGGAATCTCTACCCGATAACATACTCACTTTTACCCGTGCTACCGCGCGCCTGATCAGTCAGAACGAGGTCGAGATAGATCGCGGTGGTTTTGATAAGGAGGTTGTATGGGCCGAGCACATCGTTCTGGCCACAGGTAGCCGTCCGCGCCACCTGCCCGAGCTTCCGATCGACGAAAAGGTGGTTATGACAAGCGATGGGATAGAGCGTATGGAGGACTTTCCCGATAGTATGGTAATTGTCGGTGCCGGGGTTATCGGTTGTGAATATGCCACGATCTTCTCGGGGTTTGGCAAAACAAAGGTACACCTCATCGATAAAGGCGATCGTATCCTGCCCTTTGAAGACGAAGATATCGTATCCGTAATCGAGCGCAATATGGAGAACAGCGGGGTGCTTATCCACCGTAACTCCCGCCTCATACGCATGGAGATCAAGCACGGGCGCGTGGAGTACGAGCTGGAATATACGGATGGTGGCAAAGAGATCTTCAACGTAGCAAAGGCCCTGGTTTCGGTTGGTCGTATTCCCAATTATGAAGACCTATGGGATGATCACGTAGACATCAGTATTTCCAAGCGCGGTATAGAAGGAGAAGATACACAAACCAATATATCGAACATCTACGCGGTCGGCGATATAACGGCAGATATATCGCTGGTGAATGTTGGAGAGCTCGAAGGCCGTCACGCGGTTGAGAAGATCTTCGGCCACCCCGAACGGAAGCTTGTATACGAAAATATCAGTACGATCATGTTCCTTAACCCTGAAGTAGCCGGCGTGGGGATGAATGAGACCACTGCCCGTGAAAGGGGAATAGACTATAAGGTAGTGACGCTGGATTATAGCTGTATAGCACGGGCCGTGGCCAAGCGTAATACACAGGGCTTTATCAAGTTACTCGTTACGAATGATGCCGATATGCGGATACTCGGTCTGAAGATCGTCGGTAATCACGCATCGAGCGCGATCCAGGCGGTAGCCTTGTTGATCTCGATGGATAAAGGCATTGAAGAGCTGGCAGAATGTGTACATCCTCACCCTTCTATAACAGAAGGTATCCAGGAATGCGTGCGGATGCTGCTGGGTAAGTCGCTCCTGAAGCCGGAAGCCCTACGTGGCAAGTTGTCTTGCCGCACCAGCACAGGCGGCATTTACCATGACATCCGCTTTTAAGTTTCTGGCAACGATGGCCTTTTGGCAATGGTGGGATATTAAATTTGTCGAACGGTAGATAATCGGGAATAGGATTTGCGGATTACGTATTTATAAAATCACTGCCTATGCGATTCAGGTCTTTACTTCTTGGTTTCACGCTTGTTTTCGTGGTTTATGGCATGTCTGATGCGCAATCGCATTCCCGGCGACCCTCGAAAAAGATCCCGTATCCGGAAATCAGCATCGAAGACATGCTGCGCCGGTATCTCGATAAAGATTCCGGACAGGATGACGTAGAGGGTATTTATTCTGTATCGTGTGTCATCACCAAACGGTCCACTCCGTTTTTATCTCGCCGTGAGCGCGAAAAGGTCGTAGAGCGCAGGGATAATTATGCGCGTGTGGCCATTATGCGTGATAAACCCGATGCTGTAAGCGATTATATCGAAGTATCGATGAGCTATCGCGATCCAAGCCGGTACCCGATTGTGGGAGAGGTTAGCCGTCTTTCCGAAGGACGCGGATTTATCTATAAACACGTGGAGCCCAATTCTGCCACCGTGACATTTTCCATGACATCAGAATCTGCCGAGCTTATCGAAGGCGAGTATTCGGTAATGGATGGCAGGAAGACAATAACGTACAGATTGTCATACCTGAAGATCTATCCGAAAGCCGGGGGTAATGGCGTACTGCTTGTGGGCGACGCAAATTAACGGGTATACGTTTACTGAATTATGATGAGGCCATTTCCCGTTTCAACGCTCGAAGGGTAATGGCGTTGAAACGAGGTTGATATGGCGGTAGCAGATCAATTAGCTGCCGGCAGAGCCTGAGTCAGTGATGGCAATGTTATGTTGAACTCCGAGAGCGTAGGCGAGATGATGTTCGACGTATCGCCAAGGATCTCGTCTATGAGCCCGAATTCTTTTGCTTCCATGGCATTGAGATAGCGGTCGCGTATAAAGTATTCTTCTATTTCTTTCCAGCTATGGCCGGAGTGTTTGCCCATCAGGTGGAACAGCTGAGCCTGCAATCTTTCCTGCTCGCGGGTAGCGATGCGTACGTCTTCGGTATAACCTCTTGCTCCGCCGCCAGTTGGATGCATGTGTATGGTGGCATGCGGCAGGGCATAGCGTTTTCCTTTTTGTCCTGATGTAAGCAGGGCGGTGCCCATGCTCGCGGTTATGCCTACGGCGACCGTTGATACAGGCGCCTGTATCATCTGCATCGCATCGTATATAGCCAGCCCTGCATATACGCTGCCGCCTGGACTATTGATATACAGATTTATCGGCTGTGTTTGGTTCAGGCTGTTCAGGTATAGCAGCTGTGCCACGATCACATTGGCGACAGCATCATCTATACCGGTACCGAGGAAGACGATACGTTCTTTTAGCAGCAGGCTGTAAATATCGTAGGCACGTTCGCCGTAGCCGCTGTTGTCGATAACCATGGGAATCATTGTCTGAACAGGATTAATGGATGTAAGGATTAACAGGATAAAATGCAGTGTGGGAGTGCGTGTGAGGATGGGCGCATCGGATATTTTCATGGCAATGCCATGAACAATCCGTGGAGGATTGAGCTGACATGATGATCTGTTTGTGTGTGGTAGTGTTACTTTTCGAAGAGGGCCTTTGCCTGTAGTAAGCCGGCCGTGGGTTCTCTGTACAGCTGCCGGTGTATGAGGTTTAGCTGTTTCTTTTGTTGCAGCCGGGCATAGGCTTGTGTAAGTACTAGGGTATGCCTATGCAGATGGAGCGCTTGCCGGAGGTTGCCATCCAGGAGAAGCTTCGCGGTGAAGACGAGCCGCTCGCCGGGAGAAAGCCTGTGCGAAAGATATCTTTCGATTTGGCGGAGGTTAGTCGATGAGGTCTTCATAGGCTATGGATCTTTCGCGGATGAGGTTTCTGACTTTTTCCAGGCACTTGTATTTCTGCACCGTAGCGGTCCGGGTATTGGTATAGCCGAATTGTGACGTTATGGACTGCATTGATTTTTTATCGTAATAGAACGCCTGCAGGAGGCTCATACATTTCCTGCCGGCGTGCTCCAGTATACGCAGGATCTTGTTTTGGTCCGGTGAGAGAAAATAATCGGCGGGTATGGATAACGTGGCTTCAAAGGCATCGAGTGCTATGGTGTCGCGGTCTGCCTTGTATTGCAGAAGCCAGAGATGTTTGGCTATGCCGACGATATAAGCCTCTTCGGACCGGTAGGTGAGGGAAGGTTGTTGGGTTGTTTTTTCGTAGAAGATGATCATGGCATCGTGGAAGATGTCTTTCGCATCCTGAAACGAGCCGTTCATCTTGTTGACGAATCTGGCCACTGCAGGAAAAGCGCGTTCGTACAATTCTTTGAAGCGCTCTTCCTGGGTTGGCGGCGCCTCGGCGATGTTATCCATTTCACAAACCATACTTGTATCTCTTTACCTCTATGTGTTTAAAAACGGAAAAAGATCACCCGGCGGTGATCTTTTTTTTATTTGGCGTGTCGTTTTTTCAGAACGTCCAGCACGTTTGCCAGGGAATAGCCTTTAGCCGTCAGCAGCACCAGGTAATGATACATCAGGTCTGCGGCTTCGGCCAGGAAAAGCTCTTTATTGTTGTCTTTGGCTTCGATAACGAGCTCTACGGCCTCTTCACCCACCTTTTGGGCTACTTTGTTCATCCCGGAATCCAGGAGGCTGTTGGTGTACGATCCTTTTTTAGGATTGTTCTTACGGTCTATGATAAGCTGCTCCAGCGAGTCGAGCGTCCAGGAGTCGTTCTTTTCATTGAAGCAGGTGTCGGCGCCGGTGTGGCAGGCCGGGCCTTTGGGATTGACTTTTACGAGAAGGGTATCCTGATCGCAATCCAGCAGCACGTTGACCAGCTCCAGGTAGTTTCCTGACGTTTCGCCTTTTGTCCAGAGCCGTTGCTTCGAGCGGCTGAAGAAGGTTACGCGCTTTTCGCGTATCGTCTTGTTGTAGGCTTCTTCGTTCATAAATCCGAGCATAAGGGTGCGCTGGGTGCGCGCGTCCTGTACGATGCACGGAACTAGACCGTTCATTTTAGAGAAGTTGATGTTCAGGTCGTTCATGGTTTGTGGTAAGGTATGCAATAAAGTTACAAACAGTAGCGCATACGTTAAAGCCTTACGGTGATTTGTTGATTACGCAAATAGTTCTTTAGCTCGGGCACACTGACCTCGCCGAAGTGGAATATGCTTGCTGCCAGGGCTGCATCGGCGTGCCCTTCGGTAAAGGCGTCGCTGAAGTGGCTCATGTTACCGGCGCCTCCTGAAGCGATCACAGGTATTTCCAGGCGTTTATTCAGCTCGCGTAATGGCGTAAGTGCGAAGCCGCTTTTTGTCCCGTCGTGATCCATGCTGGTAAAAAGAATTTCGCCGGCTCCGCGTTCCTGTCCCTCGCGTGCCCACGTCAGCAGCTCTTTCTCCGTCGGGTTCTTTCCGCCGTGTGTGTGCACGGTCCATTGTCCGTTTACCGTCCGCGCGTCGATTGCCAGTACGATACATTGTGCCCCGAACGCTTTGGAGAGCTCGTCAATGAGCCCTGGATTTCTTACCGCGGCGGAATTTATACTTACTTTATCAGCGCCCGCTTCGAGCAGGGGAGCAACATCGGCCACGCTGCTGATGCCACCGCCTACTGTAAAGGGAATGTTGATGTGCCGCGCGATAGCTTTGACCAGTGAG
>Ga0247762_1000402_pt1 | contig 12905 bp, 15 predicted proteins | sample UWRJL081202R4_FD_181016 | JGI IMG/M metagenome (GOLD analysis project Ga0247762, IMG submission 181016) | Plant litter microbial communities from Arlington Agricultural Research Station in Wisconsin, United States - UWRJ-L081-202R-4 | ecosystem: Environmental > Terrestrial > Plant litter >...
CCGACGAGCCCGACTGGGTCCTCAAGCACGTGCCCGACGAGCGGCAGGCGCGGATCATGAGCGGCACCGCGCGGGACTTCTACGGCCTCGGGCCGGCGCGCGAGGCGCCGGCCCGCTGAGCGGCCGCGGCCTGCCTAAGCGCCCGCCGCCTGGGTGTGGACGCCGAGCGCGTCGAGCGCCTCCTCGGTGTGCTCGCCCAGGCGCGGCGCGGCGCGCAGGCCCTCGCCCTTGCGCCGGTGCGCCGCGGCGAGGTCCGTCCGCTCGGCGTCGCCGAGGTCGGCCAGCGCGGTGACCGAGACGGGCGCGGTGGGCACCTGGACGCGCTCCTCGCCGTAGGCGACCTCGGCGAACGCGCCGTTGGCCGCGGCGTGCTCGGAGCGCGACGCCTCGCGCAGGTCCAGGATCGGCGCGATCGGGATCCGCGCGTCGCCGAGCAGCCGCTCCCACTCCGCGCGCGTGCGGGTGCGCATGCGCTCCTGGATGATCGGCGCCTCGTCGGCGTAGGGCTCGCCGTAGTCGGCCCCGCGCGCCCAGTCCCCGCGGGCCCGCAGCTCCGCGGGTAGGCCGGCCACGTCGCAGAACGCCTCCCAGAAGCGCTGCTCGATCGGGCAGACGAGGAGCACCTTGTCGTCCTTGGTCCGGTACATCGCGTACCGCGGTCCGAGGTCGCGGTACTGCAGCCACGGCTCGTCGAGGTTGACGTCGATGGTCGTGTCGCGCCACTGCCAGGCCAGCGCCGCCTCCCACACCGAGACGTGGACGAACTGGCCGCCCATGCCGGCCCGCTGGCGCGCGAGCCCGGCGTAGATGCCGAGCGCCGCCTCGACGCCGGCGAACGTCGTGCCGAAGGAGCGGTAGCGCGCGGGCGCGGCCGGGTGCTCGCCGTCGTCCTCGTAGGGCACGGCGCCCGCGAACGCGTCGGTGTTCAGCCCGTGCGCGGGGTAGTCGTGCCAGGGGCCGTCCAGGCCGTAGCCGGTGATCGAGCAGTAGACGACCTCCGGGTTGTGCGCGCGCACGCTGGCCACGTCGACGCCCAGCTTCGCGGCCCGCGCCGGCGTGTTGCCGACGACGACGACGTCGGCCCAGCGGCAGGCGGCCGCGACGACGTCGGGCCACTCGGGGCTGCGGCCGTCGAACACGAGCGAGCGCGCGCCGGCGTTGAGGTAGAAGTGCAGCGCCGACGCGTCGCCGATCCGCGGCGCGTCCCAGCGGTTGCCGTCGCCCCGGCCCGGCGCCTCCACCTTGAGCACGTCGGCGCCGAGCTGCGCCAGGTGCCGGCTGGCGATCGGACCGGAGAAGTGCACTGAGAAGTCGACGACCCGCGGGAACCCCTGTTGCGTATCCATGAGGCCATGATACGCTGATTTAGCACGATCGCTCGGTTTCCGAGCGAGTCTCATATCTTCAGTTCGAGGGAGGGCCGATGGCCGTCGACGTCACCACCGCAGGGCAGAGCGCGCAGGCGCGTCCCACGGCGCAGCCCGTGGTCGACGTGGACATCCACGAGAACATGCCGTCGCTCGACGTGCTGCTGCCCTACCTCGAGCCCCACTGGCAGCGGCACATCACCGAGTACGGGTGGGCCGGCGTGCGCTCCGACTACCCGTACTGGCCTCCGACGTCCGGCAAGGGCGGCATCCGACGCGACGCCCATCCCGACGGCGGCGGGCCGGCCGGGTCGGACCTCGAGCTGCTGCGCGCCCAGCTGCTCGACCGCTACGACATCGCCTTCGGCGTCCTCACCGGCCAGCACCACTTCAGCGCGATGCGCGGCTGGTACGAGTTCGCGGCCGCCGTGGCCAGCGCCTACAACGACTGGCAGATCGAGTACTGGCTCGACCGCGAGCCGCGGCTGCGCGGCTCGGTCCAGATCGCCTGCCAGGAGCCGGAGGCCGCCGCGCGGGAGATCGACCGCGTCGGGAGCCACCCGCAGATGGTCCAGGTCTTCCTGCCGATGATCACCCACATGCCGCCCGTGGGCGACTCGTTCTACCGCCCGGTGCTCGACGCGATGCAGCGCAACAACCTGCAGCTCGCGCTCCACGTCGGGCAGGCGACCAAGACGCCGTTCGGCTACCACCGCTACTACGTCGAGTGGCACACCGCGCTGCCCCAGGCCGGCATGAGCGAGCTCATCAGCCTGGTGTTCAACGGCACGTTCGAGCGCTACCCCGAGCTCAAGGTGATGTTGTTGGAGGTGGGCTTCACCTGGGCGCCGCACCTGATGTCGCGCATGGACCAGCAGTACCGCGAGCTGCGCGTCGAGACGCCGTGGGTCGAGCGGCTGCCCAGCGAGCACCTCCGCGACCGCGTGCGGCTGACCACCCAGCCGATGGAGCCGATGACCAAGCACACCTTCGAGTCCTACATCGACCTGATGGGGACCGACGACATGATCTGCTTCTCCAGCGACTACCCGCACTTCGACTTCGACGCGCCGGACCGCACGGTCCCGGCCGGGGTCTCGGAGGCGACGCGCCGCAAGGTGCTCCACGACAACGCCCGGCAGTTCTACGGCGTCAAGGGCTGATGGCCCGCAAGGCCTTCGACGTCTGCGCGACCGACGACCTCGAGCCCGGCACGATGCGCGCCGTCGACCTCGACGGGACCGCGGTCGTCCTCATGCGCAGCGTCACCGGTGAGTACTTCGCCCTGCGCAACGGCTGCTCGCACATGGGCGCGCTGCTCAGCGACGGGCGCCTGCAGGCCAAGATGGAGACCGACGACGAGCGTGGCTACGCGGTCAGCGCCACGCAGGAGGTCGTGCGCTGCCCCTGGCACGGCTACGAGTTCGACGTCCGGTCGGGCCGCTGCGCGGGCGACCCCAACGCGGTGCGCGTCAAGGCCTTCACGGTCACGACGCGCGACGGCCGCGTGATCATCGAGCGTTGATGGCGACCGACGCCGCCCTCGGCCGGACGCCGCGCGCGATGGCCGGCCGCGACGCGCTCATGGAGCAGCTCGTCGCCGACGGCCACCGCCACCTGTTCGGCAACCCGGGGACCACGGAGCTCGGCTTCCTCGACGCGCTGCACCACCATCGCGCGCTGGACTACGTCGTGGCGCTCAACGAGCCGGTCGCGGTGGGCATGGCCGACGGCTACGCGCGGGCCACGGGCCGGCCCGCGTTCGTGCAGCTGCACGTCGCCGCGGGGCTGGGCAACGCTCTCGGCATGCTCTACAACGCCGCGCAGGCGCGGACACCGCTCGTCGTCTACGCCGGGCAGGCGAGCACGCGGGTGCGCGCGCAGGACCCGATCCTCGGCGGCGATCTCGTCGAGATGGCGCGGCCGGTCTGCAAGTGGGCGGTGGAGGCCACGCACGCCGACGACCTGCCGCGGCTGCTGCGCCGCGCGTCCAAGGTCGCGGCCGAGTCCCCGCCGGGGCCGGTGCTCGTGTCGATCCCGATGAACGCGCTGGAGGACGAGGGCACGGTCGTCGTCGCCCCGACGACCCACACGCGCCGCCCCGGCGCGGCGGCGCCCGACGACCTGGCGGCGCTCGCCGCCGTCCTGCTCGCGGCCGAGCGCCCGGTGATCCTCGTCGGCGACGGCCTGCTGCCCGCGGCGGGCGACCCGGCGGTGACCGCCCTGGCCGAGCACCTCGCCGCGCCGATCCTCGGCGCCGGGTGGGCGTCGGAGCCCGTCGTCGACGCCGGCCACCCACTGTGGATCGGCGCGTTCAACAACGACCCCGTGCCCGCGGCGCGCGAGGCCTACAGCGGCGCCGACGTGCTGCTGCACCTCGGCGCGCCCGCCGACCCGCCGGCCTTCGACGCCCGCCCGCACGAGCAGCGCCCGGCGCGCGTCCTCCAGGTCGACCTCGATCTGGCCGAGCTGTCCAAGAACGCGCCCGCCGACGTCGCGGTCGCCGCGGACCCCGCCCGCACCGCGGGCGCGCTGTTGGCGCTCCTGCGCGAGGCGCCCGCGCGGCCGGCGCTCGCCGCGTCCCGCGAGGAGCGCCGCGACGCGGTCGTCGCGGAGGTGGCGGCCGAGGAGGCGCGCCGGCTCGTCGTCTCCGACGACGCCCGCCACCAGGTCCCGATCGCCGGCCCGCGCCTGGCCGAGGCGCTGGCCGTCGCGCTGCCCGACGACGCGGTGGTCTTCGACGAGTCGCTGTCGATCCGCCCGTGGGTGGCGCGCCGCCTCGCGCGCCGTCCGGGCTCCTACTTCCGCGCCCGCGGGAGCGGCATCGGCGTCGGGATGCCCGGCGCCGTCGGGGTCCAGCTCGGCCTGCCCGACCGGCCCGTGGTCGGGCTGGTCGCCGACGGCTCCTCGCTGTACTCGTTCCCGGCGGTCTGGACGGCGGCCCACCACCGGGTCCCGGTGACGTGGGTCATCGTCAACAACCGCAGCTACCGGACGCTGAAGGTCAACGCGCTGGCGCACCTCGGCTCGGTGGAGGTGGCGGCGAGCATCCCCGGCACCGAGCTCGGCGACCCGCCGATCGCCTTCGACGGCCTCGCCGCCGCGCTCGGCGTGGCGAGCTTCCGGGCCGACGAGCCCGACGCGCTCGAGGACGTGCTCGAGCAAGCCCTACAAGTACCTGGACCCAGCCTCGTGGAGGTCGTGATCGATGGCAGCTTCCCCTGAGCCGACCGTGACCCGGCCCGCGACCGTGATCGAGCGCGACGTGCCGGTCCCGATGCGCGACGGCGTCGTCCTGCGCGCCGACGTCTACCGGCCCGCCGACGACGCGACCGGGCCGTGGCCCGTGCTGCTGGAGCGCACGCCGTACGACAAGGGCTACTACCTGACGAGCGGGATGCCGCTGGACCCCTTGCGCGCCGCCGAGCGGGGGTACGCGGTCGTCATCCAGGACGTCCGCGGCCGCTTCGCGTCCGAGGGCGAGTTCTACTCGTTCGTCAACGAGGCCGACGACGGCTACGACACGGTCGAGTGGTGCGCCGAGCAGACGTGGTGCGACGGCGCCGTCGGCATGTACGGCAGCTCGTACATGGGCGCGACGACGTGGCAGGCGGCGGTCTCCCGCCCGCCGCATCTCAAGGCGATCGCCCCCTCGCAGGCCAGCTCCGACTACTTCGAGGCCCGCAGCTACCGCGGCGGCGTGCCCGAGCTCGGGTCGCTGCTCACGACCGCGTTCCTGGCCCTGGGCCCGGGCTCGGTCGGCCGGCTGGCGCTGGACCGCGACGGGCGCCGCGCGCTCCTGAAGGACCTGCGGCGGCTGGTCGACGACCTCGAGACGACGGCGGCGACCTGGCCGCTGGCCGACCTCGCGCGCGACTGGCCCGATGACTTCCTGCCCTACCTCCGCGACTGGCTGACGCACCGCACCTACGACGGCTACTGGCACGCGATCAGCCTCGAGCACCGACACGGCGACCTCGAGGTCCCGGCGCTGCACATGACGTCCTGGTTCGACTCGTTCCTCGACGGCACGCTGCGCAACTTCGCCGGCGCGACCGCCGAGTCCGGCGCTCCGCAGCGCCTCATCGTGGGCCCGTGGAGCCACCACGTGCCGATGGCGGCGCTCCTGGGCTCCGCCCGGGTCGGCGACCTCAACTGCGGGCTGGGCTCGATGCTCGACTTCGACGCGGTCCAGCTGGCGTGGTTCGATCGCTGGCTCAAGGACATCGACGAGCCACGCGCCGCGGCGCCCGTGCGCGTGTTCGTGATGGGCGCCAACCGCTGGCGCGACGAGGAGCAGTGGCCGCCCGCCGGAACGCGGGCGGCCCGGCTCCACCTCACGAGCGCCGGGCGCGCCAACACGCGCCACGGCGACGGCGCGCTCGCCTGGGCGGCCCCGCCCGATCCGGGCTCCGACACGTTCGTCTACGACCCGCGGGAGCCGGTGCCCACGCTGGGCGGCGCGCACGTGATGATCAACACGTCGCATCCGCCCGGGTCGTTCGACCAGCGCGCGGTCGAGGACCGTCACGACGTCCTGGTCTACACGAGCGCGCCGCTCGAGGAGGACCTCGAGGTGATCGGCTGGGTGACGGCGCGGCTGGCCGTCGTCAGCGACGCGCCCGACACCGACTTCACGGCCAAGCTCGTCGACGTCCATCCGGACGGCACCGCGATGAGCGTGTGCGACGGCATCCAGCGGCTCTCGCTGCGCGACGGCCGCGAGCGCGTCTCGCCGTATGAGCCCGGCACGCCGTGCGCGCTCGACGTCGCGCTGAGCGCGACCGGCTACCGCTTCGCCCGCCGCCACCGCGTGCGCCTCGAGGTGTCCAGCAGCAACTTCCCGCGCTTCGAGCCGAACCTCAACACGGGGCGTCACGCCTACGACTCGGGCGTTAGCCGGCCGGCGACGCAGGTCGTCCTGCACGGCGGTCCGCACGAGAGCTGGCTCGAGCTGCCGGCCGTGGACGCGCGCAGTTGATTTCTCCGAAGGGATATTCTAAGTTCATGGGACGATGGAGGCCGCGAGTATGACCGACGCGAACCAGGTGCGGGTCGCCGCGCTCGACGACGTGCGCGAGGACGGCTTCCTGCTCGTCGAGGTCGACGGCGTCGAGATCGGCGTCATCCGCGACGGCGACGAGCTGCACGCGATCCGCAACAGCTGCCCCCACCACGGCGCGCCGCTGTGCCTCGGCCGCGTGACGGGGACGATGCTGCCGTCCGAGCCGGGGGCGATGGACTACGGGTTGGACCGGCGCGTCGTCACGTGCCCGTGGCACCAGTACGAGTTCGACCTCGCGTCCGGCCGGCCGATCTTCACCAACGTCCGCGGCCGAGTGCGCACCTACCCCGTCTCCGTCGTCGACGGCGACGTCTACCTGACCCTCGATCGCACCCCGACCCGGAGCCCCGCATGATCAACGCCCTCGACGGCATCAAGATCCTCGACTTCTCCCGCCAGATGGCCGCGCCGCTGGGCACGGCGATGCTGTCGGACTTCGGCGCCGACGTCATCAAGGTCGAGTCGATGCCCCACGGCGACCCCAGCCGCAACACGGGCAAGGCCTACATGGGCGATCAGTCGGCGCTGTTCCTGATGTGGAACCGCGGCAAGCGCAGCCTGGCCATCGACATGCGCCAGCCCGAGGGGCTCGACCTCGTCCGCCGGCTCGCCGCGACCGCCGACGTGGTCGTCGAGAGCTACCGGCCCGGCGTCGCCGACAAGATCGGCATCGGCTACGAGGCGCTCTCCGCGGACAACCCCGGGCTGATCTACTGCTCGCTGTCGGCCTTCGGGCCGAGCGGCCCGCTCGCGGCCGCGCCCGGCACCGACCCGGTCGTGCAGGCGCTGTCGGGCGTGATGTCGAACACGGGCGAGGTCGACGGGGACCCGCTGATGGTGGGCGTGCCGATCGCCGACTTCACCGGCGCCCACAGCCTGGCGATCGCGGTCCTGCTCGGGCTGCAGGCCCGGTCGCGCACCGGCGCGGGGCAGAAGGTCGACGTCCCGATGCTCAGCGCCCTGATCCCGTCGCTGACCACGCGGCTGGCCTCCTTCTGGTCGGACGGGATCGACTCCCAGCGCTTCGGCGCCGCCCACAGCGCGGTGACCCCGTACGAGCTCTACCACACGTCCGACGGGATGATCGTGGCCGGGACGTGGGCGCCGGACGCGTGGCCGAAGTTCTGCGAGGCCGTCGGGATGACCGAGCTGGTCGACGACGAGCGCTTCGCGACCAACCTCGACCGGATCGAGCACCGCGACGCGCTGAAGGACCTGCTCGTGGCCCGCTTCGCCACCGCGACGAGCGACGAGTGGGAGGCGCGGTTCCGCGCCGCCGGCGCGCTGTTCGCCAAGGTCAGCAACATCTCCGACGTCGTCGCCGATCCGCAGGTCGCCGAGCTCGGCGTCCTGCAGACCGTCGAGCACCCGACGGTCGGCGAGCTGCCCCAGGTGGGGCCGTCGATCCTGATGTCCGCGACGCCGGGCGGCATCCGCTCGGCGCCGCCGCTGCTCGGTCAGCACACCGGCGAGGTCCTCGCCGAGCTCGGCCTGGGCGAGGACGAGATCGGGACGCTGCTCGAGCGCGGCGTGGCCGGAGCGCCCGCGGGCGCCCCCGCCGCCTGATATCGTGCGACCGTTCGAACTTAACACCGACCCACGGTAATCTCCGGCCATGCCCGTTCCCCCTCCCACCCGGCCCCGGCTGCGCGAGCGCTACGACCGGCGCCGCCAGAACGTCCTCGACACGTCCGCCAAGGTGTTCGCGGAGCGGGGCTACCACGGCACGTCGATGAACGACCTCGTCGAGGCCACCGGCCTGGCCGCGGGCGGGCTGTACCACTACATCGGCAACAAGGAGAAGCTGCTGCTCAGCCTCTTCTCCCAGCTGATGGATCCGCTGCTCGAGCAGGCCGAGGCGATCCTGGCCACCGAGGACCCGCCCGAGCGCCAGCTGCGCACGCTCGTCCGCGCGTGGATGACGCACGTCGAGCGCTACCGCTACTACATGATCGTCTTCCAGCAGGAGTGGCGCGGCGTCGCCGACGACCCGAGCTGGGGCCACGTGCGGGAGCAGCGCAAGCGCTTCGAGGCGATGATCGCCGACGTGCTGGAGCGCGTCCACGAGGAGGGCGGCAAGCCGCGCGACCCGCGGCTGGCGCTCTTCTCGCTGATGGCGATGGTCAACTACACGCCGCAGTGGTTCGACCCTGAAGGGCGCCTGTCGGCGGAGGAGATCGCCGAGGGCTACTGCGACCTGATCGTCGGGCGCGTCGCCACCCGCCGGACGGCGCCGCGCGTGCTGTCCGAGACCGCGGCCTGAGGTCGGCGGCGCAATGGCCGGCGTCGCCCTCGTCATCGGCGCGGAGGGCGGCGTCGGGGAGGCGGTCGTCGCACGCCTCGCGCAGGACGGCTTCACGGTCGTCGCGGGGAGCCGCAGCACGGTGCCCTCCGAGCGCGAGCGCGTCGTGCGCCGCCCCGTCGACGTCACCGACGACGCGACGATCGCGGCGGCGGTCGACCTGGCGTGTGCGCGCGGTCCGCTGCGGGCGGTCGTCTGCTGCCAGGGCGTCGTGCTGAGCACGCCGCTGGCCGACGGGCCCGGCGACGACGCCGGCGCCGCGCTGCGCACGACGCTGGCGGTCAACCTCGAAGGGACCGCGGCGGTGTGCCGCGCGGTGGCCGAGCGCATCGGCGACGGCGGCGCGATCGTGACCTTCTCGAGCATCGGCGCGCACCGCTCCTCGTCCTCGGAGCGCTCGGGGTACGGCGCGTCGAAGGCCGGGGTGGAGGCGCTCACGCGCGCCTACGCCGCCGGCCTCGCGCCGCGCGCCGTGCGCGTCAACGCCGTCGTCCCGGGGCCGCTGGACCTCCCGATGGCCGGCACGCCGCGCGCGGCGGGCGCGGCGGCCGGCGCCGCCGCCCGGGTGCCGCTCGGCCGCCTGGTCACCGTGCGCGAGGTCGCGGCCGCGGTCGCCTTCCTGGTCTCGCCGCGCGCGTCGGGCATCACCGGCATCGCCCTGCCGGTGGACGGCGGCGTCCTCGCCCGGTAGCCGGACATTTGCAAAGTTCGAGGGTTCGCTCTAAGTTAGAGGAGTGACGAACGACACCGAGCTTCCCTGGGTCCAGGCGGCGACGATCGTGGCGGCCGAGGGCGACGAGGACTTCCTCGCCGAGGCCTTCGCGGCGGTCGTCGAGCCGACGCGCGCCGAGCCGGGCGTGATCGCCTACGAGCTGTCGCGCTCCGAGCGCGACCCGCGCACGTTCTTCTTCTACGAGGTCTACGTCGACCGCGACGCGGCGCGCGCGCACAACGCGACCAGCCACGTCCAGCAGCTCGGCGGCCTCGAGCAGGTCCGCCGCGCGCACTTCGACATCGTCAAGTTCCGGCGGCTCGACGGATGAGCGACGCCGGCGCCGGGTTCGCGGAGTTCCTGGCCGTCTGCCGCGTCCTGGACGCGCTCGACCGCCACCACGACAGCCGCGATGCCGACGCCTGGCTGGCGCTGTTCACCGCGGACGCGCGGTACAGCGTCCACGGCACGGAGTACGTCGGGACCGCTGAGCTGCGGCGCTTCCTGCGCGAGCGGCGCGACGGTGCGGGCAAGCACCACCACGGCGTGCCGCTCGTGACCGCGATCAGCGATGCCGAGCGGCTGGTGGAGACCGACTACTTCGGCTTCCGCCGCGGCGAGGACGGCATCGTCGTCGGCGGGACCGGCCGCTACCGCGACGTGCTGCGGCGCGAGGACGGGCGCTGGCTCGTCGCCGAGCGCCGGATCGAGGGCGTGCTGCTGTCGCCGCTGGACATCACCGAACCCAAGACCGCCGACCACCTGCCGACCGGCTCAGCCCCGGCCGGCGCCTGACACGAGGAGCACCCCGATGATCGAGAACCGCACCAAGCAGCTGCTGCGCGACGGCCGGACGGCGCTCGGCGTCTGGGGCCTGCTGTCGGACCCCACGACGATCGAGGTCGCCGGGATCGCCGGCCTGGACTACGTGCTGGTCGACATGGAGCACACCGCTCGCGACATCCCGACGATCGAGCACATGGCGCGCGCGGCGGACGTCGTGGGGATCGACCTCATCGTGCGGGTCCCCGACCACAGCGTGGCGACGATCCAGCACGTGCTGGAGACCGGCGCGACGGGCATCGCCGTCCCGCACGTCGACACCGCCGAGGAGGCCGCGCGCATCGTGGCCGCCGCGCGCTACCCGCTGGGCGGCGAGCGCGGCGTCTGCTCGATGTCGCGCGCGGCCCGGTTCGGGGCGCTGCGCCCGCGCTACGCCGAGTACGTCGAGCAGGCCAATCGGGAGATCCTGGTCATCGGCCTGATCGAGACCGCGACCGGCGTGGCGAACATCGGCGCGATCCTCGACGCCGGGGTGGAGGTCGCCTTCGTCGGGCGGCGCGACCTGTCGGGCTCGCTCGGCGTCCACGGCGCGGCCGAGCACCCGAGCGTGCTCGCCGCCCAGGAGAAGATCCTGGCCGCCGTCGCGGAGCGCGAGGGGTCGGCCTGGGCCGGGCTCGTGCCCTACCGCGACGCCGACGGCGGCGACTGGCGGACCGACGGCGCCACGTTCCTGGCCTACCGCAACGACATCTCGCATCTGATGGAGGCCTACAAGGAGGGCGTGCGCCTCTTCAAGGATCCCGCGGCGGCGGCGTCCGACCGCGTCGCGGCGGGAACCGGCGCCGCTTGAGCTGGCCGGTCGCGGAGCTGCCGGCCGACCTGCGCGCGGCGATGCGCCGCGCGGGCAACGGCGAGCCGGCCTTCCGGCCGGGCCATGCCCTGGAGGTCGTCGCGTGGCTCCTCGACCGCGGCCGGCCCGTGCTCGGCGGCGAGATCTACGAGCAGGTCGGCGACGTCGAGTGGGGGACCTACCGCGCGGCCTGGGAGACCACGCCGCCGCGCCGGCCCGGCGAGGGGTGGGACGTCTACGGCGCGCGGGCCTGCGAGCAGGCGCGTGACGCGATCGCGCCGTGGCGGGCCGTCGCGGGGGTTCGGGTCTACGTCGCGCCGGGGTGAGCGGCGGGCGCCGACGCGCGCTCGCGCACCCCGTCCAGCAGGCGGTCGAGCTCGGCGACCAGCGCGTCGACCCCGTCGCCCGACGTCGCCACGGTCTCCAGCACGCGCCGGCGCGTGCGGTCCGCGCCGCCGCGGCCGGCGTCGCGCAGCGACGACGTCGTCGCCTTGGCGCCGGGCCGGTCGGCCTTGTTGACGACGAAGAGGTCGGCGACCTCCATCAGCCCGGCCTTCATGGCCTGCAGCTCGTCGCCGAGCCCGGGCGGGCAGACGAGGACCGTCCGGTCGGCGACGCGGCAGACGTCGACGTCGGCCTGGCCCGCGCCGACGGTCTCGATGACGACCACGTCGGCGCCCCAGGCGTCGAGGGCCGCGACGATCGCCCGCGTCCCGGCGCTGAGCCCGCCCGACTGGCCGCGCGACCCGACCGAGCGGACGAAGAGCCGGTCGCCCTCGCCCGCGACGCGCCGCATGCGCACGCGATCGGCGAGCACCGCGCCGCCGGTGAGCGGGCTCGAGGGGTCCACGAGCAGCAGCGCGACGCGACGGCCCGAGGCGACGAGCGCGGACGCCATCCGGCCGATGAGCGTCGACTTGCCCGCGCCGGGCGGGCCGGTCACGCCCACGACGGCGGCCGTCCACGGCCGCGTGCGCTCCAGCTCGGCGCGCAGCGCGCCGGCTCCCGGCCCGCCGTCCTCCAGGACGGAGATCGCGCGCGCCAGCGCCCCGCGCTCGCCGGCGCGGACCCGCGCGGCGAGCGCGCTCACGCGCCCGCGTCCGCGACGTCCGCGGCCCGGCGCTCGAGGGCGAGCGCGCGGAAGCGGTCGACGACCGCCTCCAGGCGCTCGCCGCCGCGGAAGATCGCCCGGACGCCGGCGGCGTCGAGGCCCGGCACGTCGAAGGGGCGGATCGTCCCGCCGACGACGACCGGCAGCTCGGCCCGGCCCGCCTCGCGCAGGCGCTCCATCACCGTCCCGGTGACCTCGACCTGGCCGCCGGACATGAAGCTGATGCCGACGACGTCGACGTCCTCGTCGACGGCCATCGCCACGACGTCGTCGGCGGTCTCGTAGTCGACGAGGATCACCTCCATCGCGGCGTCGCGCAGCGCGACCGCGATCGTCTTGATCGCGCGGTCGTGGCTGTCGATGAAGCTCTTGGTCAGCAGGACGCGGGGGACGGTGGACATGGCCTCGCTCACTTGTTGCGGCCGAAGACGTCGAACAGCACGGCCTGCATCTCGCCGAGCGTCGCGTCGGCGTCGGCCGCCGCGACCAGCGCCTCGGTCACCGATCCGATCCGCCGGCCGGCCTGGACGTCGACCGCCGCGGTGCGCAGCGCGTCCAGCGCGGCCTCGGTGGCGGCGCCGTCGCGCTCGGCGCGGTGGCGGTCGATATCGGCGAGCGCGAGGTCGGCGGTGGCCGGGTCGGGCTGGAAGACCGGGATCTCGGGCTCGTCGCCGGTGGCGTAGCGGTTGACGCCGACCATCACGCGCTCGCCGTC
>Ga0247762_1000403_pt1 | contig 12887 bp, 10 predicted proteins | sample UWRJL081202R4_FD_181016 | JGI IMG/M metagenome (GOLD analysis project Ga0247762, IMG submission 181016) | Plant litter microbial communities from Arlington Agricultural Research Station in Wisconsin, United States - UWRJ-L081-202R-4 | ecosystem: Environmental > Terrestrial > Plant litter >...
CGACGTCGACCGCGCGGCCGGTCTCGGCCTGGATCTCGCCGATCAGGGCGGAGATCGACGCGGCCGCCGACTGGGACTCCTCGGCCAGCTTGCGGACCTCCTCGGCGACGACCGCGAACCCGCGGCCCTGCTCGCCGGCGCGCGCCGCCTCGATGGCCGCGTTCAAGGCCAACAGGTTGGTCTGCTCGGCGATGCCGGTGATCGCGTCGACGATCCCGCCGATCTCGTCGGACTTCGCGCCGAGGTTGCGGATGACCTTGGTCGCCTCGTCGGAGCCCTCGCGGACCGCGATCATCGCCTCGGTGGCCGAGCTGACGGCCTCGGCGCCCTGGCCGGCGACCTCGCGGGCCTGGGTGGCGGCGTTGGCGGTCTCCTCGACCGCGGCGGCCGAGGTGGCCGACGTCGCGGCCACGGCCTCGACGCGCTCCTGCGTCGTGCGGACCGCGTCGACCTGGCGCTCGGCGCCCTCGACGACCTCGGTCATGGCGTTGGCGATCTCGCCCACGGCGCGGCCGGCCTCGTTGGAGGTCGACGCCATCTGCTGCGAGGCCAGCGACACCGAGCGGGTCGCGTCGGCGACGTCGGAGACCAGGCCGCCGAGCGCGGCGCGGGACGCGTTGTAGGCCTCGACCGACGCGGCGGTGTCCTCGCGGACCGCGTTGACCTCGCGGGCGATGTCGCCCAGCTCGTCGCCGGGCAGGCGCTCGATCGGCTCGGTCACGACCGCGGCGGTGACCGTCAGGTCCCCGTCGGCCATGTGCTGCAGGCCGTCGCGGAGCGCGGCGGTGTCGCGCTCGCGCAGCGAGCGCAGGCGGGCGACGACGTCGCCGGTGGTGCGGCGGATCGCCCGGACGAGCAGGAACGAGGCGACGGCGCCGAAGGCGATCGCCAGCAGCAGCAGGACGATGATCGTGGTGCGAGCGTTGTGGAAGGCGTCTTCGGCGTCCCCGTGCAGGCGGCCGGAGAGGTCCGTCTTCGACGTCGTCAGCGTCGCGAAGTCCGCGACGACGCGGTCGCCGACCTTGCCGAGGGTGTTGACGAACGCCGACGAGGCGGCGTCGCCGCGCTCGGCGAGGTCGAGCATCGTGTCGCGGCCCTCGCGGTAGTTAGCCAGGTCCTTGCGCAGCCGCGCGTTGGCGGCCTTGCCGGCGGGCGTCACGAGCGTGGCGCGGACGGCGACGAGCTCCTGGTCGACCGCGGCGTCGGTGGCCTCGATCTGCTTGCGCAGCGCGGGGCGCTGCTGCGCGGGGACCACGTACTGGAAGCGCAGCGTCAGCACGCGCGACAGGACGTAGCCGGCGCGGGCGTCGCCCAGGGAGGCCAGCGGCTGGGTGGCCTCCTCGTAGGACGCGTCTCCCTTCTCGTCGAGGGTGCTCATCGCGTGGAGGCCGACGAGCGTCACCGCGGCGAGCAGGACGAGCAGCAGGGCGCTGAGGCCGAAGAGCTTGACGCTCAGGCTCAGGCGGGCGTTTCTAAGCATGGGTTCCCCTTGTGGGACTTCAGGGCTACGGCTGCCCCACTTGATCGGCGGGCGGCGCGCCCGATTGCTCCCCCGATCGAGGGAAACGCGCGGCTAGGGCGCCAGGCCGCCGCGCAGCGCCGCCGCCTCCTCCGCGAGGCGGCCGTCGATGATCGCCTGGCGCAGGCGGGTCATCGTGCGGCGGACGAACGCGAGGTTGTGGACGACCAGCAGGCGCAGGCCGGTCAGCTCGCGGGCGGCGACCAGGTACCGGAGGTAGCCGCGGGTGAACCCCGCCTCGCACGTCGGGCAGGGGCAGCCCTCGTAGATGGGGTCGTCGGAGTCCTTGAAGCGGCCGGCGGTGAGGTCGACGCGCCAGCGCTTGTCCGGGTCGGGGACGAGCGCGACGCCGTGGCGGCCCAGGCGGGTGGGCATCGCGCAGTCGAAGGTGTCGATGCCCAGCTCGGTCCCGCGGATCAGGTCGTCGATGTCGCCGATGCCGAGCAGGTGGCGCGGCGGCGCCTCCGGCAGGATCGACGTCGCCATCTCGACCACCTCGTACATCTGCGGCTTGTCGGCGCCGAGCGAGCCGCCGATCGCGACGCCGTCGGCGCGGGACTCGGCGATCACGCGCGTCGACTCCTGGCGCAGGTCCTCGTAGACGCCGCCCTGGACGATCCCGTACACCAGCTGCCCCTCGGGCCCGCTGGCGTCGTGCCAGTCCAGGCAGCGCTCCAGCCAGCGGTGCGTGCGCTCGGTCGAGCGCGCGGTGTAGTCCTTGGACACGTTGAACGGCGTGCACTCGTCGAAGACCAGAGCGATGTCGGAGCCCAGCGCGGCCTGGATCGCCATCGAGTCCTCGGGCGCCAGGAACTTCTCGCTGCCGTCGATGTGGCTGCGGAACGCGACGCCCTCCTCGGTGATCTTCAGCGTCTTGCCGTGGCGCTCGCCGCCGTGGGCGGCGCGGCCCTTGATCTCGTCGGCGACCGTGCCGTGCCCCATCGAGAAGACCTGGAAGCCGCCCGAGTCGGTGATGATCGGATGGTCCCAGCGCATGAACTCGTGGAGGCCGCCGAGCCCCTGGATCCGCTCGTGGCCGGGCGTGAGGAACAGGTGATAGGTGTTGCCCAGGACCATGTCGAAGCCGAGGTCGCGGACCTCGGCCGGCGTCAGGCCCTTCACGGTGGCCTTGGTCGCCAGCGGGACGAACGCGGGCGTGCGGATCTCGCCGTGGGCGGTGCGCAGGACGCCGGCGCGGGCGAGCGAGCCCGGGTCGCGGGCCAGGATCTCCAGCGGGGAAGCCATCGGCGCCCAACCTAGCGGGCGCCGACGGCTGTCACCCCGGAGGTCCTGGGACTAGGACGTGGCGGCCTGCTCGGCGGCGCGGCCCTCGATCTCGGCGGGCGCGTCGCCGACCGTGATCTGCAGGCGGCGCGGCTTCTTCTGCTCGGGCTTCGGGATGCGGACCTCCAGGACGCCCTTGTCGAACGTCGCCGCGATCGCGTCGCCGTCGACGCCCTCGGGCAGCGTCAGCGAGCGGCTGAACGTCCCCGCGGCGCGCTCCAGGCGGTAGAAGCCCTCGCCCTTGGCCTCGTGCTCGACCTTGCGCTCGCCCTTGAGCGTGAGGACGTTCTCCTCGAGCGACAGGTCGACGTCGGCCTCCGACACGCCGGGCAGATCGGCGCGCAGGACGAAGTGGTCGTCGGTCTCGACCAGGTCCATCGCGGGGACCCAGCGGCGCGGCGCCGTGCCGGCGGACGTGCCGGGGGCGTCGAAGAAGGTGCTGAACAGGCGGTTCATCTCCTGCTGGAGCGAGCTGATCTCGCGGGCAGGCTCCCAACGGACGAGTGCCATGAGGTTTCCTCCAAGGTTCGCGTTACATGCTGCGGTACCCATGATGATATCTCAGTCGCCTCATGTCAAGTCTTGATTTCGGTAGCGTCAGCCCATGACCCAGCTCGGATCCAGCGGCCTCGACGTGAGCACGCTCTGCCTCGGCACCAACGTCTTCGGCTGGACGGCCGACGAGGCCGCGTCGCACGCGGTGCTCGACGCCTACGTCGCGGGCGGCGGGACCTTCGTCGACACGGCCGACGTCTACTCGGCCTGGATCGACGGCAACTCCGGCGGCGAGTCGGAGGCGATCATCGGCTCCTGGCTGGCCAAGAACCCGGACAAGCGCGACGCGCTCGTGGTCGCCACGAAGGTCTCGCAGCTGGCGCCGAACACGGGCCTGGGCCGGGACGCGATCCTCGGCGCCGCCGACGCCTCGCTCAAGCGCCTGCAGACCGACCGCATCGACCTCTACTGGGCGCACTACGACGACGCCGACACGCCGCTGGAGGAGACGCTCGCGGCGTTCGGCGAGCTGATCGCCGCCGGCAAGGTCCGCGCCATCGGCGCCTCCAACTACTCCGCGTCGCGCCTGGCCGAGGCGCTGGCGCTCTCCGACCGCGAGGGCCTGCCGAAGTACGTCGCGCTGCAGCCCGAGTACAACCTGGTCGCGCGCGAGGAGTACGAGACGCACCTGGCGCCGGTCGTCGCCGAGCACGAGCTGTCGACGGTCCCCTACTACGCGCTGGCGATGGGCTTCCTGACCGGCAAGTACCGCCCGGGCGGCGACGCCGTCCAGAGCGTCCGCGCCCGCGGCGCCGCGGCCTACCTCGAGCAGCCGGGCGCGGTCGCCGCGCTGGAGGCGCTCGACGCGGTCGCCGCCGCGCACGACACGTCGGTCGCCGCGGTCGCGCTGGCGTGGCTGGCCGCCCAGCCGCACGTCGCGGCGCCGATCGCCTCGGCGCGCACGGTCCAGCAGCTGGCCGACCTGCTGCCCGTCAACGAGCTGGTGCTGTCCGCCGACGAGGTCGACCGCCTCACCGCGGCCACGGTCGCATGACCCACCCGTCCCGGATCGGCGTGGTGGTGCACCCGCATCGCCGCCTCGACCGCGCGCTGTCGACGCTGCGCGAGTGGGCCGCCGCGCACGACGGCGAGGTCGTGCAGATCAAGGTCGAGGGCCAGGAGCGCGAGGTCGCGCCCTTCGGCGAGGCGGCGGAGTGCGACCTGGTCGCCGCGCTGGGCGGCGACGGCACGACGCTGGCCGCCCTGCACGCCGCCGCGCCGCACGACCTGCCCGTGCTCGGCGTCGCCTGCGGCAGCCTCGGCGCGCTGACCGCGACCTCCGCGGATGACCTCGCCGACGCGCTGGACCGCTTCGCCGCCGGCGACTGGCGGCCGCGCCCGCTGCCGGCCGTCGCGGTCACGGTCGACGGGCACGGCCCGAAGAACGCGCTCAACGACCTCGTCGTCGTGCGCAAGGGCGCCAACCAGGTCGTCGTCGGCGTCGAGATCGACGGCGAGCCCTACGTGCGCTTCGCGGGCGACGGCGTCGTCATCGCCACGCCGCTGGGCAGCAGCGCCTACACGATGGCCGCGGGCGGCCCCGTGCTGGGCGGCAAGGCGCCGGCGATCGTCGTCACGCCGGTCGCCGCCCACGGCGGCTCGACGCCCCCGCTGGTCGTCGGTGCCGAGAGCGCGGTGCGCGTCACGATCGAGGGCGGCTGGGGCGGCGCGCGGATCGAGCTCGACGGCCAGATCCACGACCACGAGCCGCAGGAGCTGCTGGTCGCGTGGCAGGCGGCGTACGCGACGCTCGTGCGCTTCGCGGGCGCCGAGACGCTGCTGGCCGGGCTGCGGCGCCGCCGGATCCTGCAGGACAGCCCGCGGGTGGTGGCCCGCGACGAGCGCGAGGCCGGCGCGGGCGACGCCTGCGACTGAAGCGCCTCAGCGGATCGACCGCGCGCTCAGCTCCATCGCCTGGTCGGCGTTGGCCTTGGTGACGAAGTTCGGCCCGGTCGGGATCACGTCGCCCTGGGCCGGGAACAGCCCGTAGCGCGCCCACTGCGCCAGGAACACGACCGGCAGGTAGCCCTGGAGGTAGGCCTGCTGGTCGACCGCGAACGCGATCGTCCCCGCCTTGACCGCCTTCAGGACGTCGGGCCCGAGGTCGAACGTCCCGAGCGTCACGCCCTTGCCCGCCAGCCCCTTGCTCGCGGCCAGGCCCGAGGTCGCGTTCATCGCCAGCGCGCCGTCGGCGTCGGCCGCCTTCACCGCGGCGGCGATCCGCTTCGGCGCGCCGGCGTCCTGGTCGTCGATCCGCACGACCTTCGACGTCCCGCCCGCCGCGCGCATCGCCCGCGCCAGGCCGGCGCAGCGCGCGTCCAGGCCCTGGTTGGCGATCAGCAGGTTCACGCAGACCGCGCGCTTGACGCCCGCGCGCACGAGGCGCTGGCCGGCCTTGAAGCCCGCGTCGCCCTCCGGCTGGCCGACGTGCGCGAGCGCGCCGAGCTTCTTGTACATGTCGCTGCCCGAGTTGATGGTGACGACCGGGATGCCGGCCGCGACCGCGCGGCGGATCCCGACCGCCAGGCCGGGCTCGGGCAAGGACACCACCAACCCGTCCGGCCGCGACGCGACCGCGTCGTCGATCAGGTTGGTCATGTCGTCCAAGGAGTACACGTCGGGCGCCTTATAGTCGATGACCACGTCCATCTGGCGGCCCGCGGCCTCCACCCCGTTGCGGACGATCGCCCAGAACGGCGACGACGCCTGGCCGTGGGTGACGACGGCGATCCGGACGACCCGGGAGCCGTCGGGCGTCTCGGGGACGTCGGGGTCGGCGGCGGCGCGCGCGTCCGGATTGCCCGCGCCGGTGCGGTTCTCGGCGACCGTGATCGGGCCCTCGTCGACCGTCGTCGTGTCGCCGCAGCCCGTCGCGAGCAGCGCGAGCGCGCCGATCGAGGCGATGACCATCACCAGCAGCAGGCGTCTCATCCGCCGTCCTCCGCGATCTCGGCCGCCGGGATCCGCGCCCGCAGGCGCGTCCCCTCGCCCGCCGGGCTGTCGATGTCCAGCACGCCGTCCACCGCGGCGAGCCGGTCCTGCAGGCCGCGCAGGCCGCTGCCCGCGCCGATGTCCACCCCGCCGACGCCGTCGTCGGCGACGTCCACCAGGACCGCGCCGTCCTCGCGCCGGATCCGCACGTCCACGAACGACGCCCTGGCGTACTTCACCACGTTGGTCAGCGCCTCGGCGACGACGAAGTAGGCGGCGGCCTCGACCGGCTCCGCGAGCCGCCCCTCGACCGCGACGTCGGCCTCGACCGGCAGCGGCGCGCGCGTCGCCAGCGCCTCGATCGCGGGCGCCAGGCCCTGGTCGGTGAGGATCGTCGGGTGGATGCCGCGCGCCAGCTCGCGCAGCTCGGCCAGGGCGCTGGAGAGGCGGTTGCTGAGCGAGTCGACCAGCGGCGTGATCTCCTCCTGCTCGGCGACCCTGGCGCGCAGCAGCCGCAGCTCCAGGGCCAGGGCCACCAGCTGCTGCTGGGCGCCGTCGTGCAGGTCGCGCTCGATCCGGCGGCGCGCGGCGTCGGTCGCCTCGACGATCCGCAGCCGCGACACGCGCAGCTCCTCCAGCCGGGCGCGCAGGTCGGCCTTGAGCCGCTCGTTGTCGATCGCCAGCGACGACGCGGAGGCCGCGGCCTGCACCAGCTCGTCGGTGGTGTCCAGCGCGGCGTCGTGGACGATCGCCGCCACCGGGCGCCCGTCGCGCTCGACCGTCGTCCAGGTCCGGCCGGACGCCGGGTGCGGCAGCTCGACGCGGCGCCCGACGTCGTCCACGAACATCTCGCGATCCGGCAGCCAGTAGGCGATCGCCACGGAGTGGTCGCCCAGCGACTCGGCCAGCAGCTCGCGCACCGGGCCGGTGGCGGTCGCGTGGCGCGGGAGCAGCAGCGCCCGGCAGACCGTGCACATGACGGTCGCCAGCGCGCCCAGCGCGGCGAGCGCGAGCACCGCGACCGGCAGCGCGAGAGCCAGCAGGACCAGGCCGGTGCCGACCCCGAACGACCACGGCCCGAAGTAGTCGACGTCGCCGACGCCCATGGTCGCCTCGACGCCGAGCTTGGCCAGCCACGCGAACAGGACGACGGGCGCGATCCCGACCACGACCTGCGCGGCGGTCAGCACCGGCTTGAGGCCGAGCAGCCCGACGGTGCGCCACAGCGCGCGGTCCTGCAGCACGGCCAGCGAACGGCGCCAGGGGCTGCCGGTCGCCGGTCGCGCCGCGACGGCCAGCGGCGGGATCTGCGCGCCGAGGAAGCGGTTGGCCGCGCGCCGGTCCAGCCGGACCAGGCCGCGGCAGGCGGCGGCGCCGGCCAGCAGCACCGGCAGGCCGATCCCGGCGACGCTCAGCGCGGCGCCGACCGCCAGGACCACGACCGCCAGCACGCCGAGCACCGCGATCGGGACGCTGACGGCCAGGTACGCGGTCGCCTCGGCCGCGCGCGCCACGCGCGGGCGCAGGTCCAGGGCGCTCACGGCGCGCCGGTCTCCAGCCGCTCGACGCTGACCGCGCCGGAGCCCGACAGCGCCTGGATCGCGAACGGCGCGCCCGCGTCGGCCGTGACGCCGCTGACCCGCGGGCGCGGGCCGGAGGTCGAGGCGTCGACGCGGTAGCGGGCGGCCGGCACGTGCGCGTGGACCGAGCCGGTCGTCGTGCGCAGCGAGAGCTGCGGCGGCGGGCAGGCGGTCGCGGCGTCGATGTCGCCGCCGTCGTCGGCGCGCGCCTGCAGCGCGAAGCCGCAGAAGCCGGCGATGGCGATGTCCCCGGCGCCGGTCGTGATCCGCGCCGACCCGCGGTAGCCGTCGAGGTGCACCGACCCGCCGTCGGTGCGCACCGCCAGCGGCAGGTTGTCGGGGACGGTGACGCGGTAGCGGACCGAACATCCGTGCAGGACCGTCCGCGGGCAGCGCGACCGCACGCGGAAGACGCCGCCGGCCACCGACCGCTGCGTGACCGGCGCGTGGCCGAACCCGTAGCGGTCGACGTGCTGGACGGCGACCGACGTCGCGCGGCCGCCGCCGCGGATCTCGACGTCCGCGTCGCCGAGGTCCAGCGAGATCCCGGTCAGCGCGCCCTGGACGCCGTAGGTGACGCGCCGCTCGTGCGACGACGCGAGGCTCCACGCGCCGAGCACGATCGCGACGACGACCACGATCGCGCCGCAGGCCGCCACCAGCCGTCCCCATGGTGAGAGTGCTGCGGCGCCGGGCACGCCGCAACTCTAGACCGGTGAAGGCCTGCTCAGGGTGCGGCTAGCAACCGCAATCGTCGCCCGCGGCGCCCTTCACGCCGGGCAGCACGCGCTCCCAGATCCCGCCGAGGACGTCCTGCTCCTCGGGCGAGAGGTGGCCCAGGAACAGCGACCGGACGCCGGCCAGGTGCGTCGCGCGCGCCGCGGTCAGCTTCTCGGCGCCGGCGGGCGTGAGCTTGGCGAACGCGCCGCGCGCGTCGCTGGCGCACGACTCGCGGACGAGCAGGCCGTCGCGCTCCAGCCGGTCGACGAGCCGCGTCAGCCCGCTGCGGCTGAGGATCACCGACTCGGCGAGGTCGCACATCCGCATCTTCCGCTGCTCGGCGTCGGCGAGGTAGAGCAGGACCTCGTAGGAGGTCAGCGGCAGCCCGTGCTCGCGCTCGAGCTGCTGGTCGAGGGCCTTCGACAGCGACGCGTGGACCCGCAGGAGCCCGCGCCAGGCGCGCAGCTCGCGGTCGTCCAGGGCGCCGGTCTCGGCGGAGGAGAAGGTCGTGGTGGTGGACACGAGGCGGTCATGGTTGCACGAACAACCGCCACGCGGAAGGTTCTGCAGGCGTACTGTCAGCCTGGATGCCGCTCGAGGGCCTGCACCACGTCACCGCGATCTGCGCCGACGCGCCGCGCAACGTCGAGTTCTACGCGCGGGTGATGGGGTTGCGGATGGTCAAGAAGACGGTGAACTTCGACCAGCCGGACGTCTACCACCTGTACTACGGCGACGAGGCGGGGACGCCCGGGTCGATCCTGACGTTCTTCGAGTTCCCCGGCGCGGCGAAGGGCGTGGCGGGCGTCGGGATGGTGCACGCGATCGTGTGGCGAACCGCCGGGCCGGAGGCGCTGGCGTTCTGGGCGGCGCGGCTGGCGGACGAGGGCGCGGCGGTCACGTGGGTCGAGGGCGGCGTCCTGCGGTTCGCGGATCCGGAGGGCCTGGTCCACGAGCTGGTGGCGTCGGACGCGGGCGATCCGCCGCTGAGCGCGGTCGCGCTCGACGTCCCGGCCGAGCACCGCCTGCTGGGCTTCCACGGCGTGCGCGCCTACAGCGCGGCGCCGGAGCGCAGCGCGCCGCTGCTCTCCGCCCTCGGCTTCGAGCAGCGCCACGCCGGAGGCGCGTGGGTCGCGCAGGGCGCGCGGCGCCACGGCGTCATCCACTACGACCCGCCGCCGGCCGGCAGCCGCCACGGGATGCCCGGCGCCGGCACGGTCCACCACGTCGCGTGGTCGGCGGCCGACGACGCCGAGCTGACCGCGCTGCGCGACGTCGTGCGCCGGGCGGGCGGCCACCCGACGCCGATCGTCGACCGCCAGTACTTCCACTCGGTCTACTTCCGCGAGCCGTCCGGCGTCCTCTTCGAGCTGGCCAGCCGCGACATCGGCTTCGCCGTCGACGAGGACGCCGCGGAGCTCGGCGGCCACCTCAAGCTGCCGCCGCGGTACGAGGACCGCCGCGCGGCGATCGAGGCGTCGCTGACGCCGATCGCCAACCCGCGCTACTGAGCGGCCTCGAGGACCACGACCGGGATCGGCCGGTCGGTCTTCTTCTGGTACTCGTCGTAGGCCGGCCACTCGGCGGTCATGATCGGCCACAGCTCGGCCTTCTCCGCGTCGGTGGCGTCGCGCGCCGTCACGGCGAGCTTCTCGCCCCAGACCTGGATCGTCGCCGACGGGTCGGCCTTCAGGTTGACGTACCAGGCCGGCGGCTCGTCGGCCCCGCCCTTGGAGGCGACGACGAGGTAGTCGCCGTCGTGCTCGCCGTAGATCAGCGGCGCCTTGCGCGGCTCGCCCGACTTGCGGCCCGTCGTGGTGAGGATCAGCGTCTTGGTGCCCTCCCAGTCGTGGCCCTCCTTCCCGTCGGTCGCCTCGTAGCGGTCGATGTGCTCCTGTCCGAAAAGCATGAGCCTGTTCTACCCGACCCGCGCGCGCAGCGCGAGGCGCGTCGCCGCCCAGGCGCGTTCGAGCTGCCCGGCGGTGACCCGCAGGTCGTCGCCGGGCGCGTTGGAGCGCCCCATCTGCTCCAGCTCGTTGGCGAGGTCGTTGAGCCGCCCCGCGCCCACCGCCAGGCACCCGCCCTTGAGCCGGTGCGCGCCCTGGGCGATCTCCACGTGGTCCTCGCCCTCGGCCGCGAGGACGATCCGCTCGATGATCGGCGGCGTCGAGTCGATGAACGCGTTGACGATCTCGCGGACGACGTCGGGCGCGAAGTCGCGGCCGAGGTCGTCGAAGCGCACGGCGTCGATCGGGTCGGCGTCGGGGTCGGCGGCCGCCGGGACCGGCGCGGCGCCGTTGGCATGGCCATTGCCATTGGCGCCCACCGGCGCCGCCGCGGGCAGCCACCGCCCGAGCATCGTGTCGACCTCGTCGGGCCGCAACGGCTTGGCGACGTAGTCGTCCATGCCGGCCGCGAGGCACTTCTCGCGGTCGCCGGCCATCGCGTGCGCGGTCATCGCCACGATCGGCAGCCGCGACCCGCCGTCCTCGCCCTCGCGGATCCGCCGCGTCGCCGCGTACCCGTCCAGCTCGGGCATCTGGCAGTCCATGAACACCAGGTCGACCTCGACCTCGGACGCCATGCGGACCGCCTCCAGCCCGGTCGCCGCCGCGATCGTCCGGTGCCCGCGCTTGCCGAGCAGCTTCTCCATCAGGATGCGGTTGACGTCGTGGTCCTCCGCGATGAGGATCAGCGCGCCGTCCGGCGATGCCGCCATGGTCCCGACCTCCCTGTCGTCCTCCGCCGCGCGGATGCTCGCGTGCTGCGCCGCCGGCGCCTGGTACATCGCCGACGCGATCGCGTCGTACAGCCGTGACTGCCGCACCGGCTTGGTGAGGAACTCGGTCACGCCCGCCTCGCGCGCGGCCGCGTGGCCGGTGCCCGAGGAGGTCAGCATGACCTTCCGCACCGAGCGCAGCGCGGGCGTGGCGCCGATCCGCCGCGCCAGCTCCACGCCGTCCATCCGCGGCATGTTGAAGTCCAGGATCGCGACGTCGAACGGCTCGCCGCGGTCGGCGGCGCGGTGCAGCTCGTCCAGCGCCGCGTGGCCGTCCGGGCAGCTCGTGACGCGCATGCCCCACGAGCCGAGGTAGGCCTCCAGCACGCGCCGGTTGGTCGCGGTGTCGTCGACCGCGATGACCTTCAGGCCGCGCAGCTCGATCTGCGGGCGGACGTCGACGGGCTCGGCCTCGGCGGGCGGGAACCGGACCACGAACGTGAACGTCGAGCCCTGGCCGAGCGTGCTGGAGACCGTCAGGTCGCCGCCCATCATCCGCGCCAGCTCGCGGCTGATCGCCAGGCCGAGGCCGGTGCCGCCGAAGCGCCGCGTGGTCGAGGCGTCGGCCTGCTGGAAGGACTCGAACAGCCGCTCGAGGTCCTTCTCGGCGATCCCGATGCCGGTGTCGCGGACCGCGAAGGTGACCGCCGTGCGGCCGTCGGCCCCGTCCCCACCCGCCCCCACCGCCGCCGCCGTCACGTCGACCGCGACCTCGCCCTCGGGCGTGAACTTGACGGCGTTGGACAGCAGGTTGGTCAGGACCTGCGCGAGCCGGCCGCGGTCGCCGCGCACCGCGCGCGGCACGTCGTCGCCGATCAGCACCGACAGCTCCAGGCCCTTGTGGTGCGCGGTGGCCGCGACCACGTCGGAGGTCGTCTCGACGACCTCGCGCAGGTCGAAGTCGCGCTCCTCCAGCTCCAGGTGGCCGGCCTCGATCTTGGAGATGTCCAAGATGTCGTTGATGACCGCCAGGAGCTGCTCGCCGGAGTTGTGGGCGGTCGTGGCGTACTCGCGCTGCTCCGTGTCCAGGTCGGTGTCCAGCAGCAGGTCCGACATCCCGATCACGCCGTTGAGCGGCGTGCGGATCTCGTGGCTCATGTTGGCCAGGAACGTGGACTTGGTCCGGGACGCCTCCTCGGCCTGGGCGCGCGCGATCGCCGCGCGCGCCTCGCGCCGGATCCAGCCCACGGTGAACGCGCCGAGGGCGCCCAGGCCGCCGAGGATCAGCACGAGGCCGCCGATCGCGAGGATCGTCGTGCGGTCCGAGGCGGAGTTGGCGTCGTCGGCGGCCTGGTCGGACAGCGCCAGCTCGGCGGTGCGCAGCGCGTCGAAACGGGTTCGGAGGGCGTCCAGCTGGTCCTTGCCGTTGGCGACCTGGCCGACGCGCTCCGCACGCGGGGTGTCGAGCGGGAGCGCGGCCGCCATCCTCGCCCAGCCGGTTCGGTAGCCCTCGAGGCGGCGCTGGACGTCCTCGAAGCGCGCCTGCTGCTCGGGGTCGGAGAGCAGCGCGTCGAGCTGG
>Ga0247762_1000405_pt1 | contig 12851 bp, 11 predicted proteins | sample UWRJL081202R4_FD_181016 | JGI IMG/M metagenome (GOLD analysis project Ga0247762, IMG submission 181016) | Plant litter microbial communities from Arlington Agricultural Research Station in Wisconsin, United States - UWRJ-L081-202R-4 | ecosystem: Environmental > Terrestrial > Plant litter >...
TGAGGACTCATCATATACGCCAATGTAGTGTTTAAGATGGTTGGTAGCGAGACCATCTTGTTGAATATCGACCGAGTAATCAAGGCGGGGGTGGGTGTTGGAATGAAGGTGAAGATCATACGACTTGGACTTGTCGTGAGGACGTTTCCAAGCTTTCAGCGCGATATTTTGGGGGAGGGATAAACCAGATGCAGAGGCTAGATATTGTTAGACCACAGGTTCTATAACGGGCTTGCGAGATCTAAAGATCTCCTCTACGAAGTGCTTTCAAAGAACTCACCAACAACTGGACATAATTGCGTGTCATTGCGAAGAACAGACACGTTAATCTTAGTCGGAGGAGCATTAATGACCACCTTTTTCTTCGGTTTCTCTACATTGTTCGATTCGCGCTTCCTCTTCTTCTCCGACATTTTGACGTGCGGCAATTCGCGTAAACTCTCACAAAAATGTCAAAGTTCCAAAAAGTTCGGAAAAGTTTGGCTGACATAATCGAAGCTTGTTTCACCGCCGGCACGGCCCAACGATAACCCGTGGGTCGATGCTCTGCAGAAAGAGCTCTTTTCTTCGCGAAAAAAAATCTTGGAGCTTAAACAGCAGTATTGCGAACGTCACATCCCATTTCTAACGCAGCACATAAGAGGAAGGAGCACCGCTGCAATGGCACTCATTCCGGTGAGAACTGATGATCAATTCATCAAGCCACAGGCAACTACGCCGGCAATCGACAGCAGCGACTGGCCGCTACTGCTTAAAAACTATCACAAGCGTATGTAAAATGCGCAACACATCAAAATTGCCTTTTCTGGCAGACATTTTCTTCTTTACGAGTAAGCCATGTACTAACATGCAAGACTTGATGTAGTGCTTGTCCGCACGGGTCATTACACGCCTATCCCCGCTGGCTCTGCTCCTCTCAGTCGCGATTTGAAGAGCTATATCTCATCAGGAGTGATCAATCTCGACAAACCCTCCAATCCATCCAGCCATGAAGTCGTAGCATGGATTAAGCGCATCCTTCGCGTTGAGAAGACCGGCCACAGTGGCACACTCGATCCCAAGGTTACAGGCTGCTTGATCGTCTGCATTGACCGCGCAACAAGACTCGTAAAGAGCCAGCAAGGTGCGGGTAAGGAGTACGTGTGTGTGTGCCGTCTGCACGACAAGCTTCCAGGTGGTGAAGCACAGTTCTCGCGGGCCCTGGAAATCTTGAGCGGCGCCACCTTTCAGCGCCCACCACTCATTTCGGCTGTCAAGAGGCAACTACGTGTGAGGACGATTCACCAAAGCCGTATGATCGAATTTGACAATGAGAGGCATTTGGCTGTATTCTGGGTCAGCTGCGAGGCTGGCACATATATGCGGACCTTGTGTGTGCACCTTGGTCTCTTGCTGGGGGTTGGTGCGCACATGCAAGAGCTCAGGAGAGTTCGAAGTGGAGCCATGGACGAAAATGAGGGTATGGTTACGCTACATGACGTATTGGACGCACAGTGGATGTACGACAATCAACGCGATGAGACCTATCTCCGCAGCGTCATCAAGCCCCTGGAGAGCCTTTTGACAACATATAAGCGTGTGGTTGTAAAAGATTCGACAGTTAACGCTATTACATACGGAGCTAAGCTCATGGTTCCCGGTTTACTCCGCTTTGGTACGTATACTTAACTTCAACGAATGCTTTAAACTAACAGATTTTACAGAGTCCGACATTGATGTCCATGAAGAGATTGTCCTCATCACAACAAAGGGTGAGGCAATTGCTCTTGGTTATGCAATGATGTCTGCTGTTGAGATGTCCACCTGTGACCATGGTGTTGTGGCTAAGATCAAGCGTGTCATCATGGAGCGTGATCTGTATCCCAGGCGCTGGGGTATGGGTCCAGTTGCCCTCGAGAAGAAGAAGATGAAGGAATCGGGCAAGCTTGACAAGTTTGGCCGCACGAATGAGAATACTCCTGCTTCCTGGAAGACCAACTACAAAGACTTTGACGCGCCTGACGGCCAGGCGGCTGAAGGTGCCGGAACAACCGCGCAGCCACTTCAGGAAAAGACGTCGAAGGAGGATGTTTCGAAGGCCCCTCCTGCCCCGGCACTGGACTATGATGGAGAGGAGGATGAAGACGACGATGATGATGAAGCTGAGGTTGTCAAAAATCAGCCCTCTACCCCGCCCAATAACGAAAAGAAAGATAAGAAGAAGAGAAAGCACGAGGGTGAGACGCCTGAAGAGCGTGCGGAGCGTAAGAAGAAAAAGGCCGAGAAGAAAGCGAAAAAGGAGAAGCGGAAGAGTGCGAAGAGCGCAGCTGAGGATAGCGATTAAATCAAAACCGACAATTGGCACTTGTATGGACAGGATACTCATTTCCTCAGCGGAGGAATCAGTAAAAAAGGGTACGCATCAGATGCGTGAGAGCTTCGCGGGAGTTTCTGATGGCACCAATGGCTCCTACTCGCAGGGCTGTCCGTGTGGGGTATGGACATCATGTTCGGAGAGCTGGAAACTGTACCATAGCTCGCCCAGGAATGGACAAAGGCGTTATAGGCTTCGACTGGTGAAGCTGGGAGTCTTGGAGTGGATTAATTGCGGCATATGACAGCCTTGTACAAATTGGATGGTCTTCGGCGGGTTTAGTTCATCTAATTCAGTAGAGAAAAAAAATAAACAATTGGTATCTGCTGCAGGATGTTTGCCACAAGCTATGCATTGTGCGTTGGTGCGTTGTTTACGGTGCTGCGGGTGGTGCGGCTGGCGGCTTGGGGGCAGTGATGGGCCCCTGCGTGCACGGATCGCCAGTGGTGATTGGCATGTGAGCAGCCAGCTGTGGGTGCGTAGAGACGGAGATGAGGCGAGCAGCACACGACACAAAACACACACGGCGATGGGGCGGGACGGGCGTGCTCAGGAGTCGCGTAGGGGCACCGCCGGCCAGTGGCTAGCTGACGCTACGCAATGGTGGCAGCGGGCAGCTGGCAGCGGCGGGTCACGGGGGCAGCGCGGGGTCTGCCGGTGTCCTGCTGCTTCACGAAGCTTCGATACGTCAGAAGCAGCCAGGGTGCCTCGCAGGCTCGGCTCTGCGGGCAACGCACGACTGTCGGTCAGCGGATACTTGATCCCCTTCCACCACTTCTCGCATCCAACCCACAGCGAACCACACGATACCCTATCCACACCACGCTAGAATTGCAATCCGCACGCGCATCTCTACCACCGACCCCCCACTACCTCTTCACTCGCAATGGTTGTGGAAACCAAGCTTTACGATGCCCTAGGTAGGTGACCCCGCCATACCCACACACCCCTCTTCCCAGCATGCTGCAACAGCCCGACTGCACAACTCGGCTAGTGAGCATGGCGAGGGAAGGCCAATCTGACACTGCTTGCCATTGGTCAACTCGCTAACTCCGGATATAGGCATCAAATCCGATGCGACACAAGACGAGATAAAGAAAGCATACCGGAAATCCGCCCTCAAATGGCACCCTGACAAGAACAAGGACAATCCGCAGGCTTCTGAGAAGTTCAAAGGTAAGAAACCTAATTTTTTTCAATCCGTTTTTGGCGTCAGATACACAAGTTTCTGTCGTTTGTCTCATTCGTCTTTGTTGGCTATGAAAACACCGACGGCTAATATTCTCCACAGAGGTTTCCCAGGCCTACGAGATCCTGTCTGACCCCGAAAAGCGAAAAACATATGACAACTATGGCCTCGAGTTTCTACTTCGCGGTGGTGCCGCGCCACCAGATAGCGGGCCTGGCCCAAGTGGGGCAGGCATGGGAGGCGGGGGTTTCCCCTTCAATATGGGAAGTGCCAGTGGTGGAAGAGGCGGCACTTTCCACTTCTCGACGGGTGGAGGCCCTGAAGGCTTTGCTTTCTCCAATCCAGAGAGTATATTCGCCGAGTTCTTCAGGGATGACGGTGATATGTTCGGTGGGTTCCGAGGGGTCAATGGTGGTATGCCCAGCGGCTTCCCGGGCCCTTCACCGGGTGGAGACAGGCGTAACAGCGCTAGATTCAGCGCCAATGGCGCGAAGCAACGTGCGAGCACACCTGAAGTTACTGTCCTGGAAAAGCCGCTGTTATGCAGTCTCGAGGATCTGTTCAATGGCACCACAAAGAAGATGAAAATCAAGAGAAAGACTTATGATGCTGCTGGAAAGCAGATCATCGAAGATAGGATCCTGCAGGTTCCCATCAAACCAGGCCTTAAAGCAGGAAGCAAAATCAAGTTTACAAATGTTGGCGACCAGATTGAAGGCGGTACACAAGACATTCACTTCGTTGTGACAGAGGTAAGATCCCAGCAAATCTAGACAATTTGTTTCGTGAAACAGGTTAGCTAATTGTTTCAACAGAAAGAACATCCACTCTTTACTCGGCAAGGCGACGACATCATTCACAATGTGGAAATTGATCTTAAAGAGGCGCTTACAGGCTGGAATCGGGCAGTACAGACCATTGATGGGAAATCAATCAGCGTACATGGCTCGGGCCCAACTCAACCAACGTGGTCCGATAGATTCCCGAATCTAGGCATGCCAAAGAGCAAGAAACCTCAAGAACGTGGAGATTTCATTGTTGGTGTTAAGATCAAGTTCCCTACAAGCCTCACTCCAGAGCAAAAAACCAAGCTAAAAGAAATCTTATAAGCCATCCTACTGCCTGGGGGGCAAAATTTTCATCAAAACCTGAGAAGGAGAATACAATTACATACATGTATCCGGCGAGCGCCACAGTCACATCACGCATTAGGAAACGAGGACGAAAAATTCCCGCAGTTCAAGGAAAGAGACGACTAGGCTCTTCGGAAGCGACTGGATGGTTCGATGCATCACGGCTTTAGCCGTTTGGCTAGATTGGTTTCAGTTTATGAATTACGAACACACGGTTTTAATTGGCGTAAAAAGGGTTATTTCTGCATTACAGCACGGCGTTTCGCGAACGAGGGGCATGGAGTTTATTCTTTTTGATCCAGTACAAGAAAAATAATTTTCACACATAATTTCGAGAGATCCGCACGCACACACCACCACTCTCCTGTGGAGCAAAGTTCTCCGAAAATGAACTGAATCGGCTTTTTCTGGTTTGAATTTCTGTTAGGTTTAGTGCGAGACATGTTTTCTGGAACTCAACGGCGCAAGATTCCCGCGAGATCAACAATATTAAATTGAGTGCTTTTCCTTTTCCCTGTCTAAATATATATGCGAGGAGACTTTGGAGATTGGGTCTGGCAGAGAAACTGCGAAGAGAAGGGTGAGGCGATGATGGTGGGAAAGATTGATTAGTATTAGTCTAAGGCTGAATTTGAGGGTGGTATACTGGAACGAGCAGCAGAGACCGTCGATTGTTTTTCTTTACAATTGGAGATGCTAGGTTTTTTTTTCAGGTTAGAAACTTGTTGAATGTACATGCTGTCTTTTCAAGTGCTGAATAATCCAGCAAATAGCATTTCTTGATATCGTTAAGTTTTATATGTTTTCAGGTGTCAAAGTGATTCAATTGCGGCCCGAGAGTGCAGCATCTTCTTGGCTATGTGTAAATTATTGACGCCAGTGACGGCATAAGAGGGTTGTGGGATAACCAAACACTATTCGCCATAATTTGATATCGGTCATCTAGGTCGGTTATCACTGACTCAAGATTCCTCTACGTTTATGGGGGGATCAGACAAAACCTCCGTTAGTAGCAAACAAGGGTATTGGCGTTACCGGACAGCACAAAAGCAAACCCCGTATATCCATCTGATAGTTGACACCATTCTATTTACCCCAACATAAGACAGCATAGTGGAAGCATATCTGACCAGCGGATAGCAATTATCAGTGGTGAAGTTGCTCGCCCCTCCCCCCTTCTTCAAGCACTCACTTTAAGGTAGCCAGAAACTGGAAGCAGAGGAGGAGGCTTTGTCTATCATCAGCTTGATTAGTCCCTATTGCCCTCGACTGTCCACAGAGCATTCTTAGGCTAACACAAGAAAGACATTTCACCTAGACTTTCAACTGCCTCATTCTCGGTTTTTCTCAAGTGAGGTGAACTCGTCATCACTAAAATTCAACTCGCAACGACTGCTTTTCAAATCCACACACTCAAATCAAATCACCAGCACCCGAATACATCTCAAGAGATCATCATCAAGATGAAGTGGGGACCGGAAGCAGACGCAAAGCTCTTCGCAGCAGTAATGAAGGTCCACCAAATCAAGCTGGACTACCAAGCACTTGCAACGGAAATGAATTCCATGGGTGAAGGTCAGTGAGAATCCAGTTGTAACAAACATGCCTTTGCCTAATTCCTAGTACAAACTCACAGAGTGCACTGCAAAAGCCATCACGCACCGCATTTCCAAGATCAAATCTGATGCCACATCTGGCGGAACCAATAACGCTACTGACAAACCCCCAAAGACACCGCCCGCTAAGCGCAATGGTGCCTCTCGTGGCGGCAAAGGTGGATCCAATAGTGCCACCAAGTCCTCAGCAAAGACCCCAGCCTCACAGAAGAAGACGTGGAGTGACGCGAAGAAGCGCAAAGTCCAGGAAACAGAGTCTGACTCTGAGCTCGAGGGAACGGTGGGCACGCGCGATGAGAGCCCAACGCCTACAAAATCAGCCACTCAAGAGCGCGCCAAGCATGGTGTCACTATCAAGTCGGAATTCGACGAGTCCGAGCGTAGCAGCCAGCTTCTGTTCAACACATGCGGCGACACTTTACCCAGCACACAGGAAGATGTGGACAAGCAGCTGCAGAACGAAATGTTCTAGCCGTCGTCGTATATTTTCGGTGGCTGTTCAGTGTTTGTCTCAACAACGATTTTGTGATGGTGGGAAGCATCGGAGGTTGAGCGTGCCGTTCAGCCACGGAGTTTGGTCAAGTTTTGGGTTATTCGTGGAGGCGTCTCTCGCGTAAAAGCTCAAGCCACAGCTTATTCTACTAGTATCTACAAAAAGAAAAGGTCAATGCGAGGTTGGAGTGGTTGAAAGAGGAAAAAGGACTTGCGTAAGGCTAGGGCTGGGCTGGGCTGGGCAAAGCTGCTTTTTTTGCTGTTTGAGTGTTTCGAGAGTACGACGTCATGCTATCACATTCTGGCGTAATACTTTTCGGTCCGAAGATGACTTGGTGTCTTTTTTGGCATTGCATCTGTTTCGCAAGAGCGAAGAAATGAAGAAATTCTAATATATTCCCTCGGCAGACCGGTGATCATGCCTTTGCTCGCCTCGGCTGTCCTTCGGGATTTTCTTTGTGGGGAAGTCATGCTATAGTGTGTAGCTTAATCATAAGCTTAATCTTGATGCTCATAATGGTTCAGGAGATGCTCATCCGAAGGCAGCAAAGCAAAGCGTCATGCAATAATCAGGTCACTCAGGGGAGATGAAAGGGGGTTCTGGGCCTAACTTACTGATCATAGCGCTCAGCGCTTAAGCGTCACGTAAAAGGAGAGAAGCATGGTAGTAAGCGAGACTATGCAGACAAGCATCACGAGCACACGACGATCCGACGCGTCAGATTGCCAAGGGGCTCATGCGCTGCGCTGCGTAGTGCAGTGCAGTGCAGTGCAATACAGCAAGTACAGAGGCTGGGGTTTCACAAAGTGTCGCAGCACCTGTTCGTATTGCGATTCAGATCTCGGTTTGGGCCAGGCTCGGACAGGGTTGTATCCTGGTATGTCGCTGAACACCTGTGACGTGCACGCTGCGGCGCCTTCCCCACGCCCCCGCAACCTCAACGTCGCTCACGATGGTCACTTTTGAGTTCAGAGGGAAAAAAATTGTAATGTCACCGAAAAATTCATAGAAAGGAAATCTAGATAGTAGAAAACTATACTCCGTTGAATTTCTTTGCAACTAAATATGGTCTATCACAACCATACATTCATTGTGCGCCAGACAGGACGGGGAAAAGCAGAGCAACACCCACCAGAACAAAAGGGAATTCAAAACTCAACATTCTTCTTTCTTCATACCAAATCTAGCTAGCATCCCATCAAAACCTTTGCGTAATTTCCAAGACTGTCGTACCAAAAGTCGTCTAGTTCTTGAAGACACCGGGGATGGCGCCACCGAAACCGGCACCAGCGAAGCCAGCACCACCGAAACCAGCAGCGCCGCCGAGAACGAGGTTCTGGGCAACGTTGTTGATGGCAAGGTTCTGGAAGTTGACAGCGCCGAGGGTAGGGTCGGCGAGGAGGAAGACGGGCGAGAAGCTGTTGGCAACAGCAAGGCTCTGGAATGCCTGGTTGTTGAAGCCTTGGCCGAAGAAGTTGCTGGACTGGACGAAGAAGGGGTTGCCAATGGAGAGCGGCAGAACGTTGGCAACGCCGGAGCCGAGGACACCGAGGTTGTTGTTGATGCCGAAGTTCCAGATGCTGTTGCTGGCAACATTGAAGGGGAGAGCAGCAATGTTGACACCAGAGACGAGCGGAAGGCCGCCGAGCAGGCCACCAGCCGCGAGGAGCAGGTTCTGGTCAATGGGGAAGATCTGCTGGAGCACACCGTTGACGAGGATGGGGGTGGCGAGCTGGTTGATGCCGAGACCCTGAGCAATGGCCTGGTCAAGGGAGACGATGTTGAGGAGCTGTCCATTGTTGATGACGGGGAAGCCGGAGTTGACGGCAAGACCCTGGACGATGGGGGCAACACCGATGCTGCCGATTCCGGACTGGATGACCTCGACAACCTGGAGACCAAGAGTGGGGTCAACGAAGGCACCGGGGATGGCAGCCAGGTTGTTAACACCGAGCAGACCAGCGTTGGCGAAGCCGTTGTTGATCAGGCCGTTGTTGAAGACGCCGTTGCCGCCGAAGAAAGCGTTGTTGCCACCGAAGAATGGCAGAACGTTGGCGAGAGCAGCAGCGTCAATGCCCTGGAAGAGGACAGTGGGGGGAACGAAGTTCTGGAAGCCAGAGAAAGCGCTGTTGACACCGGCACCACCGCAGAGAAGCTGGGACTGGTCCAAAGACACCTGAGTGACGAAGGGCTGACCTGCGGCCGCAACGACATTAGGCGCGCCAACGACCTGCGAGGGAACACCAGCGAGGCCGGAGGCATCGACGCCGTTCACGTTCACATTCTGGCCACCCTGGGCGGCAAGGGCCGACTCAAGAGCAGCAGCTGCGACGGGATCAGCAACAGAGCTAGCGTTCGACACTGTGTCGGGAAAGAAGGTTAGTCTTCTAGGCGATAAGCCAATAAGAGTATCCTTTGATCTAGCACTTACCCTGGGGCATCGGCTTCGCGCTGGCCAAAGAGGCCGCGGCGATAGCGGCGAGTTGATAGACAGACTTCATTATGAATTAGTGAGGGAGAATGAGCACGGCTCTGCAGAGAAGGTTTTTTTTGTCGTTGGTAAAGGCGAAGGAATGTCGAAAGGAGTGACCAGCACGCGGCAGAACGAACGAGTTGCTGCAGAGAATGTGAAGTGTTAGGAAACAAGTAGCCCGCTGGAGAAGAATGATTGTGAAGACGGCCGGCGTCACCTTTTTATGTGTTGATCTTGTTAAATTAAACAGGAGAACCGTAAAACGTCAAGGAGGTTCTAGGGGTCGTGTGGAGGGGTGGGTCCAGACAATGCGATGGTCTGCGCGTCGTTGGAGACACTCCGGAAACCGAATGCAGCTAGGAGAATCCAAGCGCGGCACGATACCGGACTGCAGAGGATCCGGAAAAGACCCATGCCATGCCTGCAACTAATCCCTTCCCCTTCATCTCATGCTGGGCTTGGAATCGTGTCTGTGTGCTGGCCGCACGAGCCCGAGCAGGTGCAGTGAACAGTCTGTGCCTGTAGTCGTAGTCGTCGTGGCGCCAGTCCTGGCTACTCTAATTCGGACTTCACGTTGACTTGGTCGACTGCAATTGAGGGCCAACGCTCCTCTCGCTGTGTACGCTCCTCTGCAGACGAGATTTCGCAATGGAACTCAGGAGCTAGACCCATCCCCTGCCGAACACTCCTTGAACCGGGGTTGCGACCAGCATGCGGGTAGCCGAGCTGTGGCGACGCAGCAAAAGGTACTTGGAGTATTACTCGTGATCTGCCAATTTGGGAGGAGCAGTGGTAGCAGAAGTCGCAGGTGTGTGTTAGGGCATTATGCAGTCCATGGAGGTTCCATGCACGAAAGCCACCCGATCACACATGCGCACGCGGCGCGGAAAGCCACTGCAAGGCTTGGCTTAGACCACCAAAGCTTGTCGCGTCTCACCTTGACTTTGACAGTTGAAGTCTTGGCGTATTGGATGTGCGACTCCAACTGTCGGAGACCGCTGGTGCATCACGCATGCACACCAGCCTTATAGAAATACTATTCTTTCAAGGCCATAATATGTTTCCACTCGAGGCGAGTCATAGCTGAGCTCATTTAACGTGGTGTAGAGAGGATAGGGAGGCATTCCAATGCCGTGTTCATGAAAAGTGAAGACTTGTTCCTTGAACATTCGACAGCCTTATAGCCCATGGTCCTGCTTCATGGGGTAGTAGAAGCTGTATTCGGTACTATAGCCTCAGGGCATCAGGATAACTTGGGTTAGTGCAGATCCAACAGCCGCTTGGACCGGATGCGTGTCACTCCGCACCTGGCGCACGTTCACGGAAGCTCACGTAAAATAAGGCCGAGTTGCACCGAATTCGTGATCACTGCCAGGGGTCGCGCCTGGACCCTGGTCCACGGGGCGCGAGAGTATCGAGGCTGTTCACCGATTGTTGCGTCAGAACGTCCCTGCGGTTTGTGCAGTCAGTCACGCTCGCTGCAGCCCCGGCTTGCCCATGATGTGATGTGCCGATCCCGTTCTCAGAATCCCGCTTTGATGGTATTGCTACTATGACACTGTTATACAGATCGCTCGAAGCAGTTCCTTGTAGTCCAACGGTGCGTGTAAAAGAAGCGCTAATCATCATGTACAACCCGGAACTGAGGATTCGGCCCATTTCGGACGCCGCTACTCATTCGGCCCGCCCCTAACATTTCCCCCCCGTGTGACTATCAGGGCGGTACTCCGCCGCCCTTGCCTCGTGCCCGGGCTTCGGTCAATTGAATTTGGCAAATCCAGCCAAGGCAAAGGCGGTACCAAAGCTCAATTTCAGTGCCAGATTGTCGCCTAGCGCTGACCTCATGTTGACACCGGAGAAGTATCGCTGCAGCCTGTTATACGGGATAATGTGGATTCCGCGCCGCTCAATGAAGGTGACGCCACAGATGAGTAGCCCCAAAAGGAAAGTCAGTGGCTTGGAAAACAACGACAGAGCAAGGCCTGCAGCAAAACCTGCGTGTAAAAAAAGAAAAGGTCAGTAAGAAGCCCTGGCTAAGAACATACGGTTTCCCCGTCCCATGGGGCAAAAGAGAAGTCGCCCTTTGACCGATGATTCGTTTTTGCTTGATCGTCCATGCTGGAAACACGTCTCATACCGGTGATACTCCCAAGGCTCATCTGCCTTACAGCCTGAGGGCTGAGAATGCTAGCCTTCGCGATTGGCGCCCTTATTTCTGGGCGACGGTTCGATGAGGCCCAATGGCCTGGCTGTTCATTTCCTGGATCACATCTGAGTGGTCGTTGAAGTAAAAATGAGGCCCCTGCGACAGAGCAAAGGACCAGGCTCGTGCGGGGAAGCATGGGCCGAAGGAGTAAGCGTGATGCCATGGTAAAGCTTAACAGATGAGTGCTCTTAGCAGGTGAGGTTTGTATCTCCTACGGCGAGTATGCGTTGGGGATGAGGATTTTGGGAGCAGTGGGAGCAGTGGACGCTGTACGGGGTTGTGCAGCACGCGTGATGTCACTCGTCGAACGTTGATCTTCCGCGCCTGCAGCTAACCCAAGAACGGAGAAAAAGCGTTGATCTTTTCGGCTGGACACTTGGGAACCACATTCATGCTGTAATTTTACGATTTTGCAATTTTGCAATGTCGCGGATCCTGTATGCGGAACCGCCGGATAGCTGTGTCGAATTTTACGTATAACGCCAAGAATGAATTACGCTTGACGGGAGGCCGTATGACATGCTCGCCTCCCTATACTGAGTTCGTTCTTAGCACACCATTCCTTTGAAGGAACTCGTCCGGTCCGGCCTTAATGCCAAGTTACTACTTGCACCAGAGTGATCCGTGTCGCAACAGCTGGCACACTTTCAGTTGAGGCAAGTAGCGAGGAATACACAAGCATGCCCGCAGCACGGTTTGGACCCAGCTACGTGGAACCACTGCTCATTAATGAAAACCTTCCCTAAATGGCGGGAGGAGGAGCCAAATGAGACCATTATGGCTCTCAGGTTGGCGCTCGGAGCGTTTAGGACCATCAGCAAAGCCGGCATGCACCGAACGCCCAGCTGATTGGAGCTTGGACGCCGGTTCACTGGCCTTCCGTTGAAAGAACAACAGTTGTCAGTGTTTACAGACAATTTCACGGCCGAGTTTGCCCCGTGCAGAAGGCGGACTTCAGGTCGACCATTTGCGAACGAGTAGCTGCAGCGATGACCTCTCAGCTTGCCCCACGAGCGGACGGGGAATGAGGGGGTGGGGCGCTGCAATAGCAACGCATCAGACCACTGCAACGCCACGAGAGAGTTCGGATGACCTTCCCAAGTCGGTAGGCATTGAGACAGACTCGCTAAGCTCACGATCTTCGCCGCCCAGCAGTCACCGGTGGGCCTTGATCACGAAAGCGTGGCTCCCCAGCAGTCGTACTCCAACATGGCGCGATTCTATAGCAATCACAAACTCTGGAGACGCCAAGACGTGAATTACGCTCTCCGTTGCCTGAACTGACACATGGCGGGCTCCAATGTGACACAGGCAGGAGTTCAGCACGGTTGACGGTAGACCGGGGTGCTGCAGTTGGGGAGTCTTGCGCCTCCGGGAGGGCCATGCCC
>Ga0247762_1000406_pt1 | contig 12789 bp, 11 predicted proteins | sample UWRJL081202R4_FD_181016 | JGI IMG/M metagenome (GOLD analysis project Ga0247762, IMG submission 181016) | Plant litter microbial communities from Arlington Agricultural Research Station in Wisconsin, United States - UWRJ-L081-202R-4 | ecosystem: Environmental > Terrestrial > Plant litter >...
CCGGTGTATTTAATTCGAAAATAAAGATGGAGCTGGAGCCGGAGTCTGATGGCACGGCCCGATTTAATCTTCGGCAGGCATTTCAAGGTGATGTACTGAAAGCTGCTCCACCAACAAAACTGGATAAGATTGCAAGAAAGCTGACTGATAGGGTAAAATATTTTAAGCCATACACTGGCGAAATGAGTGGTACGGACCTGGCACCATTCTCAGTCTTTGAAGGCGACACGTTTCAAGTTATTCTCGGTGGACTGGATAAAAAAGCCTTTCCTTCGCTGGATTTTTTCAACAAATATCTTCCAGAAAAAAAGGCATTTCTTACCTGGTGTCCTCCGGCGAAAGTCGTGGACAGATACCAAGAGGAGTACTTATCATTTTATGTCTACACAAGTTCCATTAAGAGCTTTAAGGTTATCACGAAGATGATTTATAGTGACTTATCGACCCAGACGACGCCGGTATTGGCGTGGACATCTTCTCTGGCCTATGGAGATCTGATTCAAATACCCATAGGCCCGAGTCACTCAGGCATTTTGAGTTTTAATCCCGAAAAGGTCTTAATCAGCTATGATGTTTGGTTATCTGATCAGGATGGCAATAACGTTAGTGAGGTTCGTTCCTATATTATCAGGCAGACAGTCCATCCCCAGACAAGATATTTCTTGTTCCTAAATTCATTGGGTGGATACGACACGCTGAGAATTCAGGGCAAGGCGCAAGTAACGACATCGTTGCAAAAAACCATTATTCAAAAGCACTTGCCAATGGATTACAATGCCTTAGATGGTGAACTGGAAGTCAATGAGAGCTACCGCCAACAGATCACCGATCACTCCACGGGCTTCATCACTGGTGCTTACGCTAAAGAGTACAAGGAGTATCTTCAGGACTTTTTATTAAGCCCGAGGGTGTTTGACATAACAAACGGTGACCGTGTGCCTGTGATTGTAGAGTCGGGAGACATTGTTCTTTCTAACGAGGAGGATGAAAAGTACATGCATTACATCCGTTTTCGTGTACAGGAGGCATATATAAACAACAGTTTTACACCTCAGACATTATGATAGCTATCAAAATTGGTGATGAATTTTTAGATCTTTTTCCGGATACCAAAATCACATTGGATAAGAATAATCCGATTTATGCAGAGGACAATATTATTCCTGGGGACTACACATATCCGTTTGACATTCCCTTTGCAGAGGCGTCGCCAAAAAATACACGCCTTTTAGACTTCGTTCATGTGCCGGAAAACTTCAATCGAACACGGCAAGCTGAGGCGTCACTTTTTTATGACAATAACTTTTTCCGGAAGGGCCTATTGGTACTCGGCATTTATAGCAGGGGCGATTCAAAGCTCTCTGTAAACCTTAAGTTTGGCTTGACCACTATTTCGGACAACCTAAAGGAGATTAATCTGAAGACTGCTATTTCGGAACAGGTGGTGATGGCGTCAAATCCATATACGAAACGGTTTCGCTTATTTGCAAGGACCAAGGTCTTCAGTGGTCCATTCACGATTGAAATTAACGGACTGGAATGTTCAGGGGCCAATAATAAAGCGATCTGCGATGCTATCAACAATAATACCAGTGAGCCGCGTGCGAAAGCGACATATTTTAATACCGCTCCAAATAGTGATTCTCCGGATTACTTTACTGTAGAGCCTTATACCGGTGCGGACAATATCGACAGCGCGTTGACAATTCGTATTCTGAATTTTTTGGACCGTGAAAAGTGGAATTTTAATTTGGATGATTTTGAGACGTCATATAATAACCCTGTTCGGGCCTGGCTTAATGCCAATTTTTACGTTCCGAATCCTTCCGACCCACGGATGCGTTTTCCTATGCTTCGTAACCAGGGACTCTATAGTGATAAGACGTTGAAGTATAATTTCAGCATTAACTATCCTTACGTGAATGCAGTCTACAGTCAAAACGGGGCAGGCTTCAATGGTAACGGATTTTCTTTAAACCGGCCGACTTCCTTAGACGCCGCCGGAGGATTCAGTATGTTTCAGCCACAGAATATCACATCTATTCAGCCATTTGTACGTGTACAATGGGCATGTGAGAAGGTAGCAGAGATCCTCGGAGTGGGCCTCGAGGGCGATTTCTTGGCGACTGACTTTTACAAGACGGCTTTGTTTTACCATACTAGCACATTGGAAACAGCGATCCGGTTTGTAGGAGACAAAGACTGGCTTTACACCCGTAGATCTTTTAACATCAATGAATTTTTGCCGGACATTAAATTCGTAGACCTTCTGAAAGAGTTTCAAAAGCGTTTCAACCTGGCGATCTTTTTTAACGAGCAAACAAACAATATTCGAATTCAGCGGCGTGATGCTATTGTTACCAACGACACCTACGTAGACTTCACAAATTTGTCGTCACCCATTGTCACAAGCGAGGAGATAGGGTATAGTGGCATCCGATTAGAAGCAGAAGTGGACGAAAAAGAAAATGCATCTTCTCCGGATTATCTTGAGACTGGCATTGTCGAGCAGACGATTCCCACAAAGATAACCTCGTTGTCCTCTCAGGCGAGTGTTGCCGTACCGATGCCCGGATCTGCATCGCTGGTTCGTAACTATTCTTTGCCTATTAGCGATAGAGAGATCAGTACCACCATACCGCTCACATTTATTTTTGATAGCGGCTGGCGGCTGACGACCGGATCGGTTAATGTCAACTATCCGGCGGCGTCAATAGGCAGCATGCGTTTCTCTGGGTTGCTAAGCTTGCATGATGAATGGATAAACTACCTTAATTTTCTAATGCGTCGGAAGGATGTGCACTACGATCTTAATTTGGAGTTTCGGCATTTACTTCAAATAGATCCAGAGACAAAAATCATGATCGACCGGGTGAAGTATATGTATAATACTGTCCAAGTAGTGCTTACGATGCGCGGGATAGGCATTTCCAGCTGTTCATTATATAAGATATGATACCGGTTCAAACGCAAAAGAAGCTCGATGAACTTGCCGGGCATTATTCAAAGAAACTGCTGTCTGACGTTTACAAGGTGCTCAGCTCATCGAAATACCGGCGAAGCGGTAAGCTTTTGGATTCGTTGCATATAGTCGTGTCCCGGGCGACCCAAACAGAAGCTCCAGTGATATTGTTGAGGTATGCCGATCAAGGGTATTACATTGGCTACAAATCCCCACAGTGGACCCGTTTGCCGCCAGTTGATGACCTGTTGGAATGGGCTAAGAACATTTCGTTTGCCGGGCCAATACCTGGCTATAAAGCTAACTCATCCTCAAATTTGCCACCGTGGAAAGCGAAAGAACGTATTGTATGGGCTATCGCGAAGAATAAGAGAAAGTTTGATACGTGGAAGGCGAAGCCTTGGAAGCGCGAAGCGAAGCTATCTGACCTGTTGAAGGATCTGAACAAATCAACAATCGAGGCTTGGGTGGAAGATGTTGAGCAGATTCTTTCAGACGCCATCAGTAAGGGGACATCCACGTCCTAAAAATCAACATTGCCGTGTGATTTCTTTGTTCTCATGGCAGAAGCAAAAATTGAAATCGTTTTATCCAACGGCGCGAAGGCCGGGCAGACTTTAAAGGAGCTTGGCAAAACCGCCAATGCATTGAATAAAGAAATCCGTGATCTTAAACCAGGCACAGAGGAGTTTGTTGCAAAGGCGAAAGATCTTCAAGAAGTTGCCGAACGCCTAGAGGAGATAAAGAAGCAGGTTAAAGGCACCAATGAGGCGAGTGCTGCACTTAAAAATGCGTTCAATCAATTCGTTCCGTTCTCAGGAACATTTAGTCAATTGGGCCAGAGCTTGTCGGGCGCGAAGGGTGGTGTGGGGGGCCTTATTTCGTCTTTTGGGGCGTTAAGAACTGCTATTATCGGGACTGGCATAGGCGCGCTTGTAGTGTTGCTTGTCGGCCTTGTACAATGGTTTACGAAGACCGACGAGGGCGCAGATTTATTGGAGGACACAATGACCGCAGTGAGCAGTGTCGTGGACGTTTTAACAAGCAGACTCGTTAACATTGGTAAAACATTAAAGGATCTATTTACTAATCCGGTTAAGTTCTTTAAAGATATTGCCGCAGATGTAGAGAAAGCGGTTGCAGCCAATCAGGAGTATGTTAATTCCTTGCGTGACATCGAGGATGCTCAGTATAAGCTGGACATACAAGCTGCCGAAAATGAAAAGACAGTGACCAGGTTGTTAGCGCAATCAAAGAATGTTTCTTTGTCATTTGCCGACCGGCTGGATCTGCTCAAACAAGCGAGTGCTGTGGAGACTGATTTCTATAATCAGCAGTTAGACCATGCGACAAAGGTCCTCAAAACGGAGGAGACGTACCTGGCCAACAAGTTAAAGCTGATGAATCAGGAGGTTGATTTTACAGCAAAGACTAACGAGGAAATTATAATGATGGCCGTTGATGGTGCAATTAAAAAAGGCACTGCGACAGATGACGAATTTAAGAAGTACCAGGATGCCGTCATTGAAAAAATCAAACTGGACACATCGTACTATCAGTTACAGGAAAACATCAACAACCGTGAATCCCAGTTATTGGACAAGCAGCAAGCGGCCATCGATAAAGCTCTTGCAGAACGGAAAAAAAAGCTTGATGAAGCCCGTAAACTCGAAGAGGAACAAATGAAAGCTTTGGCGGCCGCGTATGCCAATTATGAAGATCTTCGATTGCAGCTGATGGCAGATGGCCGCAAACGTGAGTTGGCGCAACTGGAACTTGATACAGCAAGAAAGATTGAGCAAGTTGTTGAGGATGGTAATCTGGTGGCGGACCGCGTTTTGGCGCTGCAAGAACTCCAACGCCAAAAAGAGGCGGAGATAAACAAAAAGTGGGATAAGCAAGAGGAGGACGAGCGGAAACGGAAACAGGCCGAGGAGGAAAAGCGATTGAAGGACGCATTGGCTAAGGAGCTGAAAATAATTACCGATGCGGCATTCAACGAACAGCTTGCTGTGCTTGAGAAATTTTCGAAGCGAAAAATTGACCACCTTCAGTTTGAAGAGGATAATTACAAGATTTCAAAAAAATCGTACGAAGATCAACTGGCGCTTTTACAAAGCAGAGGGCAACAGGAGACCGAGGAATACAAGAAGATCTATGAGAGCCTGCTGAACCTTAACATCGCCCATAACCAGCAGATCAAAGCAAATAATCAGCAACAATTCGCGGACGCGCTTACTTCCGCTTCATCGATAGGCAGTGCACTGGCCGAATATTACCAATCGCAGATAGATGCGCAAAGGGCTAAGGTCGATGCAACCAAGGCTATGTATGGAGAGGAAAGCCAAGCATATAAGGATGCACAAAATCAGTTATTGACCATTCAAAAAGCCAATGGCGAACGCGTCAAGCGCGCTGAGAAGGCGCAGGTTGGTGTTAATTTGCTCTCGGAGGTTTCCTCGATATGGAAGAATGCAGCTCAGCTTGGGCCTTGGGGCTACTTACTTGCCGCAGTTCAAACTGTCGCGGCGGGTTTACGAGCAAAGTCAGCAATCACTAAGATTAATGCTACCCAATTTGAGAAGGGCGGTATACTTCACGGGAAGCGTCATTCACAGGGCGGAATACCAGGTCTTGTAAGATCTACTGGAGAGCCTATTGAAATGGAGGATGGCGAAATCATACTGAATCGCAATGTTGGACTAAGTAGCATCGGGCGAAGACTGGCGAGCGACCTAAACTATAAATTTGGAGGCAGGAAATTTGAAAGCGGCGGTCCGATAAACCCGATAAGTTCTGCTGGCAATGCGGCGGTTGTGCAATCGTCAAGTCTGGCTCCATCATCGGATGTGGATTCTGCGTCATCTATTGGCATATTAGCCAGGAAGCTAGACCAGGTCATTACCGTTCTCAACGTTTGGCCTACCAAACTCAGGGTAGAAAATGTGTTAACTGAAACAGCTGATGGTCTTAAGACTCTAAATCAGATCCGAAATGATGCCAGTGTTTAGCCTTGAAAGATTTCAGTGCCAATTTCGTTGGTGTGTTTAACTAATTTAATTAGTTTTCTGGCTGAACGAGGTGCATTTGGTTATGGTGAAGAAAGAAGATGTTTATCCAGTTGGCAGCGTTGTGCGGTTGAAGAAGACCGGGCAGTTCGTGTTAATAACTGACACAACCTTCCTGATGGAGAAAGAATTCTTACACTATTTGGGGATTATTGAGGGGCGAGGCACAGGTAAATATGCCATTCAGCACGGAGAGGTTGAACTTGAATGTATGCCTCCAAACAATTGGCCTTCCAGCTTAATGGAGTATTTGTTTGGTTATTCCCAATAGATCGAGGCATCACTCATTCAATAGGTCGTGGATCGAGACCTTTAGAATTCTGGCAATATCATAAAGGATTTCAAGACGCGGCTGGGTCGCATTATTGCACCACTTATTCACAGTGACGTAGCTCACTTTCAAACGCTCCTTTAGCCATTCCTGCGACTTCCCTTGCAGTTCGAGCTGGATCTTTATCCGGTTTAATTCGCGTCTGATTTTGCGTTTCGCCATCACAGCAAACATAACGGTGACATTATATAGCTTTTAGATCATTTCATTTTCCTGGGTAGAAGTTTTAACACGTTGTTTTTCAGTATATTAAACGCATATTTGGCGCTTCTCGGATAATTTTTTGCCGTGAGTATTAAGTTTTTATTTATATTCGAAATACTTAATACAATGGCGGATAAGACTACAAAACGGCGGAACGCAGGCGGAATTCAGGAGCAGATAACAAACATGGTTGCGCCGTATTTCTTTGAGGCAGATACGTATTTGCTGAGAGAAGATCTGCTGGAGATGCTTCACTTTTATTGCTTCCATAAAGGTGACCTTCCCATAGGCTGGGAAGACACTGGTGATCGTCTCACCGTTCTCTTCGATATTTTGCGAAGTGTTAACGAACTAAAATACAATCGCGCCCCCGATTCAATGGCAGGAGCCCACGCCTCGCCTTGACCCCCGAAACTTTCTATGCAACATTTCCGAAACGTTAGGGGTGTTTACGAAAGGGGCACAGGAATGTGCTCCTTTTCTTTTTGCATTACCGGTAGGCCAGTAGAAAATTGACGCATAAAAAAAGCCAAGCAACAATGCTTGGCTGATGTGTAAACGGGTAAGTTATCTGCTAGGCTGTTGCGGCGCCTTTCTCATCATTTGCCCGTTTCGCTTTGATGAGCGTAAAAACCTGGTTAACGAATCTGTCGTTATCAAACGGTTCGTTTTTCAGATTATCAAGAATGTTTTGCCCAGCTGGTGTCCTTAGGGCCTCTACAAATTCTTCGCGGTTTGTTTGAAACTGTTCTGCCATGATTTGAACTTTTAGTGTCTACTTAACGCCAGTGCTAATTTACATTATATCCTATAAACTATGCACTATAAAGCATACGATCTAAAATAAAAAAGGAGCACAGAAATGTGCTCCTTTTTACAAGTTTTTTTCAATCAAGAGCGGCGCTTCAAAATATAGTGATAGACGTTTTGATTTGAAGTGGTAACGGTATATGCATTAAGATACTCCCAGCCGTTTTTGTAAAGAAAGTTTAAGGCATCGATCATGCCGTTAAACTTTTGCGTTTTGCCAGATTCGTCGTCAATTCTTTGGTCGTCTCCCAGCTTGAATGGTTGACCATAATATATTCCAACGGTCACTTTGTTCGAAAGGAAAGGATTATATCCAACGATCTCAATAAACTGTAGGTCGGGTAACTGGTTAATATCCGTACCGTTTACAACCACTTTACTGGCGGCTGTGCCATTCGAAGATTGTGCTGTGTTAAAGGGGCTGTCTTTAAATCTGCTCCGTAAATCGTTGGCGTAGGGTCCGTCACTTTCAACATTGACAAACTGTATATCCGAGAAGGCGATATTTCCATCAGCTGTCATGATCGCTGTTGACGATAATGCTTTAACTTGTGTTGCAATAGTCTTACCAGATGTTGTGGTTACCTCAATTTTTTGGGCCAATACTGCAATTGTTGAAAGAAGGGCACTCAGAAAAAGAAAAGATGTTTTCATAGTAGTTATGTTTGGGTAAAATGATTTGTTAAAGGTCAGCTTTGTAATATTCCATTAACCATTGTGTTTAATTGATCAACGTTTGCTGCTATCCGCTGAGCATTGGTCTTTACATACTTCGCCAACGTATCCCTCTTCTTAATACCCATCTGTTTCATCAACGCTGTATGGTTAGCTCCGGCCTCGTCGGACAGACTGCCATAAGTATATCTCGCTACGTGATGGTGCAGTCGTTTGTTAAGGCCGACCTTTACTGCAATTACCTTCAGCAAACCGTTTGAATACTGCTCTGTGTATCTATCAAATATTTTTGTTTCTTCTGGATTATCGGCAATCTCATCCTGTAACATTTGCATTGCAATGTCATTGAGAGGAACCGACTTTATAAGTGTTCCGTATCGCTCAGTTTTCCGGGGGGTGATAGACATTTTGCCATCGGTGAACATCGAGCGATCAAGTTCTTGGAGGTCACTTATTCTCAGCGCAGAGTTACAAGCGAATAGAAAACGCCGAAGCACTATAATCTGCGCGTGCGTCAGACCTGGTCGAGTGTCTTCCTGATATTTTCCGTTCACTCGTTTCATCGGAGGAAGTGGTTCCTTACTCCAATTCATGTACGCTTGAACGAGCACTTTGAGTTCATCAAAAGTCAGAGGCCCCCAGTTGCTCTCCACCATCGTCGCACGGAAACTATCGTAAGGATTTTCGAACGTTATATTGTCCTTCTTTGCCAACGAGAGGTATGTCTTGATGATTTTGTGGTAGCTCCACCGGCTATTATGGTCGTTGCCTTGTTTTTCCAGGAACTTGTCGAAGCGCGAAGCCCAGCCAACGTTAAAGTCAGAAAATGGAAGGGGATCTGAGAACTGTTTGATCTTGGTTAGCGCTCCTTTCTCTTTAATATATGTACTGTCAGCAATCTCGTCGTCTTTCAGACGCATTGCAGACCGTTTCTCGAGGTACGCTATAAAGTTGGTCTTATTTAAGTCGGTTTTGTATTCCTTCAGAAAGGCATCCATCGTCAGGGGGATGCCACGGATAAGGTAATCTTTCCTGATGTTGTTGGCTTTGGTAAAGCCATTCCCGATAGCCACATTATAAGCATCAACATCAGGATCATTCTTTTTTCTCGGCAAGCACCCCTTCTTTTCATCGAAGCGATCAGGGGGCCAATGTACATCCAAGGGAATTTCCCGCTTAACTCTATTAATAATGACCTGGAAGTGAATTGGGGCTGTACCGTCAACACGCACGCGCAAACCCATCTTTAATTTGAACGAGTAACCCATCGATCTATGCGAAACAATTGCGAAACAAACGGCCTAAAAACAGGCCAAAACGAGCTCGTTTTTGAGCTAAAAATGCGGTTAACGATAGCGTTAACCGCGAAGTGTACCCCGGGCGGGACTTGAACCCGCACGACTATTACTAGCCACAGGATTTTAAGTCCTGCGTGTCTACCAATTCCACCACCAGGGCAGAAACAAAAAAGTGTGAGGGAGACTCACACTTTTTTTGTTTTTGAGCGGGAAACGAGACTCGAACTCGCGACCCTCACCTTGGCAAGGTGATGCTCTACCAACTGAGCTACTCCCGCTTATTTTCGCCCCTTTCTTTCGTAAAGGGAGTGCAAATGTATAGTGGATTTGGGAAATTCCAAAAACTGAGCGCAAGCTTTTTGAATATTTTTTCAAAAAAAATGCCCTCCGGTTTGGAAGGCATTTTATTACAAGGAGTTAGCTTTTCAAGCAGATTTCTTCAATTCTTCCTGGTGCTGGAGCTCTTTGCGCAGCTCGTTAGCGTGCTGCTTGTTTTTGGAATATTTGATGTGCTTCGGCACTCCTTTCAGATCCCAGATGAGACCGACGGCCTGGAAGCTACGGAGGATGTAATAGGTTATGTCAATCTCCCACCAGAAGAAGCCCTGGCGTGCAGCCGTTTCGTAATAGTGGTGGTTATTATGCCAGCCTTCGCCCAGGGTAACGAGAGCAAGCCAGAGGCTGTTTCTCGATTCATCGTTCGATTCATAACGCTGGGTTCCGACTTTGTGCATGATGGAGTTGATCGAGAATGTAGCGTGGTACAGTATCACGGTGCTGAGGAAGAAGCCCACGAACAAGGTCGATAATCCGGCTGTAGTAAACATGGTTAATATACTGCCGCCATTTACGATACCACCTAACGCCGCTACCACAACGGCCAGTATAACGGGCGGCACGAGGTAATGTTTGTTAAGCCATACCAGCTCTGGGTACTTGGCATAGTCGCCAATAGTTTTGTAATCAGTTTCTTTAAAGTCGGGGCCGACGATCCAGCCGACGTGCGAATACCAGAAGCCATAGATCTTCATTGAGTGAGGATCGGCCGGTGTATCACTGTGACGGTGGTGATGGCGATGGTGAGCGGCCCACCAGAGCGCGCCCTTTTGCGCTGTGGTCTGTGACATAAAGGCGATTACAAACTGAAACCAGCGTGAGGTTTTGTATGACTTGTGAGCGAAGTAGCGGTGGTAGCCTCCCGTTACCCAGAACATGCGGGTAAAGTAGAGTATGGCACAGACGATCCAGTCGAATGTCGTTGCGCCGGTCCAAAGTGCGCCGAGGGGAAGCAAGTGTACCAGTACAAACGCGATCTCCTGTTTGATCGCCGGTTTTCTGCGTACCTCGGGCGTTAAGGTTGTGTTCATCATGGGTTGTTTTTACTTAACAAAGTTAGTTTGTGATATGCGGATACAGGGTTCTCCTTCAGCAATTTCAACACAAAGGTAAGGCTTTCCGTTCAAAACGTGGATTTGCCAGACCCCTGTAGCATGCATGAAAAGGGGATGATTTTTGTCATTTCGGTAAGTGGTCTTATCAGAGGTTTAAGGTAGGCTTGTCATAGGCTTCCCATAGGTTATGTATAGGGAATGTATAGGAAAGACATAGGGTAGCCCATAGGGATTTATGCTGCATGCAGAGTAAATTGATTTAGGTTGGGGAATAAGTTCGTCATGGAGTCGCAAACGACTGTACGCTTGTAAGATCTTTGTTTTTATATAGGGCAGACGTGGTAAGGTAGTGTGGGTTTTTGGACCTATCTTTGCAGACTTGACTACTCATGAATCAGGCACAGACCATAGCACTTTATCAGCCGCTGCTTCATACCATAGCCTATAACCTGGTGCGGTGTAAAGAGGACGCGGAGGATATCGTTCAGGAGACTTTTGTGAAATGGCTCAGCCTCGATCACCAGAAGATCGAGAACACCAAGGCATATCTTATTCGCTCTGTTACGAATAATTGTCTGAACCACCTCAACTCGCTTAAGCGGAAGAAGGTGGAGTATTTGGATAATGTTTCGGAGGCACTGCATCGCATTAAGGAGACGAGCTTTGCACACCTTGATCTGGACATCAATCTGTCGGCGGCACTCAACGTAGTTTATTCGAAACTGGAGCCTTTAGAGCGTGCGGTTTATCTGTTGAAAGAGGTTTTCGATTTCGACTACGAGGACCTGCAGGAGACGCTGGATAAGAAGAAGGAGCATTGCCGTCAGCTTTTTTGCCGGGCCAAAAAGAAGCTTAGCGAAGAGACCTCGAAGATCAACCTTCCGGACAAATCGAAACTTTTGGAGAGTTTCAGGAAGGCTTGCGATTTTGGAACGGCTTCCGAGCTCATTGGAGAGCTCAAAAAGGACATTACGGGCGTCATCAGCAAAAACCTTTAAATTTTTTTAATAATTCTGTCACAAAATGAATGCGGGCTTGTCTTGCAGGTAAGCGGCTTTCATCCGGCATGTGTTGTGCCATTCCGGCAGAGGGGCTGAATTATTACAGAATCTAACTTTTATCTTTCATGACAGTCATTTTGCTATTTTTTGTGGCGCACTGGTACACATCGCTGTTTTTCCAGACCTTCTTTCTGCACCGCTACGCGGCACATAAGGCTTTTACCATGAGTAAATTCTGGGAAAAGGTTACTTATGTACTTACCTGGGTTTTCCAGGGCTCCAACTATCTGAGCGCTTACGGTTATGGTGTTATGCACCGCATGCACCATGCTTTTGCCGATACTGAGGAGGATCCACATTCACCCAAATACGATGAGACGATTTGGAACATGATGTGGAAAACAAAAACGATTTATTCAGACCTGGCGAATAAGCGCATAACTGTAGACAAGCGTTTTACAGAGGGTGTTCCGGATTGGCAGGCGTTTGACAAGTTCGCACGTTCATGGCCGTCGCGTGTCTTTTGGGCGGCGATATACGTTGCTATTTACGTTCAATTTGCGACTGCCTGGTGGTTATGGCTGCTGCTGCCCATTCACTTCCTGATGAGCCCTATTCACGGTGCGATCATCAACTGGTTTGCCCACAAATACGGCTATCGCAACTTTGAAGTTGGTGATACCTCAAGAAACTTTTTACCGGTGGATTTCCTGATGATGGGCGAGAGCTATCACAACAATCACCACAAGAACGGTAACCGTGCTAACTTTGGTGGCATTCGCTGGCACGAGATCGATCCGACATACCTGGTTATCCGTGTTTTGGACAAGATCGGTGTGATTCGTCTTGCGCAGCGGAAGCAGGCTGCTATTGAAAATGTAAAGAAAGCCGCCTGATTCGGGTGTGCTATCAAAATAAATGATCGAAAAGCCCTGAAACCAGGGCTTTTCGCTTTTTTGACGTTTTAGTTTCTTTTCTTAATGCTTATTTTTCCTGGCTTATTTTTCGGGATGCCTGGTGCATCGCGGCGAGTGGGCAAATTCTACCGT
>Ga0247762_1000408_pt1 | contig 12727 bp, 9 predicted proteins | sample UWRJL081202R4_FD_181016 | JGI IMG/M metagenome (GOLD analysis project Ga0247762, IMG submission 181016) | Plant litter microbial communities from Arlington Agricultural Research Station in Wisconsin, United States - UWRJ-L081-202R-4 | ecosystem: Environmental > Terrestrial > Plant litter >...
ACAAACACTAATCGCCGAGGTGACGACCTCGGCGATTAACGGTGTGAATAATGTGTGTCCGGAGGGGGACTTGAACCCCCACGCCCGATAAAGGGCACTAGCACCTCAAGCTAGCGCGTCTGCCATTCCGCCACCCGGACCTGCACTACGGCCAGACCCAGCCGACCGTCGGTTTACACCGAGAATCGGCAGCCCGGCGGGCCGCACGAGAGAGAATGCTACACGGTCGCCGCAGGGCCGTGCAGGGAGGTCCGGCCGCCCGGCGAGACGGGATGTTTCCTCGCATATTGCCGGGCCGTCTGGCGTGACCGGGCGGCAACCGGCAGCATGGTCGCGTGTCTCAGCCTTCCCCGTTGACCGGAGCCCGGCAGCACGCGCAGGCCCTCGCCGGCTCGGGGGATCTGGGTGGTGCCCGGGCCGTGCTCGAGCACGCCGTCGGGCTCGGGCGGGCCAATCTCGGCGACGACGATCCGGACGTGCTGGCCACCGCTCTTCAGCTCGCCCAGGTGCGGCTGGCCGCCGATGATCCGTCGGGGGCCCGGCGGGTGCTGGAGGAGGCTTACGCGGCCGGGCAGTGGCGGCTCGGCGAGGCCGATCCCGTCATGCTGCTCATCTCGCATGATCTCGGGGTGGTGGCTGAGGAGCTCGGCAACCGGCACGAGGCGCGCAAGGCCTTCGGCCGGGTGGCGGGGCAGGGACCGGCGGTGCTCGGGCCTGATCATTGGGCCGTCAGCCGGGCGCGTTCCTATCTGGGCGAAGACCCGCCGACTGTACGCATGGATCTGCCCGCTCCCGCTCCTGTTCCTCCGCCGGTTCAGGAGCCGGCCTACCGTGATGCCCCGCCGACCGCTCCGTTCGGTGTCCAGCGCGGTGATCAGGGCTACGAGACTCGGGCCGGTCACGGCACCGCACCGGACCAGCGCTACAGCACCCCCCAAGACAGCATTCCTTATGACCACGACTCGTCGGCGCCGGCCGGTCAGGAGATCGTTCGCGCTGCTCCGCCCGCTCTTCCCAGCCTGGCGCCGCTCCACCCTGTGCAGCACATTGTTTCCGCTCCGCCGGCGGCTTCGCTGCGGCAAGAGAGCGACAATTCCGCGTACGCCCGCAGAGCCCCGGCCTTGTTCGCCGCGATCGCCGCGGTCCTCGCCGCCGTGATCGCCGTGATCGCGCTGGTCGTCGTTCTCGCTCAGCGCAGTGACAAGAGCGACACCGGCAATGTGCCAACTCTCGGCGGGGGTCCGGCCCCCACCGATGTGCGGTTGCGCGATTACGGCTCGTCGGTGCAGGTCTACTGGAAGGACCCGGCCAACGGGACCACCTCCTTCATCGTCTCGGGTGGGCGCCCGGGTGAGGTGCTCAACCCGATGGGGCGGGTCAGCCCTGGTCAGACGTCCTTCGGCCTCAATGGCCTGAACCCTGATCTGGACTACTGCTTCGCTGTCGTCGCCGTTTACAGCACTAAGGACTTTTCGAGCTCGCCGCAAGCCTGCACCAGCCGGACCAAGGCCAGCCCGCGTCCGTCCACAACCTCTTAGTTGATCACGCACGGCGATCACAGTTATCCACAACTGTGTTGTTCCGGGTGCCCATCGAAGCCCGCCTACCCCTATGATGGCCCACGTCCGAGCGGCGATACGGGAGGGGCGCAGGGCTGTGGCCAGTGCAGATGCCGTGACCGAGCCAGTGGCTAAACGCCCCTGGCGGACCCGTGGTGGCTTGGTCACCATCGGTACGGTGCTGAGTCTCGTCGCCGGCCTGGGGCTCACCGTTCTCGGGCTCGGTGCCGCCGATCAGGCCGTCGCGAGCTTCGACGCCGCCTCCTGGGTCTGGTCGAAGACCAAGGGTGAGATGGCCCGCATCAACGGGGTCACGGCCAAGGTCGACACCCGCGTCGACGTGCGCGGCGCCCGCGGCCACCAGCTCGCGGTCAGCCAGAACGACAAGTTCGTGATCCTGCGCGACCTCACCACCGGGCAGATCAGCTCGATGGATCTCACCACCTTGCAGACCTACGAGGCGACCTACCCGAGCAATGCCGGTCTCGGTGTCAGCGTCGCCCTCAACGACGACGCCGCGTTCGTGATCGACGCGGTCCGGGGCGAGGTCCGTCAGCTCGATCCGCGCACGCTCGTCCCGATCGGCCAGGCGTTGCACTACCCGCCCGGCATCACCGGTGGCCTGTTCGACGGCAAGGGCCGGTTGTGGATCGCCATTCCGGAGCAGGGCACCGTCTCCTCCATCACCCCGGCGCCCATCCCCTCCGACGCGCCCAGCGGCGGCGCGGGCGCCGCCGAGTCGTCGGCCGGGCCCAGCCTGGTCAGCACGACCTCGGTCGCCGCCCCCGCCCATGACCTGACCATCTCCACCCTCGACACGGGCATCGCGGTGCTCGACCGCACGACGAATACGCTGACCACGATCCGCGACGACCAGAAGACGTCAAAGATCCTGCCGCTGCCGGGTCCGGGTTCGCTGGCCCCGCAGACCGACGGGCTGGTCGTGCCGGTCACCGTCGCCGACGCGCGGCACGTCTTCACCGTCGCCAACGGCGGCGCGACGCAGGATTTCGCGGTGCCGGGCGACGGCGCCAAGCTGCAGCCGGCGGTGGCCTGGGAGGGCTACTTCTACGTCGCCGACGAGGAGTCCGGCGTCGTGCACGTCTTCGACCAGGCGGGCCGGGTGCAGCCGAGCATCACGTTCAAAAATCCGGGTGGCCCGCTGGAGCTCGAGGTCCGGGAGAATTACCTGTTCATCAACGCTCCGGGCTCGTCCACGGCCCGGGTGGTCGACAATGCGCACCAGGTGCGCTCGGTCGACAAGTATGCCGATGACGTGCTCGGCGGCGATCCCCCGCCGGTGCCGCCGGCCCCGCCACCGCCGCCGAAGCCGCGCAAGCCGGTCATCAGCAAGCCGGGGGCGCCGCGCAACGTCCACGCCGAGGCCGGTAACGCCGAGGCGAGGGTGAGCTGGCAGGCCGCGTTGTCCAACGGTGCGGCGATCAGCCGGTATGTGGTGACCGGTGCGGGCCGGACCTTCGAGGTGGGCGCCAGCCAACGCTCGGTGAATGTGACGGGCCTGACCAACGGTGAGACCTATACGTTCTCGGTCCACGCGGTCAACAAGAAGGGCGCGGGTCCGGAGCGGCGCAGCAACGCGGTGCGTCCGACCTCGGAGGTTCCCGACGCGCCGGGGTCGGCCTCGGCCGAGGCCAAGCCGGATGGCACGGTCGTGGTGAGCTGGCCGAAGGCGAACGGTCAGGGCCTGGACATCAAGCGTTATGCGGTGACCGCGGTGGCCGAGGGCGGCAGTTCCCCGGTCGGCGAGGCCGACGGCACGTCGCTGACCATCAAGGACGGCGACCTCGAGTATGGCAAGCAGTATGCGTTCACTGTGGTGGCCGTCAACGAGCGCAACGCGGGTTCGAAGCCGTCGCCGATCAGCAACAGCGTGGTGCCGTTCACCACGCCCGGTAAGCCGGGCAGTGTGGATGCGGCGACCGTTGGCGACAAGGCCGGCGCCGTCTCGGTGAGCTGGCAGCCCAGCGCCGACAACGGCCGGCCGATCTCGAAGTATGTCGTCAAGGCGGGCGGCAAGACCGTCGACGTGTCGGACGGCACGTCGACGACGCTGACCGGGTTCGGTGCCGGGGAGACGGTTTCGGTCGAGGTGCGCGCGGTCAACGAGGCCGGTGCGGGCGAGCCGGGGGTGGCCACCGCCAAGACGGTCGCCGCGCCGCAGGTCACGGTCACCGGGTCGTCGGCGACGTTCAACACCGCGACGGTGACGTTCAGCGTCAACGCCGGTGGCGGCACGGCCAGTTGCTCGCTGTCGGCCAACAACGGCGGCGGGTCCACCTCGGGCAGTTGCTCCAGCCTCAAGCTGAGCGGCCTGAAGCCCAGCACCAGATACACGTTCACCGTCACCGCCAAGAATGCGGCCGCCTCGGTCTCCAAGACCCGCGCGCAGCAGACCAAGGCCCTCTACGGCACGGCGACCTGTAACAACGGTGAGAACGGGGACACCGCGCACTACTGCGACGCCGATGTGGACGGGCGTAACGGCAACGAGATCTTCGCCGTTCCGGATCAGGCCGGTGAGCAGGTCGGCTGGGCGAAGCCGGGCACCCGGTTGCAGGCGTACTGCAAGAAGTCCGGGGACGACGTCGACTCGTACATTTACAACAGCCACAAGCACAGCAAGATGTGGATTCAGGTCGCCTACAAAGGCAAGAACTACATCCCGTGGGCGTGGCTCAATCTGGACGGCGGGGACGACCTCGGCGATCTCCCAACCTGCTAGTGAGTTAGCTCTGTGACTACCGAACCCCTTCCGCCCCAGCACATCCAGGGCTTCGCACAGGTCGCCGCGGAGCTCGCCGACCGGATCGGCAGCGTCGTGCTGGGCAAGCCCGAGGTTGTCCGGCTGGCGCTGACGGCGCTGTTCGCGCAGGGGCACGTCCTGCTCGAGGATGTGCCGGGGGTCGGCAAGACCACGCTGGCACGGGCGCTCGCCGCGTCGATCCGGGGTCAGTGGCGGCGGATCCAGTTCACGCCCGACCTGCTGCCGTCGGACGTGTCCGGGGTGACGATCTTCAACCAGGCCAGCCGGGGGTTCGAGTTCCATCCCGGCCCGGTGTTCGCGAACATCGTGATCGCCGACGAGATCAACCGGGCCTCGCCGAAGACCCAGTCGGCGCTGCTCGAGGTGATGGAGGAGCGCCGGGTCACCGTCGACGGCGTGCCCCATCCGGTGCCGCAGCCGTTCCTGGTGGTGGCGACGCAGAACCCGGTCGAGATGGACGGCACCTACCGGCTGCCGGAGGCACAGCTCGACCGGTTCCTGGTCAAGCTGTCGGTCGGCTACCCCGACGAGGACATCGAGGTGGAAGTGTTGCGCGGGGCGGCGTTGCGCTCCCCCGACGCGATCGAGCCGATCACCGACACCGCGACCGTGGGCGAGATGGTGAAGATGGCGTTGCGGGTGCACATCGCGGATCCGCTGTATACCTACGCGGTCCGGCTGGCGGCCGCTACCCGCAACCATCCGCAGGTCCGGGTGGGGGTGAGCCCGCGTGGTGTCATCGCGCTGACCCGGGCGGCCAGCTCCTATGCGCTGATCAACGGGCGCGGCTATGTGCTGCCCGAGGATCTGAAGACGCTGATCAAACCGGTCTTCGCGCATCGCGTGCTGCTGTCGGCCGACGCCCAGCTGCGGGGGGTGACGGCCCAGGAGGTGCTCGAGGACGCGGTCCGTTCGGTGGCGGTACCGCTGCCCGACAGCCCGCGCGTCGGGGCGTGACCAGCCGCGGGCGGGCGTTCCGGCTGAGCGGCGGCGCGCTCCGGCTGGGCCGGAACACGAGACGAGCGCTGGGCGGGATCACACCACGAGCGCTGGGCGGGATCACACCACGAGCGCTGGGCGGGATCACACCGCGCGGGCTGGGCGGGATCACACCGCGCGGGCTGGGCGGGATCACGGCGCGGGGGCTGGGCGGGATCACGGCGCGGGGGCTGGGAGTTGTCGTCGCGGCGGGTGCTTTGCTGGGGCTGGGTTTCCGGTACGGGTATCCGGATCTGGCGTTGCTCGGGGCTGCTGCGACCCTGGCGCTGGTGGCCGGGGCGGTGTTCGCGATCTGGCGGCCGCGGCTGGGCGTGGACCGGGTCGCCGACCCGGATCGGGTGGCCCGGGGCGAGCCGGCCCGGATGACGCTGACCATTCACAACCGCAGCAAGCTGCGGGCCGCCACGCTGGTCGCGACCGACCGGTGCGGGCGGTCCACCGTTCCCGTTCCGTTGCTGCGGTTGCGTCCGGGGCACGACACCACCGCCGAATATCCGGTGCCGACCGAGCGGCGCGGGGTGGTGGCGGTCGGGCCGCTGCGGGTGACCCGGGGCGACCCGCTCGGGCTGGTCCGGTTGTCGCGCACCTACGGGCAGCCGAGCACAGTCTGGGTGCATCCGCGTATCCACCTGCTGCGGGCGGTGCCGGCCGGGATGGCGCGCAGTCTCGACGGGCGAATCGACAAGGTGCCGCACGGCACGATCACCTTCGACTCGCTGCGCGAGTATGTGGTCGGTGACGAGCTGCGCCGGGTGCACTGGCGCAGCAGCGCAAAGGTCGGCGAGCTGATGGTCCGCGAGCAGCTCGACACCTCCGAGCCGACGATCGTGGTGTTGCTCGACGACCGGGCGTCCGCCCACCCTGAGGTGCGCGACGGGGTGGCCGAGTCGTTCGAGTCGGCCTGTGAGGCGGCGGCTTCGATCATCGTCGCCGCGGTGCGCGAGGATCTGCCGGTCAGCCTGCACCTGGTGTCCGGGCTCACCCGGGGGCCGTTTCTCGACGTGCTCACCGAGGCCACCCTGGTCCCCGGCGATCTGACCCAGAAGATCCGCCACCTGCGCACGCAGCGGCTCGGCGACACCCTGGTGTTCCTGACCGGCCCGGGCGGGCGTGACGACCTGGGCGCGATCAGCGGGCTGCGCGGGCCGTACCCGATTGTGATGGCGGGGTTGTTCGGCGACCGGGATTCCGCGCCGGTGTCCGGCGCGGACGGGCTGATCGTCATCGAGGCCGACGACGGGGAGCAGTTCGCGGCCGCCTGGGACGGGGTGCGCGGATGGTGAGGTGGCTGCGGGCTTCCGTTGTGCCGGTGGTGCTGGCCGCCCTGATCGCGCTGGCCGGGGTTGTGCTCGGCCGGATCTATGCCGATGCATTGCTGACCCAGCTGGTCGCCGGTGCGGCCGTCGGGTCGGTCGGGGCCGGGGTGGCGGCCCGTCGACTGCCGTCGTGGACGGTCGCCCCGCTGTCGGTGCTGCTGCTGGTCGCGTACACGATCGGGTCTTTGCTGGTGGCCGCGGACCGCGCGGCGATCGATGATCCCTTGCGGTCCATCCTGACCGACTCGGTCGCCAACGGCATTCCGCGGCTGCTCACCGCCATGATTCCGGTCGAGTCGACGCCGGACACGGTGGTCGTGCCGGTGGTCGCGGCGTGGCTGGCGGGGCTGGCCGGCACGGAGGTCGCGGTGCGCGGCGGCCGGGTGCTGCTCGGCTGCCTGCCCGCGGTCGCGCTCTTCGGTGGCGCGCTCTATGTCGTCGGGCCGAACGCGGGTGCGGCCGGTTGGCCGACGCTGGTCTTCGCGGGCCTGGTCGTGGTCGCGCTGGCGGTCAGCACCCGGTCCGGGCCGGTGGCGCCCGCGGCGGACCTGCCGGCGAAGACCCGCGCGGCGGTGCGGGGGCGTGCGCTGGCGGGGGCGGCCGCCGGCCTGGTGGTCGTCGTCGGCCTGGTCGCGGCGGTCGGCCCGTGGGTCAGTGCGCGGGTGTCGGCCACCCCGGTCGACCCCCGCAAGTACGTCGAGCCGCCGCAGGTGGACAGCCTCGACGAGAGTCCGTTGAACCGGATCTCGGGCTGGGCGCTGGCCCCGAAGCAGCGGCTTCTCGAAGTGGGGCCGACCGCTCAGAAGGGCACGACCCGGTTGCGGCTGGCGGTGCTGCCCGACTACGACGGGGTGACCTGGCGGGTCGGTGCCACCTACCGCAACGCCGGGCGGGTGCTGCCGGCGCCGCCGTCCTTGCCGGACACCCCCACCGTGCAGGTCACGCAGGACATCACGATCGACGAACTGAGCGGGCGGTTGCTGCCCGTGGTACCGACGCCGACGACCGTCGAGGGGGCGCGGGTCGCCTACGACGCCGCGACCGGCACTCTGATCCGCCCGGAACCCCTGACGCCGGGGCTGCACTACAGGGTGAGCTCGGCGGTGCAGAAGCCGGATCCGAATCTGCTGCCGGCCGCGGACACGCCGAGCGGGGAGACGGTGGCCCGCTTTCTGACGGTCGGTGCGGGGGTGCCCGAGGACATTCAGCGCCTGGCCGACCAGCTCGCCGACGGCAACGGGGCCGGCTACGACCGGGCGATCACGATCGAGGATTTCCTGGCCGAGCACTATCGCAAGGTGCCGGATGCGCCGAGCGGGCACGCGTACCCGAATCTGCGGTTCTTCTTGTTCGGCAAGCGGGACCAGGGCGGGCAGGTCGGCACGTCCGAGCAGTTCGCGGCTTCGTTCGCGCTGCTGGCCCGGCTGACGGGGCTGCCGAGCCGGGTGGTGGTGGGCTTCGACGTGCCGGCCCGCGGCGGCACGGTGACCGGCGGGGATGCGCTGGCGTGGCCGGAAGTGCTGTTCGACGACCTGGGCTGGGTGGCGTTCGACCCGATGCCGAAGAGCAAGGAGCCACCGAAGCCGGTCGAGGACGACTTCACGCCCAAGCCGCCCACTCCCCCGCCGACGACGTCGCAGGCGCCGGCGCCCAGCGACTCGGCGTCCGCGTCGGCGCCGGCTGCCGTGCTCGCCGCGTCGCCGGCAGCGGGCGTGCCCGCTGTGGTGGTGGCGGGCGGGGCGTCGGGGTCGGTGGTGCTGGTGCTGCTGGCCGCGGCCGGGGCGGTGGTGCTGATGCGGCGCGGGCTGCGGCGGCGCCGGCTCGGCGACGGCGGGCCGGACGAGCGGATCACCGGGGCGTGGCTGGAGTTCACCGACGCGTTGCGGCTGGCCGGGCGGCCGGTGCCGGCCCATCTGGCGGCGACCGAGGCGGCCGGGTTCGCGGCCGAGGAGCCGCGGCCGGTCGGGCGCACCGGGCTTCTGCGGCGGGCGGCGCCGCGGCCGCGGGCGGGGTCGGGGCTGACCGATCCCGGCGCGCAGGTGTTCGACGCAGGGACTCCGGGGGCAGGGTCCGGGCCGTCGGATCCCGGGGCGCGGGCCGAGACCTCGGTTGCGGTGCTGGAGAAGCCCACGTCGGCCCTGCCGCCACTGGATGCTCTGGTCGCCGGGCTGAACACGGTGGGCTTCGCGCCCGGGCACGCCGACGAGGAACAGGCGCAGCGGGCCGGCGAGCAGGCGGTTGCTTATGCGGTCGCGTTGCGGTCGCACCGGTCCTGGTGGCGTCGGATCTGGTGGAGCGTGCGGCCGGGCCCGCTGCGCTGGCACCGATGACGCAGACGCGGCTGCCGTTCCCACGTCCACCGCGGTAGGCGATGGACGTGCCCGGCGGCGGCCGGCTACCCGGCCCGCCAGCCGGCCGGGTCGACGCCGCCCGGGATCGGAGCCGCCGGGTCGTAGGGCTGTCTGGTGAAGACGAACGTGCCGATGTCGAGGTGGCTTGTCGCACCGGCCGCGTCGCGCACCACGCGCAGCCGTTCGCCGGCGAAGTAGCCGTTGAGTGCTTCCCACTCGCCGTCGCCGGCCGGGCGCAACCGCACACCCTGCCCTCCCCCGGGCAGGCCGGTCAGCTCCAGGAAGCCGTCGGCCAGCGGCCTGAGCACGTGTGGGGCTGGTCCCCAGTACCACGGGCCGGCGAGCTCCAGCAGCTGCTGGTCCACTGTAGGCAGTGGTCGCCAGGGGGCCGGGATGCGCGGCTCGCGCTCGGCGACCGTTTGCAGCAGGTTGCCCGCGATGGTGCTGACCGCGAGATCGGAGGTCGTGTTGCCCAGCACGACCGCGCCCAGCCCGTCGTCGGCGCTGACCCACAGCGTGGCGCGGAAACCCGGCACCGAACCGGTGTGCCCGGTCAGCAGCCGGCCGTCGCGGCGCAGAAGCTGCGTGCCGAGCCCGTAACCGCCGTCCCAGCTCGCCACTTCCGGCGGGCTGGCGGGCGTCCGCATCAGCGCCGCGGAATCGTTGGCCAGCACGCGCTCGTCGCCGTCGATGAGGAAGGCGGCGAACCGGGCCAGGTCGGCCGCCGTCGACCACAACTGCCCGGCGGGTCCCATCCGGCCGAGGTCGACGGCCGGCTCCGGCAGCAGCACGTCGGCCCAGGGGTGGACGGCCCAGCCGGTCGCCTGGGGTGCGACCGGCAGCAATGTCGTGCGGGTCATGGCGAGCGGTTCCAGCACTTCGCGCCGCAGCACCGCGAACCATTCGTCCCCGCGCAGCCGTTCCACCAGGGCCCCGAGCAGCGCATAGCCGGGGTTGGAGTAGTGGTGGCGGTCCCCGCCCGGGTGCCGCTGCGGGTCGCTGCCGAGCACGTCGGCCAACTCGGGTCGCAGCGTGCCCGGCGTGCGCTCCCACCAGGGACCGGGCGGCTCGGAGGCCAGCCCGGCGGTGTGTGCGAGCAGGTCACCGATGGTGGCGTCGCCGGCCGTGGTGCCCGGCAGGTGCTCGCCCAGCGGATCGGTGAGGGCGAGCCGGCCCTCGTCGCGCAGGCGCAGCACGAGCACGGCGACGAACATCTTGGTGATGGACCCGATCCGGTACTGGGTGTCGCCGCCGGCCTCCTCACCCCAGCCCGCTATCCACACCGGACCGCCGTCGCGCACCACGGCGCCGACGACCGACGGGGCACGCCCTGCTACCTGGCCGGTGGCGAGTAGGTGCAGCAGCGCGCGCTGAGTTTCGGGCAGCAGATCAGACGACATGACGCCCAACCTATTACGAGGCTACGAAGCGACGTGCAGCAGCCGGAATTCGCGGCGGTGCAGCAGCCGGAGAACCAGGGCGGCGGGATAGCCGAACGCCCGCAGGCCCACCTCCGGATCGCACGGCCGGATCGCATCGATCGGGTACTCGACGCCTTTGACGACCACGGTGCAGTGCCCGGCGGCGACGACGTTGCGATACCAGGCCACCTCGGGACCGTAGGTGAGCTCGGCGATGAAGTCTCCGCGATAGGGGGCCAGCATCAGCGGTGTCTCGTACGCCCGGCCGGTCTTGCGGCCGGTGTGCCGGATCAGCGAGAACGGGCCGCGGCCGGAGAGGGCGGCTCTGGTGGTGGCGCGGTTCAGCGTGTTCTTCAGCAGCCAGAACCACCCGCGCCGGACGCTAGAATTCACCATATGATGAATTAGCGCACGACCCGGGCCGCACGTCAACTAGGCAATGGCAGCGGCCACCAGTTCCTGGTAGGCGGCAACGCCGTCGGCGTCCACGTAACCGCCCGCCGGCACACCCGACGTGCCGAGGTACCAGTTGTCGTGCTGCCAGTACATGACGATCTGGAAGCCGTGTGTGCTGAGCCAGGTCCTCGACGCCCGGATGGCCGGCCCGCGGGACGCCCGTACGCCCAGGTCGTCGTCGATGCCCCACTCGGTGAGGGTCAACGGGCGCCCGGCCGAGCTGAAAGCGTTGTACCAGCGCGTCATCCGCGGATCGCTGCCCACGCTGACCGGGTCGTCCGGCTCACTGCCGCGGGTGCTGGCCTGCCAGTAGAGGTCGAAGCCGTACGCGTCGGCGAAGGCGGCCGGGACGATCCAGTCCTGGATCTCGCTGGGGCCGCCGGTGCCGTTGTTGGTGACCTTGGTCGATCCGGTGCGCCACTGGTAGCTCATGTAGACCGGCACGACGCTGATCGCCGCGTTGACCGCCTTGGCCTGCTGGTAGACCCGGGTGAAGGCGCCGACGAACTGCACGCCGGTCATGTCGTCCTCGGGCTCGTGGTAATACGTCAGGATGCTGCCGGCCGGCATCGCCGCCGCGATGGCGCGGATCTCGCCGTCGCAGCTGCCCGCGCTGACCGCGGTCGGCGTGCAGGAGGTCTTGAACGAGTACCAGAGCTTCGCCGCCTGGTTGTTCTGGCAGTTCACGGCGTCGGCCGGTGGCACCGCGCCCGCCGCGGTGAAGACCCGGCGGACGCTCAGTTGTCCCAGGTGGGTGCGTTCGTCGAGGAAGCCCGCACAGGTGTTGCCGCTGCCCACGGTGTCGCCGGCCGAGGTGGTGGCGCCGACGGCGAAGGTCGGTAGCGCTAGGAGGCTCGTGGTGGCCGGGGCGGGGATCGCCGAGCCGGCCGCCACGAGCACGAGGACCAGGGGTGCGTGCATGCGTCCTCCAGAAGTCCACTACACGTTATCGATAGACTACGATGCGTAGTCATTGATCGGCGTGAGTGAACCGGGAGCCGCTCAGGCTGTTCGGCGCATGGTGGCGCGGTAGGTGGCCGGCGCCATGTCGGGCCGGTCGGGGTCGGGCCGCCACCAGCCGTCGATGGTGGTGCCGTCCGCGCTGATCGTGCCCGTATAGGTCATGCCGAAACCGGCGTGGACGAGGGTGTCGCCGTCACGGCTCCACCGGTAGTCCAGGGGCGCCCCGGATCCGGAGTAGACATGGGCCGCATACCCGGGCTTGTCGTCGTCCGCCCAGATCAGCTCGATGCTTTCCATCCGGTCGCCACCGACGCTCATGCCGCCGGCGAGTTGCAGCATCCGGCCGCCGAGCAGCGGGGTGGCCACCAGGTCGCCGCTGACGTCGTCCGTTTCGGACTTCAGGGTGCGGCCGGTGATCACCCAGGAGCCGAGAAGAATGTCGAGCTCGGTCATCGGTCAGCCCTCCAGGACGGCGTCGATCTGCTCCATGGCGAGGCGCGAGCCTTCCTCGAAGCCCATGGCGGTCAACTGCTCGAGCGCCTCGGCGTCGGCGACCGTCGAGACCGAGGTCATGCGGGTGCCGGCGCTGATCGCCTCGAAGGTGACCACCACGCGGGTGACCGGCATGGACTTGTCGGGCTCACCGTCGGTGTCGGCGAAGCCGTCCTCGAACTCGAGCCGGCGCGGGGCGTCGATCGCGGTGATCTGCCACCAGCCGTGCACCTTGTCGCCCTCCGGGCCGGTCATGAAATAGCGGGAGCGGCCGCCGACGGCGAAGTCGTGCTCGTCGAAGGTGGCCGGCCAGGTCGGCGGGCCCCACCAGCGCTCGAGCTGACGCGGGTCGGACCAGACCTGCCAGACTCGCTCGGGCGCGGCG
>Ga0247762_1000409_pt1 | contig 12708 bp, 7 predicted proteins | sample UWRJL081202R4_FD_181016 | JGI IMG/M metagenome (GOLD analysis project Ga0247762, IMG submission 181016) | Plant litter microbial communities from Arlington Agricultural Research Station in Wisconsin, United States - UWRJ-L081-202R-4 | ecosystem: Environmental > Terrestrial > Plant litter >...
ATTTTGTGCTTCCGTTTTTCGAATACGCGTCCCATAACGTTATGATCAGTTTTGATTAAGGTGGAGGCAAAATTAGGGGAGAATGGGGATTTGGCAAACTTTACGGGGTTATTTGGGCGCCCTGGGCGCGTTTGGCTTTTTCCCAGGTTACGGACTGCCTGCCGCGTAAAAACCGCACCAGGCCTGCATAGACGGCCAGATTCATCACGGCAAAGTAATAGGGCACGAAAAAGCCCTTTATCGTGATTTTTCTGTCTCTTAGCCTGTAACCGGCCAGCGCGAGGGCATAAAAACCAAACTGAGCCACCAGGGTTAGTTGATATAAAGGCAGGCCGAGCAGCGCCAGGTAAATGTTGGTTAGCAAAATCAGAGGCAGCGCGAGCGGCGCCAAAGTCCAGCGCATGACGCGGTGCGATACGTACTGAAATGAAAGGATGCCGTAACGGAACGGGTTTAGCAGATAGGAGAGCTTGCCCATGGCCTGGAATGCGCCGGCACAGATGCGCACTTTACGTTTCCACTCTTCGCTTACGGTAGCCGAGGCCGTTTCCATTGCGTAAGCATCGGGCTCGTAGGCAAAGCGGTAGCCGCGCGCGGCAATGCGTAAGGAAATATAAAAGTCTTCGATAATCATGTTTTCGGCGGGTTCCTCGTAGAGCTCCGTGCGGATAGAGAAGAGTTCGCCCGCAGCTCCCACGATGGAGTAAACTTGGGCGTCTTTACGTTTGAGGAACGATTCGTATTTCCAGTACAATCCTTCGCCAGCACCTGAGGCGTTGTCCGCATCGGGCGAGTAGATGCGTTTTTCACCGGCTACTCCACCCACCTTTTCATCTTGGTAATGTCGTACGATGTTTTTAAGTGCTTCGCGATTCAGTAATGTATTGGCATCGCAGAAGATCACGATCGGGGTTTTGATGTATTTCATGACGCGGTTGACGGCATGAATTTTTCCGCGACGTTCAGGTTGGTGGTAGAGTTGGAGGTTGGGGAATTTTTTCACGATATCCGGGGTGCTATCAGACGAGCCGTCGGTTACGAACACGATATCGAGTTTGGCGGCCGGATAATCGAGAGAAAGTGTGTTGCGAATTTTATCGTCGATGAACTGCTCTTCGTTGTAGGCGGCGATCAGCAGTGTAATGTGAGGCAGTTGTTCCCCAGATAAGGCAGCGTGAGTTTGATTGCGGGAGCGATATGGGGAGAACCTGGAAAAAAGATAGATAACGATGCCATACCCTACATAGGTGTATAATACTACCAATATTCCAATCCAGAAAACGTTGATTGCTGTGCTAAACATGATTTTTGAACGATTAAAGCCGATTTGATAAGTGCATAATTAATTCAAGCCTACGTAATTGTTACAATATTTCTCTTATTTTTGTCTGTCTATAGTTGCAAATATGCGTTTTTTACGCCCGATATTACTTTTATTTTTTGTTAGCTTTTCGTACGTGGTGTTCGGTCAGAGTGCTAATGACGACGAACTGACCACCGACGAGGACGTTACGGCTTCCGTAAATGTCCTTTCAAACGATTTTCTCCCTTTGTTAATCAATGCGGGCTCAGTTGATCTTGATCCTTCTGCTGATCGCCAAACGACCTTTACAACAGATCGGGGTATTTTTAACGTTGACGATTCTGGTGTAGTAACTTTTGTGCCTACCGCCGATTTGTCCGGTCAGACTCAGGTATCTTACACATTCAAGAACGTGCTGGGTGTTACATCTAACACCGCTATACTTACCGTTACGATCAATCCAGTGAACGATGCTCCGGTTATTACCGGGCAAAACGAGGTGACTATGCCGGAAGCCGGCACGCGAACGCTGGCGGTTACAGACCTGATTATTGACGACGGTGATGATACGTTTCCGGGAGGCTTTTCCCTTTCGGTTCAAAACGGTACCAATTATACAGTTTCCGGTACGACTATTACGGCTGCGGCAAACTTTGTGGGTACCCTTACCGTACCGGTTTCGGTGAATGACGGCGACGCGGAGAGTAATGTGTTCAATTTACAGGTTACTGTATCGCCTGTGAACGATGTACCGGTTATTACCGGGCAAAACGATGTGACTATGCAGGAGGACGGCACGCGCACGCTGGCGGTTACAGACCTGATTATTGACGACAGTGACGATACGTTTCCGGGAGGTTTTTCTCTTTTGGTTCAAAACGGTACCAACTATACAGTTTCCGGTACGACCATTACGCCTGCGGCGAACTTTGCGGGTACCCTTACCGTGCCTGTTACAGTACATGATGGTGACGCGGAGAGCAACGTTTTTAATTTACAGGTTACGGTATCGGCAGTGAACGATGCTCCGGTTATTACGGGGCAGTTGGCTTTAGAAACATCTGAAGACACGCCGATCCCGCTTGTGCTGGAGAATCTTATCGTAACCGATATCGACAATACTTATCCTACGGGATTTACGCTGCATGTTCAGAGTGGCAGCAACTATACGGTTCAGGGCACGACGGTTACGCCCAACACAAACTTTACGGGTACGCTGAGCGTGCCGGTTTCGGTGAATGACGGCACCATAGAGAGCGCGGCAAAGACCATTACAATATCGGTTCGGGCTGTTAACGACGCTCCGGTTATTACGGGGCAAAATGCTATATCCATGGCCGAGGATGCGAGTCGGGTGATACAATTGGCTGATCTTAAAGTCACCGATTCGGATAATTCATTTCCCACGGGCTTTAGTCTCTCTGTGCTGGATGGTACCAGCTACACGGTCAATGGCACGTCGATAACACCTGCCTTAAACTTCAACGGTGCGCTTACTGTAAATGTGAAGGTGAACGACGGTACCGACGACAGCAATGTTTTCGGCTTGAAGATCACCGTTACGCCTGTTAACGATGCCCCGGTTATTACGGGACAACAGTCTATAAGCGTGGCAGAGGCCCAACCTATTCCTCTCAATCTCTCCATGCTTACGGTTACCGATCCGGATGACTCCTACCCGAATGATTTTACGTTATCTATTTATTCGGGCGCAAATTATTCTGTTACGGGCAACGTGGTTACGCCGGTGGCGAACTTCAGCGGTACGTTGCAGGTGCGTGTTGTTGTTAATGACGGTACAGTGAACAGTGCGGATTATAACCTGCAGATACAGGTGAACTCGACCAACGATGCTCCGGTGATTACCGGGCAAAACCCGTTGCAGACGAGCGAGGAGCAGGCCATTACGCTGCAACTTACCGATCTTAAGGTTACCGATCCCGACAGTCCTTTTCCTACTGGTTTCTCGCTTATCGTGGCGGCCGGCTCCAATTATTCCGTTTCGGGACAGACGGTTACGCCTGCGAATAATTTTACGGGTACGCTATCGGTTTCGGTAAGAGTAAACGACGGCTTCGTGGACAGCGCGCCGTTCCCGTTGCAGATCACGGTTACGCCTGTTAACGATGCTCCTGTTATTACCGGGCAACAGGCTTTGACTACTCCGGAGGATCGCGCATTGACTTTGGAATTTGCAAACCTTACCGTTTCAGACCCGGATAACGTTTACCCGAATGGTTTTACGATGTCGGTGGCTGACGGCACCAACTATTCCGTATCAGGCCGAACGATCACGCCAGATCAGAATTTCAACGGTACGCTTACCGTTCCGGTAACCGTAAACGACGGCTCGGTGAGCAGTGCATCATTCAATGTAAAGGTTACGGTCACTCCCGTAAATGATGCTCCTGTTATTACAGGTCAGAACACTGTAGCCACGACAGAAGATACGCCGATCACCATTCTGCTTACACATCTTGTCGTGACCGACATAGACAACACCTTCCCAACCGGCTTCAGTCTTACAGTACAGCCGGGCACTAATTATACCGTGGGTACGGGTAACCGTATCACGCCTGCCTCTAATTTTACCGGAACTCTGTCCGTGAGCGTTACCGTGAGCGACGGAGCGGCCAGCAGCGCGCCGTTTGCCTTACAGGTTGCAGTGACGGGAGCGAACGATCCGCCGGTAATCACGGGTCAAAACGCACTTTCCGTGCAGGAGGATCAATCGATCACGTTGAAGCTTGGCGATCTTACGGTTACTGATCCGGATAACACTTATCCCGAAGGCTTTTCATTGCTGATCACTGCAGGCACGAATTATACCGTTTCCGGTCTTACGATCACACCCACAGCAAATTTTTCGGGTACCCTTACAGTACCCGTGCGGGTAAACGATGGTACAAACAATAGCGCCCTTTACAATCTGCAGATACAGGTAACACAGATCAATGATGCCCCCGGATTTGCGGTGATTGCCAACCAGGAGGTAACGGAGAACTCGGGGCAACACAAGATCACGATCACCGGTGTAACCAAAGGACTTAACGAGAATTCACAACAGCTTACATGGGTAGCTTCATCCAGCAACACGGATATCATCTCTCTGCCGGCTACGCCGATTAGTTTTGTGCAGACTGCGACGACGGCGATTCTGACATATGACGTTCAATCTTCCCGCGCAGGGACGGTAACTATTTCCATTACCGTGGTGGACAACGGTTCGGGTGTAGCACCGAATGTGAACACGTACACACAAAGTTTCACGATTACGGTTTCGGAGACCAATGATGCACCTACGCTGGACCCGATCAACCCCGTCGCCATACAAGAGGATGCGCCATTGCAGACTATTCCGCTGACGGGTATTACAGCCGGTCCGCAGGAGACTCAGGATCTGACTGTCAAAGTTGAATCCAACAAGCCTGCATTGTTCGAGATACTGGATGTGGTTTACACCAGTCCGCAACGGGAGGGTACGATACGTTACAAGCCCGCCGCTAACGCGAATGGTTCGGCGCTGATCACGGTTACGGTTACCGACAGCGGTCTTGGTTCGCCACCGCCGAATGTAAACTTTATTAAACGCAGCTTTACGCTTACGATCCAGCCGGTGAATGATTCGCCAGTTTTCCTGAGCACGCCGATTATTTCTGTATCGGTCGGCGAGCTTTACGAGTATGAGATAAACGTTACAGACGCCGACGGCGAGACAATCGCGCTTACGGCGCCCGTTAAGCCGGCATGGCTGGCGTTTACGAACGAAGGCAATGGCAAGGCACGTTTGAAGGGAACACCGCCCGAGGGCGTGTCAGGAGCAACGCCGGTCCGGCTTTCGGCAAAGGATCCGGGTGGCTCGCCTGTCTTACAGGAGTTCAACATTGTTATCAACGCGCGGCCTGTAGTGAAACCGATCACCATTCAATCGCAGGAGGATAAGGTTGTCGCCTTTACGTTGCAGCAGTTCAGGGATGCGTTTGCCGATGCAGACAACGATCCGTTGAAGGAAATTACGATCACCGCGTTGCCTAAGCACGGCACGATGCGGCTGAACGGCGGCGCACTGCAAGGTGGAGAATCCATTCTTATCCCGGCTGCATCCATCAATCAAATCACGTATACGCCGGTTCCTGAATACTCGGGCGTGGATACTTTACGTTGGAATGCTTCGGACGGCGTGGAATATAGCCGGAACGCAACCTATGTGAACATTGTGATACAGGCAGTAAACGACGTGCCGGTTGTAGATGGGCTGGAGACGGATTCGCTGGAATATGAAGTGGGCAATGAAACACCACGTTTTATCACGGAAACATTCCAGGCAGTAGATGTAGACGATGATAGCCTGGCGAGCGCGGAGGTGGGTTTCCGTCGTCAGAATCATAACCCGCTGAACGACCGTCTGCTTTTCACGGCTACGTCTAACATCACGGCTGTGTTCGATAGCCAGGCCGGCATTCTAAGCCTTACGGGTAAGGCTCCGTTGGCCGAATATACAACGGTAATACGATCGATCCAGTACAATTATGTGGACCTGACCCAGCTTGCGCTAACGACCAAGAATGTTTACATCACGCTTAACGATGGCAAAGGCTTTAGCGAAACCAAAGACCGGCCGATAAACCTGATCTATACCTTCAAGGATCTCGATATTCCGACGGGCTTTACTCCGAACGGAGATAACGCGAACGACCTCTGGAAGATCTCTTCTGTGAAGGGCGTTGAGCAATTCAAGGATGCGGAGATACGCGTGTACGATCGCCGTGGTGTGATGATCTATGAGGCGACCGGTTTCGACAGGCCGTGGGACGGCACTTACCAGGGACAACGATTGCCTGTGGATTCCTATTTCTATACGATCGATCTAAAATATAACCGGATCAAATACAAGGGTGTTGTGACCATTTTACGATAACGGCTGATGAGATTATTTACAGGAGTATTGCTGGTATCGATGCTGACTGCGTATACCGGCAGAGCGCAGTATGTACCTAACAGCGGGCAGGCTTTTCAGTTTGCGTCGTTGTATAACCCGTCGTTTGCGGGCGTGGAAAGCTTTGGTGATCTGAAGCTGGCATACCGTTATCAATGGACGGGGTTCAAGGAGAATGCGCCTAAGTTTATCAACTTATCGTATAATGTGCGGTTGAAGCAGCCGGTAGATCTCAATTTGAATGCTTTACGAACGAGTCAGGGTAGCAGTAAGCGATCGTCGATACCGAAGGGCAAGCAGATCGTTCACGGTCTGGGGCTGAACGTATTCAACGAGCAGGTCGGGTTGATAGACCGCATCGGCGGCGGTGTAACGTATGCTCTGCACTACCCGCTTTCCAGGACGGTTCGTTTGGCGGGTGGCGCTACCGTTATGGTTGAAAATACCCGGGTTGACGTAAGCAAGATCTATTTGGGGTCAGATGCCGACCCCGATCCGTTTTATGATAACCTCATGCGCAGCGGCTCCAATCACACTGAATTGAATACACGTGCGGGATTGCTGGTTTATTCGTCGCGATTTTATTTAGGTGCGGCCTACTATCCGATATGGAAAACAGATATCAAATCGTCCGACATAAGCTTCCAGGATTCGTATTACCGGGGCAGCGCTCAGGCAGGGCTGTCGTTTCCGATGCGGCAAGGCGTGACGGTCAAGCCGAGTGTGCTGGCGCTGCTACAGACGGACGATAAGCTGCTGATCGACTACAGTGTGAAGATGTATTTTCAACAGAAGCTTTGGGCGGGTTTAACGTACCGTGATATCCAGAGCGGTGTAGCGAGCGCGGGACTTACGATCAACGATATATTTTCGGCGAGCTATTCTTATGAGTTTTCCACGGGTAAGATCCGTCAGTTCAGCAGTGGTAGCCACGAGCTTGTGCTGGCTGTACGTGTCAATAATTTCAAGCGTCAGAATCCGCAGACATGGTGAGGAATTTTTTTATTGGGCTGATTTGTTTGCCGGTAATTGCTTTTTCGCAAAACCGCGAGTTCACCGTTCCGGAGAAGTTGTCGGCACGCGTGAATACCGAATATGAAGAGATGATGCCGCTGGTTTCGCCCGACGGTAATTCGTTATACTTTGCGCGTTTCTCCAGTCCGGACAATACCGGTGGTAAGTATACGGGCTCGGATGTATGGATCAGCTCATACGATGCTTCGGCGCGTGATTGGGGTAAGGCCCGAAATGCAGGCGACCTGTTCAATTCCAAAGACAACAGCGCTGTAGCGGGTATAAGCGCAAACGGCGAGATCCTGTACGTGCTTCAAACCACTGCGTCCAGGAAAACCAACGGGATATATGTTTCAAAGCGTACGGGTAAAGACTGGGGCAAGCCGGAGTTCCTGGCTATACCGGGTATAGACACCGACAAGTTTTTGGGTATTTATGTATCGCCGGATTTCGATGTGATTTTTCTTTCGATGCAGGCAACGGACAGTCACGGCGAAGAGGATCTGTATGTATGCTTCAAAGACAATGGGGGACTGTGGACGAAGCCAAAAAACCTGGGGCCATCCATCAACACAAAGGGGTTCGAGATCTCGCCTTTTCTTTCACCGAACAAGCAGCGTCTTTATTTTTCCAGCAACGGTCATAAAGGTCTGGGCGATGCGGATATTTTTTTCAGCGACCGCCTTTATAATTCGTGGGAGACCTGGTCTACACCACAGAATCTTGGCAATGCTATCAATTCGAAGGGATTCGATGCTTATTTCTCGATCTATGGCGACAGCGTTGCGTACCTGGCCAGCAACCGGGGGAACGGCACTTCAGACCTGTACCGCACCAGGCTGCAAACTGTGGCAAATACATTACCGGATGGCAAACGTTACCTGACGAAGGATGAGCTTCCGGAGATTATTCAGCCGGGGGTGCTCACGCCATTTATTTTTGAGAAAGATGTATTGACCGTGAGCAGCGCGCAGAACGAGGTTTTATGGTATGTAGCCAACCGTGTCCTTTCGAAGGACAATATTCATCTGCAGGTGATCGTGGAGGAGGAGGAGAGTGCGGCGAACAGTACGAAGCGTGTGTCAGAGATCGTCAGTACGTTGCGGTTAGCGGGTATTCCGGACAAGCGGATACAGACGGTTACTGAAGACGCCGCGAAGCCACATTCGAATGGAAATATGGGGAAGATCTCGGTTCGCCTGTTCAAGTAACCTGGCGGAAGGGCTTATAAAACTTTTTATGCGCGAGTGCAAGCATCTCGCGATCGCCTGAGGAGTCGCCGTAGGCAATGATCTCTGAGTATTGAGAAAGATCGAATTGTTGCTGGATTCGTTCGGCTTTTTCCTGGCCGAAACAGTTTTTGCCTGTGATCTTTCCGGTGATGCGTCCGTTGTCGTTTTCGAGGCGGGTGGCAATACAGGGTATATTTACTTCGTCACACCATACGCGCACCCAATTTTCAGGGGATGCGGACACCACGGCTACGGATGTATCGGGATCGTCTTTATAATGGTTGAGGGCAGCCTTTGCTTCGGGACGCAGCAATGCATGGATCCGTGGTGAAAAACGAATGCACTGCCGGTGAAACGTTGTGGCAGGTGTGCCGTTAAAGAAGTGCCGGAGTACTATTTCCTTTGCTTTCTGGTTATGGATAAGTTTGAGCTTGAGCATAACGAGTACGGGGCTGAGCAATGCGAAGCCCATTACGAAGCGCAGGTCGCCGTGATAGAATCGAATAAACTCGATCAGCGTGTCTTTTGTGGTGAGGGTGCCGTCGAAGTCGAACAGCACCAGTCTTTTTTTTGTGGGATTCATGGACACGGGATTAGAGGGATGACGAAGCGGAAGGTATTATGTAGATGATGAGGTAGAAGGATATGATCCATGCGAGTAGCGTCACGATAAGGAATTTATCGCGCAGGAGCAGGCTGGTAGGAGATCCGCTGTCTTCCTCGACGAAGGTTATCTGAAGGTAGCGCATGAGGCCGGCGACCACGAATACGGTGGTGGCGAATAGCCATTCGGTTTTGAGGCGTTCGGTTACCTCGGGAGATACGGTATACATGATATAGGCAACGATAATAATACCGGCGAAGAGGGTAAGGCAGGAGTTAATAAAGACGAGGTTGTAATTGCGGGACGATTTGCGGAGTACGCCGCCACCGTTTTTGCCAATGACGAGGTCGTCGCGACGTTTGGCAAGTGCCAGGAAGAGGGATAGCAGCATGATCATGATGGCGAGCCAGTGAGAGATGGCGACATCGACGAGGATACCGCCGGAATATACGCGGAAGAGGAATCCGGAAGCGACGAGGAAGATATCGAGAATCGCGACGTTTTTGAGGCCGTAGGTATAGGCGATATTGATGACGAGGTATATGGAGAGTACGGCAAAGAACGCTGGATTGAGGGACCAGGCGAGTGTGAGGCCCCCAAGAATCAAAAAGGACATGAGAATCAGGCTTACGGTGAGATTAGCGTCACCGGAAGCCAGGGGACGGAGCTTCTTTTTTGGGTGGAGCCGGTCAACCTCGCGGTCCTTATAATCGTTTAAAATATAGATTGCGCTGGCGACGAAGCTGAACGCAAAGAAACCGGGGATAAGACGAGCGTAAAGGTCGAGGGTGAATACCTGACCGGCGAAAAACAGGGGTATGAAAATAAACAGATTTTTGACCCAGTGTTTTACACGGATGAGTTTGAAGTATGCCAACATGCTAGACAGTTTTTTGAAAAGTAAAGGTTTTATATTTCTGTGACTATACCAAGATAATACCAGCCAAATCGTATGGTTGGCTAACAATTTTTGATGAACTTTGAGATTGCAGGAATAAGAATTTATAGAACGGAAAAGTGAAAGACCCCCTCGTACATATATCTAACCTATTGTTAGCATAATGGATTTACAAACGCTATTTAAAGTCCTTTGGAAGAAGAAGTGGATACTGATAATCGTACCACTGGTTTCGGTCTGTGGTGCATTCTTTATCCGGGTTTTCGGGGAATGGAAGTACAAGTCGTATGCCCAGCTGTCTACGGGCATAACGGTAAACGACGAGTTGCTGGACAAGGGGAAATATTTTAACCCTTACGAGATCCAGATCACCTTTACAAACTTAATGGAGACGATCAAATCCCGGCTGGCTGTGGGGCTTGTATCGTATCGCCTGCTCGAGCACGATCTTTCGGGCGTGGAAGCACCTTTCCGGGTTGTTCCGGACAAAAAATTGAAAGACAAGGTTCATGTTGATCTGCAAAGCAGCCGGGAGAACTTTATAAAGCTGGTGGATCAGAAGAGCAAAGATCTTGCACTGCTGGATGCCAATATTCCCGAGCAGAAGACCATGCAGAAGATCCTGGAATCTTACGGTTACGATTACGAGTCGTTGCTGGAGGAGATCGTGATCAACCGTGTGAATAACTCGGATTATATAGAATTGAGCTTTACCTCGGAGAATCCGAAATTATCGGCCTTCGTTGTTAACATGTTGTGTAGTGAATTTATCCGGTATTACGGTACTATTAAGGCAGATCGTTCGAATGTATCGCTGGGCTCTCTGGTATCGATTGTGGAGCAGCGTAAGAAATACATGGACGAGAAACTTGATGAGCTGAAGAACTTCAAGTCTAACAACGATGTGGTCAACACAGGTTTGGAAAGTGAGGCAAAGATTCGCCAGATCAAAGAATACGAGGACCAGGTCACAGACGAAGATCAAAAGATCCGCGGTCTGGAGCTTTCGCTTGCCAGCCTGAATGTACGCCTGCGCGATGCGAAAGAAGCGGCCAGCGAAAAGCCAAATGAACGTATTGTAACATTGCGCAAGCGTGTGAACAATCTTAACGAGCAATATATATCCGGTGGTCAGAAAGACCAGGCACTTGCCGATACCATTAAAAGCTTGCGCGACCAGATGCAGAATTATATAAACAACGCTACGGATAAGCCTCGTCTTTCCGCGGCAGAGTTACGCGACCTGGAAGTGAAGCGTGAGGAAACCCGTGTAGACCTGGAGGCCGCCCGCGAAAACCGCGCGTCTCTCACGAAGATACTCGGTTCAATGCGGTACAGCATGGGCAACTATGCCACCAAGGGAGCTGTGAGCGAGGCGTTGGAAAAAGAAGTGGAGGTAGCACGCGAAGAATATATGGCGGCCCAGGCGCGCTACAATGAAGCACGCGAAAAGATGGTGACCGACAAGACCACGATATCCCAGATCCTGGTAGCAGAACCTGCCGAGAAGCCGGAGTCGAAGAAAACGGTGTTGTTTATGATCTTTAGTGGAGGCTTGAGCTTTGCGCTGTGTGCGTTTGCCATTGTTATGCTCGAGCTTACCGATGGCCGGATCAAGACACCCCAGCGTTTGAAGAAGCTTACGAAGCTGCCAGTAGCCGGCGCGATACCGATCATTCCGAAGTCGGAAGGAGAGCCAACCTGGAATTATTTCCTGCAGGAGAATAGTAATGGCCATAGCGCAGAACTTAGTCATGAGCTTCGCAAGATCCGTTTTGAGATCGAGAACCGGCGCGCGCAGGTATTGCTGGTAACCAGTACACGTAAGGGGCAGGGAAAGACGTTCTTTGTTATGGCATTAGCGCACTCGTTAAGCCTTATCCGCAAGCGTACGCTGATCATCGACACAAACCTTCGTAACAACAGTCTTACGAAGATGCTGGTGGCGCGTGTGAGTCTGAAACAGCTTATGGAGCATTTCAACAAATCCACGAAACTGTTGACGGGTGGTGCCGCAGATAAAGAGGCCGCCGAGAGCAAGAATTTTATTACGCAGACCAATAACGATCTTGTGGACATTATCGGAAACAAGACCAGCCAGCTTTCGCCGTTGGAAATATTGCCGGGTGGTGATTTTAAATTACTGATGGATTGGCTGCGCCAGCAATACGATTATATTATCTTAGAGGGAGCAAGCCTCAACGAGTTTTCAGATTCAAGGGAACTGATGGGCTTTGTTGATCTGGCGATCCCCGTGTTCGATGCGGAGAGCAATCTTGATGACGAAGATCGCGAGGCGCTGCAATACCTGCGCACACTTAACCAGACGCTCGGCCCTGCCGTGCTTAATAAATACCAACCCGAAAAGAAAAGTTAAATTTCATGCTGTTCAGCTCGCCTGAATTTATATTCGGTTTTCTACCGGTAACCCTACTGGTGTATTTTTTACTTACGCATAGCAACCAGGTTCGTCTTGCGCGATACTGGTTGTTATTAGCGTCGTTCTTCTTTTATGCTTACTGGAAGCCGGCGAACCTGTTGCTGATTACGAGCTCGATGACCTTCAACTATGTACTCGGAGGTTTTATAGCGCGCAAGCATAGCCGTCCGTTGCTTACGTTTGGTGTTATCGTGAATATAGCTGTGCTGTTCTACTTCAAGTACATCGACTTTTTTATTATAAACGTAAACGACCTGACGGGGTCGCAGCTCAACCTGCTG
>Ga0247762_1000410_pt1 | contig 12708 bp, 13 predicted proteins | sample UWRJL081202R4_FD_181016 | JGI IMG/M metagenome (GOLD analysis project Ga0247762, IMG submission 181016) | Plant litter microbial communities from Arlington Agricultural Research Station in Wisconsin, United States - UWRJ-L081-202R-4 | ecosystem: Environmental > Terrestrial > Plant litter >...
CCGTAGGACTGGCGCAGCGTCCGGACCACGTCGGCCGTCCCGTCCGTCGACGCGTCGTCGACGACCAGGACCTCCCCGACGATCCCCGCGGTGTCGTCGAGCAGCGCCCGCAGCGTCGGGGCGATCGCGCTCGCCGCGTCGCGCGCCGGGACGATGACCGCCACCCCGGGCAGCGACGGAGCCGCGGCCTCGTCGGCGCGAGCGAAGCGGGGGTGCGGCGTGGTGACGGCCATGGGCAACATCTACACGGCCGCGCGACCGTGCCGCCAGAGCCAGGCGGCACGGTCGAGAACCCTCAGCGCTGCCCCGCGGCACTACGAGGACGAGAGGTCGAGGATCCCGTCCTCGTCCCACGTGAACTTCCCGTCCAGGACGTCCTGGGCGACCTTGTAGGCCGCGTCGTCGTCGTTGTCGAAGACCTCGGCGAACAGCACGTCCGCGCGCCGCCGCGCCTGGCGGCAGAACAGGTCCGCGAGCGCCAGCGCCTCGGCGGCGCGCTCGGGCTGCTCGCGCTGCAGCGTCTGGGCGTAGACGACCGCGGACGCGATCGCGAACAGCTCGGCGCCGATGTCGACGATCCGCCCGAGCACCGACTGCTTGCGCTCCAGCTTGGCCTGGTAGCGGCCCATCGCGTAGAACGTGGTCCGCGCCAGCTTGCGCGCGCCGCGCTCGACGTAGCGCAGGTGCGGCGCCAGCTCGCCGAACTCCGAGAACGCCGACGGCTTCAGGCCCTCGCCGACCACGAGCTGCGGCAGCCACTTGGAGTAGAACTTCGCCGCCGCGACGCCGGCCTTGGCCTTGTCGCCCAGCGCGGTCTCCGGCTCCAGGATGTCGCCCGCGACCGCCAGGTGCTGGTCGACGGCCTCGCGCGCGATCAGCAGGTGCATGATCTCGGTCGAGCCCTCGAAGATGCGGTTGATGCGCATGTCGCGCAGCAGCATCTCGGTCGGGATCGGCTTCTCGCCGCGCGCCTTCAGCGACTCGGCGGTCTCGTAGCCGCGGCCGCCGCGGACCTGCACGAGCTCGTCGACGACCTTCCAGCCGATCTCCGACCCGTACAACTTGCCGATCGCGGCCTCGATGCGGATGTCGCGCTGCTTGTCGTCGGCCATGCGCGAGCAGACGTCGAGCATCGCCTCCAGGCCGAACGACGACGCCGCGATGAACGCGATCTTCTGCGCGACCGCGTCGTGCTTGCCGACCGGCTGGCCCCACTGCACGCGCTCGGCCGACCACTCGCGCGCGATCTTGGTGGCCAGCTTGGTCGAGCCGAGGCAGATCGCCGGCAGCGCCAGGCGCCCGGTGTTGAGGGTCGTCAGGGCGATCTTCAGCCCCTGGCCCTCCTTGCCGATCAGGTTCTCGGCCGGGACGTGGACGTCCTTCAGGACGGTCACGGAGTTCTCGATGCCCTTGAGCCCCATGAACGCGTTGCGGTGCGCGACCGAGATGCCCTCGGTGTTGTAGTCCAACACGAACGCGCTGATCCCGCCGCGGTGCCCGTCGGACTTGGGCACCTTGGCCATCACGACGACGATGTCGGCGATCGCGCCGTTGGTCGCCCACAGCTTGGTGCCGTTCAGGACATAGCCCTTGCCATCCTCGGTCGGCGTCGCGGTCGTCCCCACGCGCGCGGGATCGGATCCGACGTCCGGCTCGGTCAGCAGGAACGCGCTGATGTGGTCGGTGGCGACCTTCGGCAGCCACTCCCGCTTCTGCTCCTCAGAGCCGAAGTGCAGCAGCGGCTCGGCGACGCCGATCGACTGGTGCGCGCTGAGCAGCGCGCCCAGCGACGAGTGCACCGAGCCCACGAGCGTCAGCGCGCGGTTGTAGTAGACCTGCGACAGCCCGAGGCCGCCGTACTGCGTCGGCACCTTCATGCCGAGCGCGCCGAGCTTCTTCAGCCCATCGATGACGGGCTCGGGGATCTTGGACTCGCGCTCGATCTCCAGCGGATCGACGTGCTCGCTGAGGAACGAGCGCAGGTCCTTCAGGAACGCCTCGCCCTTCCCCACGGCGGCGGGGTCGAGCTGGGGCTGAGGGTGGATCAGGTCGAGCTTGAGGTTGCCGAGGAAGAGCTCCTTGCCGAAGCTCGGCAGGTTCCATTCGCTCTCGCGGGCATCCTCGGCGACCTGGCGTGCTTCGCGTTCGGTGACATCGGTGGCCATGCCCCATTGACTACCCGGTCAACGCCGCGGACGTGCGCCCTCTGTGACGAGGTTCTCACCCGGCTCCAGGACGCGGAACGGCACCTCCGCGGCCTCGGCCTCGCGCGCGAAGGCGCCCGCGGGGTCGTCGACCTGGGCGTAGGTGGGCGGCGCGTGGATCGCGTCGTAGTGGATCGGGATCGCCAGCCCGGCGCCGAGGATCCGCGCGGCGGCGACCGCCTCGACGGGCGTGAGGACGGCGTTGAAGGGCGAGGCCGGCTGGCGATGGGGGAGGGAGACGACCGCGCCGTTGATCGGCAGGAACGCGACGTCGGGCTCGCCGAGGCGCATCCGGATCTTCCACCACGAGCCGTGGAAGAGCGTGTCGCCGTGGTGGGAGACGCGCGTGCCGTCGGCCTCGACGACCCAGCCGACCTGCGGATCGCCGAAGCCGTCGACGGCCGGGATCGCGGTCACCGCGAACGCGCCGACGCGCACGGTCTCCCACTCGCGCACGAAGCGCTGCCGCACGCCCAGCTCGACCAGCCGCCGCTCGGCGGGGAGGGTCGCGGCGATCTCCAGGAACTCGCCGGTGTCGGGCGCGGGGCGCAGCAGCACGCCGTCGTCGGCCAGCGCGGCGGCGATGGCCTCCGGGTCGCAGTGGTCGTCGTGGAGGTGGGTGACGAGCGCGAGACGCGCCGCCTTCCCGGCCGGCGCCGGCAGCTCGGTCAGCGCGTCGCCGATGAACTGGCGCATCGCGTCGGGGCGCGTCCACACGTCGATCACCGCCCGCTCGCCGCCCTCGGCCTCCAGCTCGACGCCCGCCCAACCCAGTCTCCTGATGTTCATGAGACGGCATTCAACGACCGATCGGTCGCTATGTCAATAGCAACCGATCGGTCTGTAAACTGCGCGGCATGCCCCGCCGCTCCGTCGCCGACGCCGCTCGGACCCATCAGGCGATCCTCGCGCGCGCCGTCGACCTCGCCTCGGTCGAGGGGCTCGAAGGCCTGACGATCGGCCGGCTGGCGACCGACCTGGACATGAGCAAGGGCGGGATCCTGGGGCACTTCGGCACCAAGGAGGAGCTGCAGCTGGCGGCGCTCGACGGCGCCGCCGCGATCTACCGGCGCGAGATCTGGGAGCGGGCGCACCACGTCCCGGCCGGCCAGAAGCGGCTCCTGGCGATCGCCGACGCGTGGCTGGACTACCTTGGCCGCGACGTCTTCCCGGGCGGCTGCTTCGTCACGGCGGCGTCATGCGAGTTCGACGACCGCCCCGGCCGCGTGCGCGACGCGGTCGTCGCGATGCACCAGCTCTGGATGGACGTCCTGGCGCGGGAGGCCCGGCAGGCGATCAAGGACGGCGACCTGCCGCGCGGGACCGACCCCTACGACATCGCCTTCAGCCTCAACGCCATCGCCATGGGCGTCAACCAGGCGCGGCACCTGCTGCACGACGACGACGCGCCCGCTCGCGGCTGGCGTGCGATGCGCACGATCCTGGCCGCGCCGCGGGCGCGTCGGAAGCACCTCAACTAAGACGGTGCGAGCTGCGCGGGCTTAGACCGCGCGGACCTCGACGGCCTTCGGGCCCTTGGCCCCGGCCTCGGTGCTGTACTCCACGCGCGAGCCTTCCGCGAGGGTGCGGAAGCCGTCGGCCTGGATGTCGCTGTGATGCACGAAGAGGTCCTTGCCCGACTCGTCGGGGGTGATGAAGCCGAACCCCTTCTCGTCGCTGAACCACTTCACGACGCCCTGTGCCATCTGTGTCTCTCTCCTACGTTTGGGTGGTGTGCTGCCAGACGCGGGAGGTGCTTCGAGACAACCAACTGCGACGCCAACACGCTGCTCTGATGCCGGTCGAGCAAGCTCACCGGCCCTGTCGCGCGGCACCGTAGCAACGAAAAGGGCCGGTGGGAAGGGTTTCCCACCGGCCCGATCGGTTTGTTCACTCAGGCTGCGAGAAGCCTCTCGGCCACGCGATCGGTCGCGTCGCCGTGGCCGCCGACCAGCCGGCGGGTCAGCTGCGCGCGCCGGAAGTACAGCGGCGCGTCATGTTCCCAGGTGGCGCCGATGCCGCCGTGGACGTTGATGTTGGACCGCGTCGCGAAGTCGAGCGCGCCGCCCGCGGCCGACCGCGCGGCGCTTGCGGCCAATGGCCACTCGTCCGGACCATCGGCCCGCGCCCACCCCGCGTAGAACAACAACGACCGCGCGTTCTCCAGCCGCCGCAGCACCTCGGTCAGCTCGTGCTTGATCGCCTGGTAGGACCCGATGGGGCGCCCGAACGTGAAGCGCTCCTTCGCGTACTGGACGCTCATCTCCAGCGTCGTCTGCACCGTGCCGACCGCCTCGGCGGCGATCAGCGCCTGCGCGACGTACCACGCGTCCGCGGTCGCGTCGGGCGACACGGACAACAACCGTCCCGGCGCGTCGGCCAGCGTCACGTGGCCCACGGCGCGCGTGACGTCGTAGCGCACGACCTGCTCGACGGCCACCCCGGGCGCGCCGGCCTCGACCACCGCGACCGTCCCATCGACGCCGACGACGACCAGCAGGTCGGCGCCCGGCGCGTCGGGCACGTAGGCGGCGCGGCCGGTCACCCGGACGTTGTCGCCGTCGCCCTCGATCGCCGGCGCGGCGGGACGCGCCGCGCCCGCCCCGTCGACGGTCCAGTTGGGCTCCAGGTCGCCCGGCGGCCGCGTCGGGATCCACACCGGCCGGACCTCGCCGGAGGCGATCGCCTCCAGGCCGTCGTAGCCCGCGCCGTCCAGCAGCGCCGTCGCCGGCAACAGCCCCAAGAACGGGACCGGCGCCAGGACGCGGCCCAGCTCCTCGGCCACCAGCATGGCGTCGAAGACGTCCAGCCCGGCGCCGCCGCCCGCCTCGGACACCAGCAACCCGGGCCAGCCGGCCTCGCGCGCGGCGGGCCACAGGTCGGGCAGCGCGCCCAATCCGTCGTCCAGCGCCTCGCGCGCCGCCTCGACGATCTTGAAGCGCGACACCGTGCCCCGCGCGGCCTCGCGCAGGAACTCCTGCTCGTCGGTCAGTGACAGGTCCATCAGGCCGCCGCCCCTTCCTTCTCCTTGGCGCGCAACTCCGAGAACGGGATGCCCTTGTCCAGCCGCGGCTCCGGCGGCAGGCCGAGCACGCGCTCGCCGATCGTGTTGCGCAGGATCTGCTCCGTGCCGCCCGCGGACTTCAACCCCGGGAGGAACGAGATCATGTAGGCCCACTCGGAGTCGTCCTCGTCCAGCGCGTCGGGCCCGAGCACGTCGGCGATCAGGTCGCCCGCGGCGATCGCCGCGTTGACCGTCGTCACCTTCGCCAGCCCGGACTCCGGCCCCGGGATCTGCCCCTGGGACAGCGCGCTCAGCCCGCGATAGGAGGCGAACCGCAGCGCGAGCAGCTCCACCCCGATCTCGCCGAGCGTCTTGCGCACTGCCTTGTCCTTGCGCGCGACGGGGTCCGTGCCGATCGCCGCGGCGAAGCGCGCCGCGTCGTAGCCGAAGCCCTGCGAGCCCAGGCCGATCGTCAGCCGCTCGAACATCAGGACGGTCAGCGCGGTCGCCCAGCCGTTGTCGACGCCGCCGACCACGTGCTCGGCCGGGATCCGCACGTCGTCGAAGAAGACCTCGTTGAACTCCGCCTCGCCGGAGATCTGCCGCAGGCCGCGGACGGTCACGCCCGGCGCGCTCATGTCGATGATGAACATCGTCATGCCCTTGTGCTTGGGCACGTCGGCGTTCGTGCGCGCCAGCAGCAGGCCGAAGGACGAGAACTGCGCGTTGGTCGTCCACACCTTCTGGCCGTTGAGCACGAACGACCCGTCGTCCTGGGCGACCGCGCGCGACTGCACCGCCGCCAGGTCGGACCCGGCCGCCGGCTCGCTGAACATCTGGCACCAGACCTCGTCGCCGTGCAGCATCGGGCCGAGGTGGCGCTGCTTCTGCTCCGGCGTGCCGTGCGCGATCAGGCACGGGCCGAGCATCCCCAGGCCGATGACGTCCAGGACGCCGGGCACCTGCGCCCGGGCGAGCTCCTGGTTGACGATCACCATCTCGATCGGGCCCTTGCCCTGGCCGCCGAACTCCACCGGCCACGTCGTGCCGGCCAGCCCGCCCTCGGCGAGCTTGCCCTGCCACGCGCGCCGCGCGGCCAGGTAGCCCGTGTCCTCCGCGCCCGCGCGCGTCGAGCGCACCGGCGGCGCATCCGCCTTGTTGGCCTCGAGCCAGCTGCGCACCTGCTCCCGGTACGCGGCCTGCTCGGGCGTGTCGTTGAGATCCACGCTCTCTGACTCCTCCTAATTGGCTGACCAGCCAGTCGGTAGGACGCGGACTCTAGACGACGTGTCGAGTCGTAATGCCGGTCAGGCCACGCGGACCTGGTCGCGCCCTTCGTCCTTGGCGCGGTAGAGCGCGCGGTCGGCGCGCTCGATCAGGGCCGACGCGTCCTCGGCGCCGTCCCAGGCGGCGATGCCCGCCGAGCAGGTCTGGCGCGACGGCGTCGCCCGGCGCAGCCGGTCGATCAGCGCGGCGGCGTCGGCGGCCGCGCAGCCCGGCAGGACCACGACGAACTCCTCGCCGCCGAAGCGGGCGAGCGCGTCGCCCGCGCGCAGCGCGCCGCTCCAGGCCGCGCACGCGCCCTTGAGGAGGTGGTCGCCGGCGGCGTGGCCGTGGCTGTCGTTGTAGGCCTTGAAGTGGTCGAGGTCGAGGATCGCGACCGAGACCGGCAGCCCGCGCCGGCGCGCGTTGAGCAGCGCCAGGTGCAGCTCGTCGTCCAGCGCGCGGCGGTTGAGCACGCCGGTCAGCGCGTCGGTGCGGGACTGCTGCGCCAGGCGGGCGACCAGCGCGGTCCGCGCGAGCGCGGTCGACGCCTCGTGGGCCAACAGCACCAACAAGCGGCTGGTCCGGTCGCTCAGCGCGTCGCGGACCGTGCGCCAGTAGACCATCAACACGCCCACGCAGCGCCCGTCGAGCATGATCGGCTGCGTCGCGACCGCGCACGCGCCATGGCGCGCGGCCAGCAGCCAGCCGGCGGCCTCGGCGTCGCCGACGAACATCGGCATGCCCGAGGTGTAGGTCTCGAGCGCCAGCGACTTCGCGCCCGGCTCGACGCGCACGTCGCGCAGCTCCGCGGCGCTGGCGCCGGAGGTGATCAGGCCGCCGTCGTCGTGCGGGACGAGCAGGACCGCGTGGTCGGCCTCGGCCACGCGGCAGGCCGCGTCGCAGAGCTGGTTGCGGACGACCGCGTCGTCCAGGCCGCGCGCCAGGCGGCTCGTGACGTCGGCCAGCACGGCCAGCGCGGAGGTCTCCTCGCGGCGCTCGCGGTCGCGCTCCAGGCGCTCGCTGATGTCGCGCAGGAAGACGTGGAGGCGGACGTCGCCGTCGTGCTCGGTCGCGCCGATCGTCAGCTCGACGGGGACGTGGCGTCCGTCGCGGTGGCGCGCCGGGGCCTCCAGCACGCGGCCGCTGACGCCCTCCTCGCCGGCGCGGGCGAGCATCGCGTTGATCGCCTGGCGCAGGCCGTCGGGGACGATCGTGTCGGTCACGCGCAGGCCGATCAGGACGTCGCGCTCCCAGCCGAACAGCGCCTCGGCGGCGGCGTTCATCTCCAGGACGCGGCCGTCGGGATCGATCCGCAGGAACGCGTCGGGCGTGTGCTCGATGATCGCCTGCAGCTCGGCCTGGCGCTCGGCGGCGACGACCTGCTGGCGGCGGACCTCGACGTGGGCCGAGACCGCGGCGGCCAGCGCGCGCAGCGTCTCGCGCCCGTGCTCGTCGAGCTCGCGCGGCTTGGGGTCGATCACGCAGAGCGTGCCGATCCTGTGGCCGCCGGCGGTGGTGACCGGCGCGCCCGCGTAGAAGCCGACGCGGCCGCCGGTGACCAGCGGGTTGTCGGCGAAGTCGGGGTCGGCCGCGGCGTCGGCGATCACCCACGGGTCGGCGTCGTGGCCGATCGCGTGGGCGCAGAAGGAGATGTCGCGCGGATCCTCGTCGCCGTGCACCAGGCCGACGCCGGCCTTGGTCCACTGGCGGTCCGCGTCGACCAGGCTGATGGCGGCGGTCGGCGTGCCGAGCAGGCGCGCGGCCAGCTCGGCCAGCGCCTGGTAGGCCGGGTCGGCTTCGGAGTCCAGCAGGCGCAGCCGGTGCAGCGCGGCGAGGCGTTCGGTCTCGTTGGCGGGAATCGGCGGCAGAAGTCCCATTCGTCTCGGGTGGTCGGCCGCGCACGGCGCGCGTCGAGGGCCCCTGGACGACTGGCCGACCGGCTCAGCCGAGGGCCGTGAAGCCGCGCTCGAAGAGCTTCTTGGCCTGGTCGCCCGGGTTGGGCGAGTGCAGGAGCACGACGCCGAGCCGGTGGCCGTTGCGCTTGACGGCCGCGACCAGGCACATGCCGGCGGCGTCGGTGAACCCGGTCTTGATGCCGAGCGTGCCGGCGTAGTTGGTCTTCAAGAGCGGGTTGTGGTTGTAGAGGTAGAGCTTGCCGCCCTTGATCGGGAACGGCAGGACGGCCTGGCGGCGGCTGACGATCCTGGCCAGGCGCGGCTCGTCGAGCACCGCGCGGGCCTCGACGGCCAGGTCGGCGGCGCACGAGTGGTTGCCGCGGTCGGTGAAGCCCGAGGGCGTCGAGTAGCGCGTGCAGGCCAGGCCCATCGCGGCGGCGCGCTGGTTCATCAGGCCCACGAACCCGGGCACGGTGTGGTCGGGGGAGGCGCGCTGGGCGAGCGCGATCGCCGCGTCGTTGCCCGACGGCAGCAGCAACCCGTACAACATCGCGCTGACCCCGATCCACTTGTTCTTGGGCAGCACGCCGACGCCGGAGCCCTGGTAGGCCAGCGCCTCCTTGGTGACGCGGACCTTCGAGCCGTCCGGCACGCGGTCGGTCACGACCAGGCCGGTCATCATCTTGGTGACGCTGGCGATCGGCAGGATCCGCGTCGGGTCCTTGCGCCAGAGGACCTTGCCGGTGTCGAGGTCGAAGAGCAGCCCGCTGCGCGGCGGCTTGCCGAACCGGATCGAGACGAGGTCCTGCGTCCCGGTCAGCGCGAGCGTCAGCGGCGACGTCGCCGCCGCGGGCGCGACCGGGCCGTTGGCCGACTGCAGCGGCGCGTCGGGCGCGCCGGAGTCCGGCTTGGAGGTCTCGGTCGAGGACCCCGACGACCCGCACCCGGCGACCAGCAGGAGCGCGATCAGGAGGGCGGTGTTCCGCGCGACGGCTCGCACGCCGTCAGACCACCGCGCTCCGCGGGCGTCCGTTGTTGTAGGCCGGGTTCTGGCGGTGCGCGAAGAGGCGGATCGCCAGGAGGCCGAACGCGAAGCCGCCGATGTGGGCGAAGTAGGCGACGCCGCCGCCGTCGCCCGCCGGATCCGTGAGGCCGGCGGCGCCGAAGGCGATCTGCTCCACGAACCAGATGCCGAGCACGATCATCGCGGGCAGCTCGACGAGCGTGAAGAAGAAGATGATGAAGATGACCGTCAGGACGCGCGCGCGGGGGTAGAGCAGGATGTAGCCGCCGAGGACCGCGGCGATCGCGCCGGACGCGCCGACCAGCGGGACGGCGTTGTCGGAGCCGCTGGCGATCAGCGTCTGCCCGGCGAGCGCGGCGATGCCGCCGACCAGGTAGAAGACGATGAACTTGATGCGGCCCATCGAGTCCTCGACGTTGTTGCCGAAGATCCACAGGAACAGCATGTTGCCGGCGAGGTGGATGACCGAGCCGTGCATGAACATCGAGGTGAACGCGGTGACCAGGACCGACGGCTGGTCGGGGACGCCCTCGCCGCAGGCGATCGAGTTGCCCTGCACGATGCACTGCTGGCCGGGGTGCTTGATCTCGTAGGGGATCCAGCCGTAGTCGACGACGTTGGCGTCGGAGGGCCCGTTGAGGATCCCGCCCTTCTGCCAGAGGAAGTAGGCCAGCACGTTGATGACCAGCAACGCGACCGTGACGATCGGGAACGTCGTCGTCGGGATGTTGTCCTTGAGCGGGAACACTGCGCGCGGGGCGCGAGACTACCCGGCGGTGGCGGCGAGCGGGCCGGTCCCCGGCTCGGCCTGCGGGACGTGCTCGTCGGCGTGGTAGGACGAGCGCACCAGCGGCCCGGCGGCGACGTGGTCGAAGCCCATCTCCATGCCGGCCTTGGCGAGCGCGTCGAACTCGTCGGGGTGCCAGTAGCGGACCAGCGGCAGGTGGCGCTCGGTCGGGCGCAGGTACTGGCCGACCGTGATGACCTGGACGTCCTTGGCGCGCAGCTGCTGGAGGGCGTCGACCATCTCGTCGAAGGTCTCGCCGAGGCCGACCATCAACCCGGACTTGGTCGTGACGGCGTCGCCGCCCATCTCCTTGGCGGTCTGCAGGACGCGCAGCGAGCGCTCCCACGTCGAGCCGCGGCGGGCGATGGGGTACAGGCGCGGGACGACCTCGACGTTGTGGTTGAAGACGTCGGGCCGCTCGGCGATGACCTTCGCCAGCGGCATGTCGAGGCCCTGGAAGTCCGGCGTCAGGATCTCGATCTTGGTGTTCGGCGACTGGCGGCGGATCTGGCGGATGACGCCGACGAACGCGTGAGCGCCCTTGTCGGGCATGTCGTCGCGGTCCACGGACGTGATGACCGCGTGGCGCAGGCCCATCCGCGCGACCTGGCGGGCGACGCGCGCGGGCTCCAGCGGGTCGTTCCAGGTCGGCTTGCCGGTCTTGACGTGGCAGAACCCGCAGCGGCGCGTGCAGGTGTCGCCGAGGATCATGAAGGTCGCGGTGCCGCGTTCCCAGCAGTCGCCGATGTTCGGGCAGGCCGCCTCCTGGCACACGGTGTGCAGGTTGTCGTCGGCGATCTTGGCCTTCAGCTCGCGGTACTTCGGCCCGCCGGGCATGGGGACCTTGAACCACTTCGGCTTGCGCTCGCGGATGTCGAGGACGTCGGGCCCGAGGACCTTCAGGACGTCCATGCCGCCGGGGTTGGCGCGGGAGCGGGTCTTGTGCTCGCGCTGGGTCGTCGGTTCCGCGGCCATCGCGGCTGCAACGTTAGCGGGCCGCGACCCGCGTCAGCGGGCGCGCACGAGGTCCACGCTCGCCCGCGTGAGCGCGACGAGGGCGAAGACGAACAGGCCGAGCTGGAGGGCCGCGTGGTCGCGCGCGCCGGCGTCCCAGGTGATGGCGGCGGTCAGCGCGGCGGCGAAGGCGAGGTTGGAGGCGAGCGGGCCGGTGAGGAGGATCGCGGTCGCGCGGCGCTTGGAGGCCGACGGCGCGTGGAGGCACTCGCCGCCCCAGAGCCAGCCCTTGGTCGCGCCGATCATCAGGCGCCCGACGCGGATGGTGCGGACCGTGCGGCCGGAGCCGAGCAGCACGCAGACGCGGCCCTTGGTCAGCGCGAGCGCGGCGGCGGCGCGGCCCAGCTCGTGGAGGAGCGCCGCGGGGATCGTGGCGGCGACGATGACGAGGAGAAGCGGGAGCGGGCCGTCCATGGCCCGTCAGGCATCGGACCACCGCGCGGGCGTCTTGACGCGGGGCGCGACTTGATCAGACGACCGTCGAGGGCGCCGCCGCGAGCGCCTGCTCCAGCCGCTCGCGCGTGACCAGGCGCTGGCGCGCGCCGAGCGCTCCGGCGAGGCCGTGGGTCACGCGCTTGCGCACGCAGTCCAGGCGCCCGGCGCGGCCCGTGAGCCGCTCGACCGACGTCATCGCCACGCCGCCGAGCCCGCACGGGACGATCCAGGTGAAGGGCTCCAGGGTCGTGTCGTCGATGTTGATGGACAAGCCGTGCATCGTGACGCCATGGGAGATGTGCAGGCCGATCGAGCCGATCTTGTCGTCGCCGACCCAGACGCCGGTGAAGTCGCGGCCGTCGGCGGCGCGGCCGCGGGCCTCGGCGATCCCCTCCTCGTGGAGGGCGGCGACCATGACGTCCTCGAGCTGGCCGACGAAGCGCATGACGTCCTCGATCTTCACGATCGGATAGGCGACCAGCTGGCCGGGGCCGTGGTAGGTGACCTTGCCGCCGCGGTCGACGTCGACCACGTCGATGCCGCGCTCGGCGTACCAGTCGTCGCCGAACGGCAGCTCGGCCGGGTCGGAGCGGCGCCCGCGCGTGTAGACCGGGTCGTGCTCCTGCGTGAGGATCGTGTCCGGGATCAGGTCGTGGCGGCGCGCGGCGCGGAGGCGCTGCTGGAGGTCGAGCGCCTCGCGGTAGGGGACACGTCCGAGGTGCACGCTCCACAGTTCCATGACCCACGATGGTAGAGGCCGCCCGGCGGGTAGCGCGCGGTGTATGGCCGACACCATCACGTTGCTGCCCAAGGACGACGACGGCGCGCGCATCCTGGACGAGTTCGAGCAGCAGACCGACCTGTCGCCCGCCGACGACGACGGCGACGCCCGCGTCTACGCGCTCGAAGGCGACGACCACCAGGTCGAGATCGTGCAGACGCTGACCGACATCGACCCGGCGTGGACGGAGCACATCGCGCTGGAGATGCCGGCGTAGCGCCCCGGCCACTCGCGGCGCGGCGCCGCGCCTGGCGCGTGGCACACTCGGGCCGATGGCCGCCGACCGCCGCGTCCCACT
>Ga0247762_1000411_pt1 | contig 12672 bp, 10 predicted proteins | sample UWRJL081202R4_FD_181016 | JGI IMG/M metagenome (GOLD analysis project Ga0247762, IMG submission 181016) | Plant litter microbial communities from Arlington Agricultural Research Station in Wisconsin, United States - UWRJ-L081-202R-4 | ecosystem: Environmental > Terrestrial > Plant litter >...
ACGGGCAATCTGATCGACCTGTGGGCGGGCCCGCTCGCGGTCGCCACGGGGGTCGAATATCGCCGCGAGACCACCGTCGCCAAGGCCGACATCGTCTCCCAGTCGCTGGGCTGGCAATATGGCAATGGCTCGCAATATTCGGGCAGGATCACCACCAAGGAAGTGTTCGCCGAAGCGACCGTGCCGCTCGCGCGCGACTGGGCATTCGCGCATATGCTGGATCTCAACGGCGCGGTGCGGCTGACCGACTATAGCACCAGCGGGCGGGTCACGACCTGGAAGGCGGGCGTGATCTTCGAGCCGATCGAGCAGATCCGTTTCCGCGCGACCCGATCGCGCGACATCCGCGCGCCCGGCGCGCAGGAACTCTACAATCCCGGCAATGCGACGCCGGGCTCGATCGTCGACCGCCTGACCAATCTGCAGGTCATCGCGCGCGTCCAGACCGGCGGCAATCGCGACCTCAAGCCCGAGGTCGCATCCACCTGGACCGCGGGCGTCGTCCTCTCCCCGGGCGGAACCGGGATATTGGCGCCGCTGCGGCTGTCGGTGGACTGGTACGACATCTCCGTGGACGGCGCGATCGCGGCGCTGGGCGCGCAGCAGATCGTGGACCGCTGCATCCTGGCCGGGGCGACCGATCTCTGCGGGCTGATCACGCGCGATGCCGGCGGGCTCATCACGCTGGTTCGCGCGGCGCAGCTCAACCTCAACCGGGTGATCGTGCGCGGGGTGGATGCCGAACTGGATTATCGCCTGTCGCTGGGCACCGATGCCAGCCTGGGTCTCAATGTGCTGGCCTCTTATGCCAAGGACCTCATCACGGTGGATTCGGTGGGCCCGATCGATCGCGCCGGGCAGACCGGGCAGCAATATCTGGGCGCGCTGGGCGTGCCCAAATGGACCCTGAACGCCACCACCACGATCCAGCTCGGCCGCTTCACCGCGACGGTGGAGAATCGCTACATTCCCAAGGGCAAATATGATCCCACGCTGGTGGGCCCCGAGGACGACGGCTTTGCGACCACGCTGCCCAACAGCATCGCCACCAACCGGGTGAAGGGCGCTTTCTACACCAATCTGGGGCTCAGCGTGCTGATCGACGGCGGCGGCGACCGCAATGTCGAGGTGTATGGCGCGATCAACAATCTCTTCGACAAGGATCCGCCGCTTTCGCCGGGCGGGATCCCGACCAATCCCAGCTTCTTCGATACGATCGGGCGCTATTTCCAGGCCGGGGTGCGCGTCCGATACTGAAGACGGGGCCGGGCAGGGCGCCGCGACCGCACGGACGGTGACGGCCGATGCGACGCTTGATCGGCGATTTTGGGATCGGTTCTTCTGCCGGATTCGCGCGAAAGCGGGAATCCGGATTCCCGGCGATCGGGTTCAAACAGGAAGAAGCGGGATCCCCGCTTTCGCGGGGATGACGAGAAGGAGAAGGGGCGCCTGGAACGATGCACATCCGAGGGGAACTCACGCTAGCTGGCGAAATCCTCGCGTGCGATCACCTCATAGGCATCGTCCAGCAGCGCGAAGAGCTGGGCCATTTTGTCCGCGCCGAGTGCATCGCGGATCGATTTTTCCGTTGCCATGGCGGCTGCGTACATCTCCTTGACCAGCGCCTCGCCTTCGGGCGTGAGGAACAGCGAACTGCGGCGGCGGTCGTGGGGAGAGCGCGCGCGGATCGCCAGGCCGCGCTTTTCGAGATCGTCGACGATCGCCACCAGCGACGATTTGTCGAGCACGCCTTCGCGGGCGAGATCGACCTGCGAACAGCCGGGATTGGCCGCCATCAACGCCATGGTGGTATAGGATCCCGACCGGAGGCCATAGGGGCTGAAACCCGCGACCACCCGATCGCCGAGCAGGCTCAGCAGGCCGCGCAGGCGAAAGGCGAGCCGATGGGCCATAACACCCGGATTCAGGGTTCGTGCCGATCCGGCTTCGGCCGGACGGTCAGTTTCCGCAGTCATTCGCCTCTCCGCTCATCCGACCGTCTTAGCGGACATTCGCCATGTGACAAGTTTCTGCTCAAGAGATTTAATTTATTTGACAATGATTTATTTTCAACCTATTTTTCCGCATCAAATGAAGCGCGGACGGGGCGATCGCTCCCCTCGAAAGGAAGTTCATGAGCCTTGCCCTCACTCTCTCTCCCGCCGTCACGCTGACGGTGCTCAATCCGGTGGGTTATCCGCCCAAGGTGAGCGCCAAGACGCTGGCGCCCCGGCTGGAGAGCCTGGACGGCAAGACCATCTACATCATCGACAGCCGCTTCGACGATTCCGCCGAATTGCTCAAGCAGGTGGTCGCCTGGTTCGACGAGAAGATGCCGGGCGTCACCACCAAATTGGTGTCGCTCAGCGGCTATTACGGCCGCGACGATCCGGAACTCTGGGCGGAGATCAAGGAAAACGGCCATGCCGCGATCCTGGGCGTGGGGCATTGCAGCACCTGCGCCCCCGCCGTCGCCACCCATGCGGTGACGCTGGAGACCCGATACGGCATCCCCACGGTGGCGATCCATACCGACAAATTCGATCGCGTCGTCCGTTCGGTCACCCGCATCGCCGGCCTGCCGGACGCGCCCACGGTGTTCGTGCCCCAGCCGGTGATGGGCAAGAGCGCCGGGGAGCTGCGCGGCTATGTCGACGGCGACGATCCGATCAGCGGCGTAGCGGTGATGCGCGAGATCATCGATGCACTGACGATCGGCCTGCCCGCGCCCCGCACGATCGGCGCCACCGTGCCGCGCACCACGCCGCGGCTGATCGCGCCGGACAGCGAGGATGCGCTCCACGAGCTGTTCCTGGCCAATAATTGGACCGACAAATTGCCGATCGTGCTCCCCACCGAGGCGCGGGTGGCGGCGATGCTGGCCGGCACCAGCCGCGCGCCGGACGAGATCGTCGGCAAATTGGAGGCGACGCCCAATCGCGGCGCCTGGGAATTCACGGTCGAAAAGGTCGCCGTCAACGCGGTCATGGCAGGCGCCAAGCCCGAATATTTCCCGGTGATCCTGGCGCTCGCATCCTCCGGCGTGACCGCGCGGGGCAGCACCTCCAGCTCCGGCGCGGCGATGGTGATCGTCAACGGGCCGATCCGCCACCAGATCGGCATGAATGCGGGCATCGGCGCGATGGGGCCCTATAATCATGCGAACGCCACCATCGGCCGCGCCTATGGCCTGCTCTCGCAGAATCTGCAGGGGGGATCGGTGCCCGGCGAGACCTTCATGGGATCGCTCGGCAATGGCTATTCCTACAACAGCGTCACCTTTGCCGAGAATGAGGAGCGCAGCCCCTGGGATCCGCTGCATGTCCAGAAGGGCTTTGCGGCGGATGACAGCGTGGTCAATATCTTCTTCGGCTGCCGCTCCACCAGCTTCGCGCTGGGATTGCGCGAGACCTTTTGGCGCGAGCATGTCCGCGACATGCTGGTGGCCACCGATACCGTCGGCCCGCCGGTGCTGCTGCTGGATCCGATCGCGGCGAACCAGTTCGTCACCCGTGGCGGCTTCGACACCAAGGAGAAATTGATCGATTTCGTCCACGACAGCGCGCAGATGCCTGCCGCGCGCTATTGGGACATGCAATTGGTCCAGAATTACATCTATCCCAATGCGACGCTGGGGGTGGAGCCGCTGGCGACGCATCTCAAGGCGGCGCCCGACGATCTGATCCCGATGTTCAACAAGCCCGCGATCAACGTCGTGGTCGTCGGCGGCGAGAGCAATGGCTATTGGCAGATCATGGGCGCGGGCCATCGCGCCAGCGTGCTGATCGACGATTGGCGCTGATCCGATGCAGGTGACTGAACTGGCGATCATCGGCGCGGGTACGGCCGGCCTCACCGCGGCGGCGATCGCGGCGGCGCGCGGCGTAAGCGTGCTGGTGATCGAGCATCTCGCCCCCGGCGGCCAGATCGCCACGGTGGAGAAAATCCGCAACATGCCGGGCTTTCCCGAGGGGATCGGCGGCTATGAACTCGGCCCCCTGCTCCAGCAGCAGGCCGAGGAGGCGGGCTGCGAATTCCTGTTCGACACCGCCGAACGGATCGTGCCGGACGATGCCGGCTTCGCGATCCATGGCAGCGAAACCATGGTGCGGGCGACTGCCGTGATCCTGGCGATGGGATCCCAGCGGCGAATTCTGGACGTGCCGGGCGAGAAGGCATTCGAGGGCCGCGGCGTCTCGCATTGCGCCTCGTGCGACGGGCATTTCTTTCGCGGCAAGGCCGTGGTCGTGGCCGGCGGCGGCGATTCCGCCTTTGACGAGGCCGAGGTGCTGGCCGAACATGCCGGCCAGGTGACGATCCTCTATCGCGGCGCCCAGCCCCGGGCGCAGGCCGCCACGGTGGCGCGCGTCTCGGCCCTGCCCAATGTCCGGCTGTTGCCGCAGACCGAGATCCGCGCGATCGAGGGCGCGGGCGAGGTCGAGCGATTGGTCCTGGAAGGCCCCGCGGGGCGCAGCGTGGAGCCCGCAGCCGGCCTGTTCGTCTACACCGGCCTGGTGCCGCGCAGCGAACTGGCGGCCGGGCTGGCCGCCCTCGACGCGCGCGGCGCGATCCAGGCCGACGGCGGATTCCAGACAACCTGCCCTGGCCTGTTCGTGGCCGGCGATCTGCGCAGCGGCGCCACGTCCCTGCTGGCGAGCCTGGCCGGCGACGGGGCCGCCGCCGCCATCGCCGCCGTGGACCATATCCGCGCCACAGCGCGCATACCGATGGAGACCCTGTGAGCATCCCGCGCCACACCCCCGTGCTGATCATCGGTTCCGGCCCGGCCGGCTATACCGCCGGCGTCTATGCCGCGCGCGCGGCGCTCAAGCCCATGCTGGTCCAGGGCATGCAGCCCGGCGGCCAGCTGACCATCACCACCGATGTCGAGAACTGGCCCGGCGACACCAGCGTGCTCGGCCCCGAGCTGATGGCGCGGATGGAGGCCCAGGCGGCCGAGATCGGCGTCGAGCTGGTGGTCGACACCATCGCGCAACTCGATCTCTCGCAACGGCCGTTCCTGGCGACCGGCGACGGCGGCGCGGTCTATACCGCCGATGCCGTCATCCTCGCCACCGGCGCGCAGGCGCGCTGGCTGGGACTGGAAAGCGAAACCCGGCTGCGCGGCTTCGGCGTCTCGGCCTGCGCCACCTGCGACGGCTTCTTCTATCGCGGCCGGACGGTCGCGGTGGTCGGCGGCGGCAACAGCGCGGTGGAGGAGGCGCTGTTCCTCACCAATTTCGCCGAGAAGGTCTATCTGATCCACCGCCGCGACACGTTGCGCGCCGATCGCACCAACCAGCAAAGGCTGTTCGCCCATCCCCGGATCGAGACGATCTGGAACAGCGCGGTCACCGAGGTGATCGGCGAGAGCGACGTGACCGCGATCGACCTGGTCGATCTCACCACCGACGCCGTCCGCCGCCTGCCCGTCCACGGCCTGTTCGTCGCCATCGGCCACCATCCGGCGACCGAATTGGTGCGCGGCCAGGCCGTGCTGGATGACGAGGGCTATGTGATCACCGCGCCGGATTCGACCGCGACCTCCATCCCCGGCGTGTTCGCCGCGGGCGACGTGCGCGACAAGATCTTCCGCCAGGCGGTAACGTCCGCGGCGATGGGCTGCATGGCGGCGCTGGAGGCCGAGCGCTGGCTGGCCGGCCCGGGGCTGGCGGAGCAGGGCATGGCCGAAACGGCGTGCGTCGCCTGAACGGCAGGGGAGGGGCGGACGATGCGGATGGACTGGGCCAGCGGGCTGCGCGGCCGGATCGCGGCGATCACCGGACCCGATCCGGACTCGCGCCTTGCCGGGGCGACGCTGGAAGCGCTGTGCGACCGGCTGCTCTCCCCCGCCTCGGCGAGCGCCAAGCTGCGCACCGCGAGCGAGATCCACAGCCGGTTCGACCGGATGGGCGACGAGTCCAAGCGCGCGTTCCTGCTGCTGCTGGCGGAACGCTATACCGCCGATCCCGAACGGCTGGCGCTCGCGATCGCGCGCTACCAGCTCGATCCCGGCGGGCCGCAACTGGCCGATCTCCATGCCGCCTCCGAACCGCGGCGGCAGCAGATATTGCGCCGGCTGAACGAGGTCCCGGGCGGCACGGCCATGCTGCTCGCCATGCGCACGGCGCTGCTGCGCATCGGCCGCGACGCGCCGGGCCTGGCCGCGCTGGATGCCGATTTCGCGCATCTCTTCGCCTCCTGGTTCAACGGCGGGTTCCTCGCCCTGCGGCGCCTCGACTGGTCGACCTCGGGCGACGTGCTCGCCAAGCTGATGCGCTATGAAGCGGTGCACGCGATCGAAAGCTGGGAGGCGCTGCGGGCCCGGCTCGAGCCCGGCGACCGGCGCTGCTATGCCTTTTTCCATCCCACGCTCGATGCCGATCCGCTGATCTTCGTCGAAGTGGCGCTGACCGCCGCCATTCCCGTCAGCATCCAGGATATTCTCCGCACCGATCGGGCGCCGGTGGAACCCGGGAGCGCCACCACCGCGGTCTTCTATTCCATCTCCAATTGCCAGGAAGGGCTGCGCGGCATTCCCTTCGGCGGCCCTTTGATCAAGCAGGTCATGGATCTGCTGCGCCGCGAACTGCCCGCGCTGAAGCGCGCCGTCACCCTCTCGCCCTTGCCCGGCTTCGCCCGCTGGCTTGCTGCGCAGCCGGAGGAAGCGGGCCTGGTCGCCGCGCTCGGCCAGCAGGACTGGCACCGGGACGCAGCGCTCCGCCAGCCGCTCACCCAGGCGGCGGCCCGCTATCTGCTGCTGGCGGCCGGGCGCGATGCCGATCCGGTGGCGCGCTTCCACCTCGGCAATGGCGCGCGGGTGGAACAGCTCGACTGGCTGGGCGACACCAGCGCCAAGGGTCTGCGCCAGAGCCATGGCATGATGGTCAATTATCTCTACGATCCGGCGCATATCGATGCCAATTGCCGGGACTATGCCGAACAGGGCACGATCGCCGCCAGCAAGCGGGTGCGGCAGCTGGCGCGGACAATGAGGATGAGACGATGACGAACGGCAATCTCTTCGCCGCCTTGTGCGCCGGCAAGCCCGGCGACGCGGTCGCGCTGATCCCCGGCTGGGAGGCGCCGCTGTCCTACCGCGATCTCGACGCGCAGAGCGGCCGCCTGGCCCACCGTCTCGTCGCGCTCGGCGTGCGGCCCGGCGACCGCATCGCCGTCCAGGTCGAAAAAAGCGCCGGGGCGGTGATCCTCTATCTCGCCAGCCTGCGCGCGGGCGCGGTCTATCTGCCGCTCAACACGGCCTATACGCCGGCGGAACTGGGCTATTTCATCGGCGATGCCGAGCCGAGGCTGTTCGTGGCGGATCCGGCGTTCGAGGCCGGCGCGCGGGAACTCGCCGCGCCGGTGGGCGCCGCCGTCGCGACGCTGGCGGCCGACGGCAATTCGGCCAGCCTGGTGGACGGCCTCGCCGCGCTGCCCGCCGATTTCGCCGATGCGGCCATCGACCATGAGGATCTGGCGGCGATCCTCTATACCTCCGGCACCACGGGCCGTTCGAAGGGCGCGATGCTGACGCATGGCAATCTGCTGTCGAACGCCGCGACGCTGGCCGAACTGTGGCGCTTCACCGCCGCGGACGAGCTGCTCCATGCGCTGCCCATCTATCACACCCATGGCCTGTTCGTGGCGATCAACGTCTCGCTGCTCGCCGGCGCGTCGATCCGGCTGCTGCCGCGCTTCGAGCCCGATGCCGTGTTGCGCGCGCTGGAGACGGCGACGGTGATGATGGGCGTGCCGACTTTCTACACCCGGCTGCTGGCCGACGAGCGGCTGGACCGCGACGCGACGGCCAATGTCCGGCTGTTCGTCTCCGGATCGGCGCCGCTGCTGGCCGAGACGCATCGCGCCTGGGAAGCGAGGACCGGCCACCGCATCCTCGAACGCTATGGCATGACCGAGACCAATATGAACACCTCCAACCCCCATGACGGCGACCGGCGGCCGGGGACGGTGGGGCCCGCGCTGCCCGGCGTGTCGGTGCGCGTGGTGGACGAGGCGACGCGCGCGCCGCTCGCCCCCGGGGAGATCGGCATGGTCGAGGTGCGCGGCCCCAATGTCTTCAAGGGCTATTGGCGGATGGCGGACAAGACCGCCGCCGAACTGAAGGACGACGGCTATTTCATCACCGGCGATCTCGGCCGGATGAGCGCGGACGGCTATCTGGAGATCGTCGGCCGCGGCAAGGACCTGGTCATCACCGGCGGGCTCAACGTCTATCCCAAGGAGATCGAGAGCGAGATCGATGCGCTCCCCGGCGTGTTGGAATCGGCGGTGTTCGGCCTGCCCGATGCCGATTTCGGCGAAAAGGTTTCCGCCGCCGTGGTGCGCGCGGCGGGCAGCGGCATTACCGAGGGCGAGATCCTGGCGGCGCTGGGCGGCACATTGGCGCGCTTCAAGCTGCCCCGATCGATCCGCTTCGTCGATGCCCTGCCGCGCAACGCGATGGGCAAGGTGCAGAAGAATATCCTGCGCGCGCAGGGATGAAGGGCGGAATTCCAAATCTTGCCGCATGGTGAAACGATCTGATCAAAAATGACACGATGAGCGCCGATTATGGAACGCATTCGCGCGTGGTGCGTGGGATATTCCATCATGGCTCATGACACACTCGAGCGGCCGGACGGCGCCGCAGCAGATTGGACGATCCCGCAGGACTGGGCGCGCTATACCGCGGCCGAACATGCGATGTGGGACACCTTGTTCGAACGCCAGGCGGCGATGCTGCCCGGACGCGCGGCACCCGAATTTTTGGCGGGGCTCGACATGCTGCGGCTGTCCAAGCCGGGCATTCCCGATTTCGAGGAACTCTCCGAACGGCTGATGGCGGCGACCGGGTGGCAGGTGGTGGCGGTGCCCGGGCTGGTGCCGGACGACGTGTTCTTCGATCACCTCGCCAACCGCCGTTTCGTGGCCGGGCGCTTCATCCGCACGCCCGAACAGCTCGACTATCTGCAGGAGCCGGACATCTTCCACGATGTCTTCGGCCATGTGCCCCTGCTCGCCAATCCGGTGTTTGCCGATTACATGCAGGCCTATGGCGTGGGCGGGCAGCGCGCGGCGGGGCTGGGCGCGATCGAGAAATTGGCGCGGCTTTACTGGTATACGGTGGAATTCGGGCTGATCCGCACGGGCGGCGAGCTGCGCATCTACGGCGCGGGGATCGTGTCGTCCTTCGGCGAATCCGTCTTCGCGCTGGACGATCCCTCGCCCAACCGGCTGGGCTTCGATCTCAAGCGGCTGATGCGCACCAAATATCGCATCGACGATTACCAGCAGAATTATTTCGTGATCGACAGTTTCGAGGATTTGCTGCGCCAGACCCAGGAGACCGATTTCGGCCCGCTCTATGCCGAACTGGAGGGGCAGGGGACGATCGAGATCGAGACCATTCTGCCGAGCGACGCAGTGATCACCCGCGGGACCCAGGCCTATGCGCGCGGCAGGCAGGTGGGGGCGTGACCGCGCTCCCGCTGGCGCCCGCCCCCCAAGCCACCGGCCTGTTCGATCCGCTGCAGCCGCAGCCGGCCGACGCGCTGCTGGCGCTGATCGGGATGCACCTGCGCGATCCGCGGCCGGACAAGATCGATGTCGGCGTGGGCGTCTATCGCGATGCGGACGGCGCCACGCCGGTGATGCGCGCGGTCAAGGCCGCCGAGGCCCTGCTCGTGCGCGACCAGCCGACCAAGGCCTATCTGGGCCCCGAGGGCGATGCGCGCTTCACCGAATTGCTTGGCGCCATCGTGCTGGGCGAGGCGCTGGCCGGATCGGACCGCATCACCGGAGTGCAGACCCCGGGCGGGACCGGCGCGCTGCGGCTGGGCGCGGACCTGATGGCCCGGGCCGGCATGACCGGACGCGTGTGGATCGGCGCGCCGACCTGGCCCAATCACGCGCCGATCTTCGCCGCGGCAGGGCTCACCGTGGTCTCGCATCCCTATTATGACGCCGCGACCTCCACGCTGGAGTTCGATGCGATGACGACCGCGCTGAAGGCGGCGCGCGGGGGCGATGTCGTGCTGCTCCACGGCTGCTGCCACAATCCGACCGGCACCGGCTTCTCGATCGCGCAATGGCGCGTGCTGGCGGCGGATTTCGCCGCGCGCGGCATCGTGCCGTTCATCGACCTGGCCTATCAGGGGCTGGGCGACGGTCTGGAGGCGGATGCCGCCGGGCTGCGGCTGATGCTCGACGCCGTGCCCGAGGCGCTGGTCGCGTACAGCTGCGACAAGAATTTCGGCCTCTATCGCGAGCGCGTCGGTGCGCTGTGGGCACTTTCGGGCTCGGTGGTCCGCAGTGCGGCGGTGCGCGACAATCTGCTGGTACTGGCGCGCAGCCTCTGGTCGATGCCGCCCGATCACGGCGCGGCGGTGGTGCGGGTGATCCTGGAGGATGACGCGCTGACCGCGCTCTGGCGCGAAGAGCTCGAGGCGATGCGCGGGCGGATCGGCAGCTTGCGATTCGCGCTGGCGGCGGCCGAACCGCGGCTGGGCCCGATCGCCGAGCAGCGCGGCCTGTTTGCCATGCTGCCGATCGACGCCGCGGCGGTGACCGCGCTGCGCGAGCGCCACGGCATCTACATGGCCGGCTCCGGCCGGATCAATATCGCCGGCCTGCAGACGGAGACGATCGCGCCCTTCGTTTCCGCGCTTGCCCCCTTTCTGGCGGAGTAATCCATGATCCTCACCGACGAGACCCACGATCCGGCGCGCACCAGCTGGGTCGCCGGGGCCGATGGCCATGCCGATTTCCCCGTGCAGAATCTGCCGCTGGGCATTTTTTCCCCCGCGGGCGGAGCGCCGCGCGGCGGCATCGCCATCGGTGAGGCGATCCTCGACCTGGCCGGGCTGGCGGCGAGCGGGCTGCTGGAGGGGGAGGCCCTGGCTGCCGCCGCGGCCGCGGCGGGCGCCACGCTCAATCCGCTGCTGGCATCGGGCGCCGCGCCGCGCCGCGCGCTGCGGGCACGGGTATCGGCGCTGCTGAGCGATCCGACCTTTCGCCCGCAGGTCGAGCCCCTGCTCCATGCCGCGGCGGACTGCGCGATGCATTTGCCCGCCGCGATCGGCGACTATACCGATTTCTACGTGGGCATTCATCATGCGCTGAACGTCGGCCGCCAGTTCCGGCCGGACAATCCCTTGCTGCCGAACTACAAGCATGTGCCGATCGGCTATCACGGCCGGGCCTCCTCGGTGCGCGCCTCGGGCGCGGAAATTCGGCGGCCCAAGGGCCAGCGCAAGGCGCCCGATGCCGAACTGCCGGACTATGGCCCGTCGCGGCGGCTGGATTACGAGCTGGAAATGGGCGTGTGGATCTCCACCGGCAATGCGCTGGGCGAGACCATTCCGATCGCCGAGGCCGGGGCGCATGTCGCGGGTCTGTCGCTGCTCAACGACTGGTCCGCGCGCGACCTTCAGGCCTGGGAATATCAGCCGCTCGGGCCGTTCCTGGCGAAGAGCTTCGTCACCACCGTCTCGCCCTGGATCGTCACCGCCGAAGCGCTCGCGCCCTTCCGCCTGGCCCAGGCGGCGCGTCCCGAAGGCGATCCGCGGCCCTTGCCCTATCTGTGGGACGAAGCCGACCAGGCGCATGGCGCCTATGCCATCACGCTGGAGGCGCATATCGCCACCGCACGGATGCGCGACGAAGGGATCGCGCCGTACCGGCTGAGCCGCGGGCCGGCGGGCAATATGTATTGGACCGTCGCGCAGATGGTGGCGCATCATGCCTCCAACGGCTGCAATCTCAATCCCGGCGACCTGCTCGGCACGGGGACGATCTCCGCGCCCGGCGACGACGGCTATGGGAGTCTGCTGGAGATCAGCCGCGGCGGCCAGCAGCCGGTTTCGCTGCCCAATGGCGAGACGCGCAGCTTCCTGGAGGATGGCGATGCGCTGCTGCTGACCGGGCGGATGGCAGCGGAAGGCTTCGTGTCCATCGGCTTCGGGCCCTGCCTCGGGATCGTCACGCCCGCCGCGGGGGCATGAGCGGGCCGGGGGCGTGGCTGCGGGCCACGCCGGCCGGGGTGCGGCTGTGCGCGCTCGGCGAACTGGCAGACGGGGCGGCGCGCAATTTCGTGCTGCAGATGAAGGCCGGGCGTTTCCACGGCTTCGTGATCCGCCGGGGCGGAGACGTGGTCGGCTATGTCGATCGCTGTCCCCATGCCGGCGTTCCGCTGGCGCGCACGCTCGACGATTATCTCACGCCGGACGGCACGCTGATCGCGTGCAGCTGGCATGGCGCCTTGTTCGCGATCGCGGACGGCGCCTGCCTGGGCGGCCCCTGCATGGGGCAGAAGCTCACCCCCTGGCCGGTCCGGATCGCGGACGGCTGGATCGAAACATCATAAGCGACAGGAGACATCATGCGCATCTTGATCTGCGGCGCCGCCGGCATCCTCGGCGCGGCGACACGGGATTGTTTCCTGGCCGCCGGCCATCGGCTGGCCTGTATCGACCGCGAGGCCGGCGGCACGGAAGCGGAGGGGGAACGCTGGTTTTCCTGTCCGGACCTGGCCGATCCGCAAGCCGCGGCCGCGTCGATCGCGGCGGCGGCGGAATGGCTGGGCGGGCTGGATGCCGTGGTCCAGCTGGTCGGCGCGTTCGACTGGAAGGAGATTGCCGACAGCACGCTGGCGGACTGGCGCGGCCTGTA
>Ga0247762_1000412_pt1 | contig 12646 bp, 14 predicted proteins | sample UWRJL081202R4_FD_181016 | JGI IMG/M metagenome (GOLD analysis project Ga0247762, IMG submission 181016) | Plant litter microbial communities from Arlington Agricultural Research Station in Wisconsin, United States - UWRJ-L081-202R-4 | ecosystem: Environmental > Terrestrial > Plant litter >...
GGCCGTGGAGAGACCATTGCCGTATCGTTTCCGGGTAACGAAGAACGACGTTAACAATATATCCATGCAGGTTGTGGACGTTTCAAAGACCGCGGCAAAAGATCTGGGTTATGCTGCCTTCAATATCGGAACGGTCAACCCATTACAGATATCGGTATTCGCACTAACCGGTAATGAACAAAGGCTTGCCAGCGCCACGGGTGTTATCATGCAGGGTAGCGATACCGTTAAGCAGTTTGATCTGGCCGCCGCTGTGAATACGATCTCGTTCACCGGATCGCCCGCGCTTGAATATACACTCGTCATATATAAGCCCGGCTACAACATAAAGCATATTCGGTTTACCTACGACGCATTAACGGATATCGCGATGAAGGTACATCTCCAGGATGAAGCTTTAATGGTCGACCTTTTGGTAGCAGACACTTCGCTATCAGCAGGAATCTTTCTGGTAGGCAGTGGCAATGCCTGGGTGGACTGGGGCGATGGCAGTGGGTTGGAACCTGCGGAATTCAATAGCTTTTTCCATAAATATCCGGCACCGGGAAGATATCACATGTCACTTGTGGGCGATCTGGACAACGCCTCGGAGCTCTTTCATTCGGGCCAGCGACCTAACAGAATCGAGAAGATGAATTTCAGCGCCATTAAAAATATCACCAGGCTCACCATGAGCGACACCGAGGGACCTGCGGTTATCGATGTTCGAAAAAATACACAACTCACTTACCTCGCACTCGCCACCAATCCGACACTCGAGCGTCTCCTTCTGCCTGAAGATCATGCTATCAATTTTATCTTGCTGGCAGGAGCTACCGGTATGAATACGGCGGCTGTCGACGAGACAATCACAGCCCACTACAATGCCGTGGCATCTACTAATTCAAGTGGAGGACTACTGATACTGGATGCTCCCCAGCCATACGGTCCTCAGATGATCGGCCCTCCGTCGTGGGACGCTTTTTCCAAATTGCTACAGCTACGCGACCAATATGGATGGAACATCTCTCCGGAACTCACACCCGAAAATCCGTAATTATTAAAGCCAACCCGTTGTCTGAAGGCAGCCAGGCGGTATAATACCGCCTGGCTTTTTCATTCCCGATTTATATCAATGAAACTAAAACTACTGCAACGTTACGCGAATTATATTTTCGATTGCCGGCAAAGTAGTGAACGGATTAGGATTGGCAACAGCCGTTATCGGTTTGTTATCCGTAAGCGGAGTGCCCGCCAGGTTGAATTGAGTTATACCGGCGCCGGGAAACTGATCAACTGCGGTACCGTCGTCATAAAGCGCGATAGTTTTGGATATATCACCTTTTGTGGAAGCGTCGACACCGTTATCCATTGAAGCAAAGAACCAGTCGTTCGAAAATCCATACATCGTCGCTATAGCGATACGATCGCCGCTGGCGTATGTTATTTCCTGCGATACTACGCTACCTTTCTGACCATTGATCACAGGAAGCAGTACTTTACTATCCGGTGCAGGCAGCACGTACACCTGCTTCACTCCGGACTTTGCTTTTAAAGCCGCAGCAAGAATATCGGCATTGCCTTTCTGTGCCAGGTCTTTCAGTCCTTCGCCGCGGTCGTTCTCACCGGTTTTGTATATCGGGCTGCTATCCCCACTGTATACCACTACAAGGATAGGCGACAGCGGCGTGAATATGCCTGTAATACTTTTCACATAAGTATTCAGTTGGCTATTGTCGCCCATTTCAGCTATTGCTGTCAGGCCGTTGGCGGTAGGCTTGCTTTCCGTATAGAGCGGTGTGGGCGCGAGTAACTGACCACCAACAATGTACGATACCGCCCAAACGCCCGGACTGAACGGTGTTTCGTTTTGTGTTCCACCAGAGATGTTCGACAGGGTAAGTGTGAACTGGGAGTTACCATTGTATTTCAACGAAGCGCTCATCAGCGACGAGGCAGACAGGTAGTCATTGCCCTGAGCATCTGTACCCTTTACCTCCACAATGTTTTTGCTATCGGCTGTACCCGGATGCGAAACCGCTGAACCAGGTTTCTGATTCACACGTGTACCATTATCCCACAGCTTGATCTGCGACGACACATCGCCTTCGATTGGATTTCCGTTTGCATCGTATACCACTATACCGGGGTTGGCCGGGGCAAAGAATAAGTCGTTAGACCATCCATACATCGTGGCAAACGTAAGCGCCTCGCCCTTCGCTGCAGAAAAGGTAATCGTTGCAGATTGCCCTGGGAAAATAAGCGCCGGCGAACCAGTACCCTGAAACGTACCCGACTGAACGAGCGGCTGTGATGCCAGAACGTTCTCCACTGTTATTGTAGATTTCTGCTCAACCGGCGTGTTGTTATCATCGTCATCGTTACACGACATCGCGACAGACACTATAATGGCCAGCGACCAAACCATTGCATTCTTCAAAGCATTCATAGTTGTGTTTTTGATTGTGTTTATCAATGCCCCAAAACTAGCGCACCCCAAACCAGTGCGGAATGACCGTACTGCCCGAAAGCTGGCCTATATTTCCCGTGAATAATTATCCTCACGGCCATTCAAACCGAGCGAAATCAACGAAGTTGTCGCGCAGCCGACAAACCATCTGATGCGCTGCGCCGTATTTGTTAAAACCTGGTAATGTATCTGCCGTCAAAGTCGATATCTTAACCTGGGTATTACTGTTGAAGCTATAAAGGTTATGATATTTACTTACCAGGCACCGGAAAGAAATGCAGCGCTGAGATTACTGGTACAGGAACCTTCTTTTGCCAGGCTATACGGCAGGCAGGCACCAGACGAGTGGCTCACCATCGCCTGGAATACCGGCCCTGCACAAAAGATCACTATCGAAGACAACGAATACGATTTTCCCACGGGCTCCATCCTGCCCCTGGTTGCCAACCAGTCGTATCGTTTCAGTAATCCGCAAAACACGATCGTCTGGCAATTCAATCGCAACTTCTACTGTATCGTCACACACGACAAAGAGGTCGGATGCGCAGGCTTCCTGTTTTATGGTGCATATCAGACAATGTTCATTACACCTGACGCTACACAGCGCGAAAGAATAACAAGGCTGTATCAGGTATTCGAAGACGAGCTGAGCCATACCGATAATCTGCGCGGCGAAATGCTGCGTCTGCTGCTGGTGCGGCTTATCACCACCATTACCCACATCGGCAAAGAACAATATGGCGTTCGCGATAACGAAGAAGATAATAAGTTCGGTCTCTACCGGCAGTTCAACATCATGGTAGAGATACATTACAAGAAAGAGCACGAAGTACAGTTCTATGCATCGGCCCTGAATAAATCGCCAAAAACCATAGCCAATACGTTTGCTTTGTATGGAACAAAATCCCCGTCGCAGATCATATCAGACCGGATCGCGTTAGAGGCCAGGCGACTTTTTTACAATACAGATAAATCCGTAAAAGAAGTTTACATGGAGCTGGGTTTTGAAGATGCCTCTCACTTCAGCCGCTTCTTCAAAAAACATACAAAACAAAGCCCTTCTGATTTCAAAAGGACGTTGGTAACCGCGCGCTGAGCGGAGCCAGGGAAAAAAGTACAAGCATCCGGGAAGTTTGTCAATTTCAGCATCGGCACAATATGCTCAGATTTGCCTTTGTAAATACTAAACGCCATGTCAATCCAGGAAGACCTCGTAAAGCTCCGCGCAGACGTTCGCGCACAATCGCCCGATGAGCTGACCCTTGCACTCGATAAGTCCGTAAACGAATTAAAGGCCAGTCCGCCACACAAGATATCCGTAGGCGAAGCAGCACCGAATTTCCGGCTGACCGATGCCACCGGAAAAGTGATCTCCCTAAGCAACGCCCTCCGCAACGGCCCCGTAGTGCTTAACTTTTACCGCGGCGGCTGGTGCCCCTTTTGCAACCTGGAGCTACACGCCCTTCAACGTTCATTACCGAAGTTTAAAGAGCTCGGCGCACAGCTCATCGCTATCTCGCCGGAAGCTCCTGACAACAGCTTAACGACCATTCAAAAACACAAGCTGGAATTTCCGGTACTGAGCGATCTGAAATGCGATGTAGCCAATCAGTACGGTATTGTATACACTGTACCCGAATATTTACGAACAACTTTTGAGAAATTCGGCCTGGACCTTAAAAAACATAACGCTACCGATAAGCTACAACTGCCTATACCGGCCACTTATGTTATCGACACAAACCAGGTAATTCAGTTTGCCTTTGCCAACGAAGACTTCACAGAACGCGCCGACGTTGAAGAGATCATCAAAGTATTGAAGCGGATAAAACCGAAACATTGATCAACGCCCTGCAGTATACAACTATTGCAGGGCATTCATTTCGTAAATAAGGATACGTCGCCGGTCGAAATTTATCACCTTACGATCCTGGAGATCATTAAGTACGGTGGTGACCGTTTGGCGCGATGTACCGGTCAGCGTGGCGATATCTTTGTGGGTAAGCCTGGTGTAGATTATCGTTTCGTAACCCGCTTTCAAACCCTTCCATTCCGCAGCGTCTTTCAAAAATTCAACAATACGGGTTCGGGCATCTTTAAACACAAGCGACTCGAGCTTGCGCTCCACTTTCATCAAACGCAGACCGATAAGCTTCAGAATTTTAAAGTTCAGCTCGCGATCGCCATACATAAGCTGCTGCAGATCCTGAATCGTAAGGGTGCATACGGTGGCATCTTCTTCCACAACGGCAAACTCGCTTCGCTTCTCCTCTCCTGCCAGTGCCAGCTCGCCAAAGATCTCACCGCGAACAAGTATAGCGCGGGTAACCTCCTGGCCATCGGGCAGGTAGCGACCTATACGAATACGGCCGTCAGCAATAAGATAGATGTGGGTTGGAACGTCTTCAGAAACGTATATAAAATCACCCTTCTTATATTTTTTAAAGACGTGCCTGCTTTGCATCGCCTTTACTTTATGAGGGCAAAGTATCTTGTAAAGATTAACGCATTCAAAGTACCAAACTGCTACGGGGTTCATAGGCGCTGCTCCTGTCGGTCACCAGAGGTCTGAAAAGATCGAAAAAAGGAAAATTTTCGATCTCACAAATTTAGTGGTTATTTACCGCTGCAACGTACTAAACGCCCCGAAAGGTTCTTAAAACTGACACCGTTTACTTTACACGCGGCGCCATATGCGCCCCGTACAGCGCTATAATAGCCGCAAGCCTGTTTTGGTTTGCAAAACGCGGTGAGGGCGACGGCAGAATAATCACCTTGATTTGCCGCCCCGACGCTAGCGTATACGCGCTGGCCTTCTCCTTGCCTCTGAACTTCAGCTCCAGACCCTGCCTGCTGAGATATTGCTGAAACCAAAGCCTGGCGCTGCTTTTGCCCGAGCTGCTGGTCAGGAGAATGGTATCGATGGTAGGAAACAAATCGAGAATGGTGTGGATCTCCATATACTCTTTTACCCTGATATTTTCATCCAGCGAACTGTCACCGCTTCGTTCGATAACGAAGCCCATATCCGTCACACCTACACCCAGCAGGGCCAGAGCCTCTTTCCTTTCAAGTACAGCCTGGGGGCCTTCATTATAAACAAACTCTTTATTCAGCAAACCCGATATGATCTTCCAGAAGAAGTTTCTTTTATTCGGATAAAAGAAATCAAAAGACCAGTTCTTCTTTGTCGGAGGGTGCGTGCCGATAACCAGGCACTTTGCATTTTCAGGCACATACCACTTCCACGGGTGTTGTTCTGTTGTGATCATCCGGATTACCGAGAATAATAAGATTGCCGGCCTGTTTTTAACAGCACCGGCAATACTTAATACAGTAAGTCTTTTATTTATTTCAACTTCTTCTTAAAAAATTCCACGGTACGTTCCCATGCCAGTTCGGCAGCGGCTTTGTCGTAGCGTGGTGTGGTATCGTTGTGGAAGCCATGGTTGGCGTTGGGATACATGTAGGCGGTATATTCCTTTTTGTTGGCCTTTAGCGCTGTTTCATATGCCGGCCAGCCTTCGTTCACACGCGTGTCCAGCTCCGCATAGTGAAGCAGCAGGGGCGCATTGATCTTCGTTACATCTTCGGCCACGGGCTGACCTCCATAGAAGGGAACAGACGCTGCCAGATCAGGGATGCGAACGGCCATCATGTTGGCTATCCAGCCACCAAAGCAGAAGCCCACCACGCCAATCTTGCCGTTGCAGTCAGGACTGGCCTTCAGGTAATCATAAGCAGCAATAAAGTCTTCCAGCATCTCGTTGCGATCGCGTTTGCTTTGCAGCTCACGGCCTTTATCGTCGTTACCCGGATAGCCTCCTAGCGGTGTGAGCATGTCCGGAGCCAATGCCACAAAACCGGCCAGTGCGGCACGGCGACAAACATCTTCTATATGCGGATTCAACCCCCTGTTCTCATGCACCACCACGATGCCGCCGAGCTTGCCCTTGGTGTTAACAGGCTTTGCCAACAAAGCTTTAATATTACCGCCGCCCTTGGCCGATGAGTATGTGATATACTCAGTTTTGAGCCGCGGATCATTGGGCTGTATCTGAACACCACCCTGGTAGTCGGGCATCAGAAAGCTCATCAGCGACGCCACCGTGATCCCGCCCACCGCATAAGTAGAGAGCTTCTGCATAAAATCGCGGCGGTCGATGCGGCTGTGCGCGTAGTCGTCATAAAGATCAAACACCTCCTGTTTGATATCTTCTTTTTTAAGATTGTCCATGGTATAGTATAGGCTGTTGATTGCATTAATATAAGCATTTCCGCCAGACCAATCTTATATTTTTACACCGACGAATAACAACCGGGGAATACGGAAATCTACCTTCCGTTAAACGGTTATAACCAGGTTAGCATTAAAACCGCGGTAAGGTTCATCGATATATCCATGAGGGTTACAGAGCACGGTTGTAGCGCCTACCTGATATATTTTGGGTTCATGAATGTGCCCGTGTATCCAGTAAACCGGCTGGTATTTCAGAATAGTCTCTTCCAGGTTAGAAGCGTATGCCGCCGACACAACATTTTCACGGTAAATATCAGGTACAGATTGCATACTGGGAGCATGATGCGTCACCACTATATTCTTTGCAGTCACCGACGATTCTAAACTTTCTACAAGCCATTTCAACGAAGACCTGTGCATGGTGTAGGTATCGATAGACCGCAACTTTGAATAAGACGGATCACGACGAATCATTTTATAGTCATTCATCTTATCCTGACATACTATACCCGTTGCCCGGGCATTGCCGAACAATTCGAAGTCCGTCCAAAGTGTCGCCCCATGAAACGTAACACCGTCTAATGTAACAGCTCTGTTTTCCAGTACATGTATATTTGTACCTTCTGCCAGGTCGATAATCTTCTTCAACGTCTTCGGATACGAGCCTTTATAATATTCATGATTTCCTAGCACGTATATCACCGGCGTTGTGCTTATTACCGATTGTATCCACTGAATACCCTTAACCCCAAGATTAACATCGCCAGCAAACACGATTACATCGACATCACTAAATTTTAAATCCACAAAGCCAAATTCCTGGTGCAGATCGCTAAGAACCTGTATTTTCATTATCCCATATCCTCCCGACAATCTATTAAACTAATAAGGGGTGATACGTAATAAAGTTTGATTAGGATACGCATTGTAAGAAAATTCATATCATAAACTGATCAATTACGATCTGGCCATAGAACTGTAATATCTCGTTCTTCTCTTCGTCATTTCCTCGCTCAAAAATCCGTCGAATAACTGCCCGCCTCTGCTGTTGCCAATCAATCTTTTCAATATCAGTATCCCAAAACAATCCACGTCTTATCTTCGAAAGGTCAGGTCTTATCCCCGGAACCTGCTCGCCTTTCCTGACTTCGTAAAAAGAACGAAGAACCATAAAATACCCCTCCTCAATGCCAAGCGCACGTTCGATCTTCAACGCCAACGAAGTATCGAATTGACCTTCACCCTTAGTAATGGCATCCAATATTTGAGGGTTTTCATTTATTAATAATGCTAATTCCCTGTTTGACAACTGTCTTTTCTTGAGCTCGTGCGTTAATACGAGACCAGGGCAAATTCCTTTTAGAAGATTGACTCTGTCGGTCATAATTATTCGCAATAAAATCAGAATCAAAAAAAATTATCATACAAATTAGATGAATAAATACTTGTATTGTTATCCAAGCATGGGATATCTCTGAATACTAAAAATAAATACATTAGAAGGATGCAAATACAACAAGATTTGCCCACCTTACCTTCTATGCGTATTCAATACTGCTCTGACCTGCACCTGGAATTTCCCATAAATAAAAAGTATATGGCCGCTAACGCTATAAAGCCGGAAGGCGAGATACTTCTGTTAGCCGGAGATATCATACCGTTTTCCATGATCGACGAAGTTCGTGACTTTTTTGATTTTGTGGCCGACAATTTCAAGCACACCTATTGGGTGCCCGGTAATCATGAATATTATCGATCAGACATTGCACAACGTACCGGCACCTTCCAGGAAAACATACGCAGCAATGTAACCCTTCTCAACAACAGCATCATAGAATATCCCGATGTTCGACTGGTGTGCTCTACATTATGGTCGGCCATAGATCCGGCAAAGGCGTTTGTGATACAGAAATCCATGGCCGATTTCCATTTGATTAAAAACAACGGACAGAAGCTATCAACAGACGCCTACAACGGTCTCCACGAAGCATGCCGCACATTCATAACATCGGCGCTGCAAACTGCTTCGCCAAAGGCCACCGTTGTCATGTCGCACCATATACCGACCGCGTTTCATTACCCGGAAAAATACAGGTATAGCGAATTGAACTCGGCTTTCGCAACCGAACTGTTCGACCTGATCGAAAGCACCAGCGCCCGCTACTGGATCTACGGCCACAGCCACGCCATAGTGCCCGACTTTATGATCGGCAACACCATCCTCACCAGCAATCAACTGGGCTATGTGGAATACGGCGAACACCTGGACTACGGCACACTGACAATAGACGTTTAGCAAAATCGCACCTTAATCTAAAATGAGTCCCTTATTGCAAAGCTTCGAAGATATCTATCTTTATTAACTCCCAGTATTTTCCCCTTAGGCACACAGGATCAAAGTCCGTATCTGCTCTGGCGAAATCGATAAAATTTCTTCGAATAATATCTTCATCATGACTATAAGGATAACGTCGTTCATGAAGATCTATCATTTGTTTAATTGAATATTTATCCAATACCTCATGAATATCCCAAAAATCCTTTTTCCTACCAACATTTGAACAACATCAACTTTCATAGCAATAATCTCCTCTACTGTCGCTAGTCGATAAGAACCAATGACCAATTCGCTTTGAATAAATGAATCTGTATAGTACAGATCCAGTTTCACAGAGTTGTTCTCATCAGAGCCAATCAGATAAGATTGCCCCATACCCAGTATGTCACTCGCAGGGCTGCTGACGTAAGTGAATATCCCTCGCAAGTACTTCTCAATTGCCCTAAAATCAACCGATCCATATTCTCTGTCTGTAAATAAATCTATATCTACGGAAATACGATGTCCTAACTGAAGACTCAATGAAGTGCCACCAACAAGTCGGAATGGATAGAAAATCTCACTGCCCATCAATTGATCAAGAGTACTCTTCAATAACGGCGTAACAGTATTCCAATACAAGTTATTCTCCATCACCCCTAAGATTGATTGATAATTTCATTAACGGTATCCTTTCCATAAAAACGTATTATTTCGTTTTTCTCAACCTCATTACCACGTTCAAAAATTCGTTCGATAACAGCCCTTCGTTGTTGGTCCCAATTGATCTTCTCTACATCGGTATCCCAAAAAAGTCCAGTCCTGATCTTTGAGAGATCAGGTTTTCCAATATTTAATTGTTTACGCTTTTCTTCTTTTATCTCATAGTATACCTGAAGAATCATAAAAAAACCTTCATCAAGCCCAAGGGCATGTTCAATTTTCAAAGCAAGCGAAGTATTCATATTTCGCTTCCCCTTCGTAATCGCGCTTAACGTTTGTGGATACTCATTGATCGATAACGCAAATTGTCCTTTCGAGAGGTGCCGTTTCGCAAGCTCTCGTTCAAGTACTAGGCCTGGATGAATACCTTTTAAAATTTCAATCTGTTTCATAATCAAATATAAACAAAAATACGTAAACAAATTTGTTTACCCGTCAATTCAAATATTATAACTATCTGTAATTCAGATTCATAGCAAAATTAAAAGCAAAGCCCCAAAATTATGCAGACAGCCCGACGAACCAATCGATACATTTGCACGATTACCACACTATGGACGAAACAAAACGCCTGCAACACGCTATTACCGGCTTATCCGGCATGAGCCAGGACGATTTCGAGCTGTCGCTTCCGTTCTGGAAACCCCGGCAATACAAAAAGGGCGAGTTTTATAATGAATACAAAAGCGTCTGTACACACATGGCATTTGTGCTTACGGGCGTGTTCCGGATCTATAAGTTCCTCGATGAGAAGAAGGTCGAGAAAAATATGTTGTTCTTCACAAACGACCAGTTCATGTGCTCGCTCAAAAGCTTTCTGAACCAAACGGCGTGCGATTATCACACCGAGTCTTTGACGGAGGCCGATGTGCTTTACATACACTTCAACGACCTGCAGCACCTGTACAGCACATCACCCGCCTGGCAACGCTTCGGACGCCTGTTTGCCGAGGCAATGTTGAATGCGATCATGGACAACGTCGAAAACCTGTTATTCAGAAAGCCCGAAGACCGGTATATAGACTTACTACGCACACACCCGGATATCGGAAACGTCGTTCCGCTTTACCATCTGGCCTCTTACCTCGGCATCGAAGGCCCGTCACTGAGTCGTATACGCAGCCGTATACAAAAGAAACAGAAGTAGTAATACCAGGGGCGGGCTATAGCATTTTCTCCATCACCACGAACTGCAGCGACTTCAACGGCACGCCTGCGCGCGGATCATGCGAAGGAAACGGTTTCATTACACCGGTATTCTTATAGCCGTGGCGTTCATACCAGGCCATGAGCTCCAGGCGGTCGGTGATGACAGTCATCTCCACCAGCGTACACCCCATGCGCACAGCATGGCGCTCCGCCTCCCGCAGCATAACCTTACCGATTCCCTGGCCCTGAAACTCGGGATCCGTGGTCAGCATGCCCAGGTAAAGATGGCTGCCTTTCTTTTCAAGACATACACAACCAACGATACGGTTATTGTCCGTGTACTTCAATATACTGGTATCGCCATCCGCAAGCAGTGACGCCATTCCTTCAGCGTCTATGCGCTGGCCGTTCAGCAGGTCGGCTTCGTGTGTCCAGCCTTTGCGGGCGTGGTCGCCACGGTATGCGCTGTTCACCAGGGCCACCAGCGCGGCAATATCTTTGTCACTGGCAACGGTTATCGATCTGTTTTCCATAATATCCTGTAAACGATTATTAATTGAGGTAAATAGAAAAATATCCACACTCGCTGATCACCTCGCGGTAATACTTAGTGTGGGCATATTTGGTTTTGAGCTGCACAAAGCCTTCCCACGCCAGCGATTCAGTCTCCGGATTACCTTTGAACTTGTGGTTCCGCTCGCACTTGGCCATCATGTATACACATTTGGCGCGCTGTTCGTCCGTAGTTGCAGCGGCAAAGGCTATTTTATAATACCGGTCGGCCGTGGCGCAATTCAGCAGCTGCGGTGCATAGTATTCGCCAATATCAATACCGTATTCGTTTATGATACGGTTGTAATAGAATGCGCGTCCGTTTCCATAAAACGTCATATTGTAGTAGGCGTTTGCTAAAAGCAGGCTATTGTTATAAATATCTTCCTTATTGTCTACATGCGTTTGCATCTCCTTCATTTTCTGAAGCAATGCCAGCTTGCTGTATTTTACTTTTTGTACGGCAGCATGATCACAGTCATGACAGTCTTTTATTTTGCCATTGAAGGGGTTACCGTAGAGCTCGGCGTCGCCGGTTTTGCCTTGCTGGAAGAAGGTGATAGCCTCATCCAGTCTACCGGCATATGCGCTCATAATTCCCTGGTATTCGTAGATATCGGCCAGGGTAACATCATAGAGCTTCATGGCCATTTTTTCCCAGGGCGTATGCGTGCTGTTATTCAGAAACACCTTCATGGCATAAACGTTGGCTGCTTTGTGATAGAAGGTGTTTTCACGGTCCAGCAACTCGCCATAAACGGCATTGCCCTGCCGGCGATACAGAGACGCGATGTACTTTTTGCTCCAGTCCAGCGCATGGTAAAAACGTAACCCGTTTTCCTCCTTTTTGCCATTGTATAGCCAATCGAGATCAACCAGCAGACGGTTCTCCAGGTCGGCCGTCATGGATGTCGCGCTATGCAAGGTATTGATCAAGCGCAATATACGAAGCTGGTCGGCAGCCAGCGCGCTTTTAGGCGCTTCCTTCTCTACCTTGTCAAAAAGTTGGGTAGCCTCAGCGTTGTTACCGGCGAATATATCCAGGTAGCCTGCTGCCAGGTTCCATAGATACGGGCGATTGGTTTTTCCTTCTTTAGCGATACTGCTTACCAATTGCAAACCATCTTTATTGCTTTTCTCCTTCACATACTTTCGGTATTCATCGGCAGAAGAAAAGCGTTGGGTATTCAGAGACCATTCCTCTTTATTTACCAGG
>Ga0247762_1000413_pt1 | contig 12633 bp, 14 predicted proteins | sample UWRJL081202R4_FD_181016 | JGI IMG/M metagenome (GOLD analysis project Ga0247762, IMG submission 181016) | Plant litter microbial communities from Arlington Agricultural Research Station in Wisconsin, United States - UWRJ-L081-202R-4 | ecosystem: Environmental > Terrestrial > Plant litter >...
CCCGTCGCCGCGCTTGCGATCCGCCAGGGCGAAGCGCTGCATATGCGCGCCGAAATCCTCTCGATGGACGGCCGCTATCACGCCGCCGCCGAGGCCGACGCCCCGATCGGCGACCACGCCCCGGTCCGCGCGCTGGCGCAGACGCTGCTGGCCGATGCTCCGCCGGCATTGCGGGATCTGTTTACGGGGTAGCAGCGGCCATCCCGTCTCCGACGCGAGGCGACATGCCCCGCGCCGGATACGGCTACGCCCTCAGAATTTGAACCCGGCGCGCACGCCATAGGTGCGCGGGGCATCGATATAGACGTTGGAATAGGCGCCCACGAGCACGCCCCCGTTGCGCAGCTGGCTGGGGGTGAAGGCCGAATAGGTGGCGCTGTCCTCCAGATTGCGGCCCCACACGCTCAGCGTCCACGCATCGTCCGGCGCGTGATAGGTCAGCGAGACATCGGTCTTCCAGAAGGACGGATGCTTGCCCGGGAAGATCTGCGAATGGGTGTAATCCAGATATTTGCTGCCCTCGTAATGCGTGCCCGCATTGGCGACGATGCGGCTGCCATTGCCCAGTTCTATGCTCTGCTCATAGCCCAGGTTGAGCGTCACCTTGGGCGAGAAGGGCAGATCATAGCCCTTCAGGCTGGGATCGGGCAGCAGCAGGAAGCTGCCATTGGGCTGCAGCACGGCAAGCTGGGTGAAGCCGCTGTTGCGGATCTTGGCATTGAGCAGGCTGAGGCCGATCGTCAGCGTCCCGCCCTGGATGACCTGGGCATTCAAATCCACGTCCGCGCCATAGATTCGCGACTTGCGGATGTTGGCATAGGGCGATTGGAAGCCGCCCGGCACCACCGGATCGGGCACGCGCTGGGTCACCTGGAAATTCTTGTAATCATAATAGAATCCCTCGACGTTCAACTGCACGCGATTGTCGAGGAAGCGCGACTTGAGACCGACCTGATAGGCCGTGACTTCCTGGGATTCATAGCGCCGGCCGAGGCCCAGATTGGTGAGCACCGCCTGGGTCGCGGTCTGATAGGCGCCGGGCAGATAGCCAGTCTGCACATTGGCATAGCCCAGCACGCGATCGGCAACGTCATATTCCACGCCCAGCTTCCAGGCGAAATTCTTGAAATCGGGGAAGTTGGAACTGTTGATGTCCACCAGCTGGCCGCTCAGCCGGCCGGTATCATATTTCTTGTCCCAGGACTGGCGCCCGCCGATCTCGACCCGCAATTTCTCCGTCACCGGCGCGATGATCGTGCCGAACAGCGCGTAATTGCTCTCCACGGGGCTGTGCGGCCCGTTGATCAGCGGGCCGGCGCGATAGGCGGCCTGCACCACATTGTCCTGCGCCTCGAAGCGATGCTGTAGCGCGCCGGCGATCACGGTGAAGCCGTCGCGCTCATAGGTGAGCCGGCCCTCGTTCTGATAATCCCAGCTGTCCTCGACATAATAGGTGGAGGCATAGTTGACGAACACGGCGCCGGGCTTGTTCTGGAAAGCGTTCAGCTGCGCGCCGGCATGATTGAAATAGCCGGTGACATAGGCAAGCTCGAGATCGTCGGTCAGCTTGTACTTCAGCTCGCCGCTCAGCAGATAGGAGCGTTCGCGATTGAAGCCGCGATTGTGATAGTCGCTGAAATTGGCGTTGCCCACCGTGCCGGACGAGGGCACCGGCAGCACGACATAGGGATCGCCATCGGCTTCGGTGGGGCGCGGGAAATTGACCTGGGCAAAGCCATGGCCCTTGCGATCGGAACCGGTGACCGAGAGGAAGATCGAGAGGCGGTCGGTGGGATCGGCCTGGAAGCTGATGCGGCCGGAGATCTGGTCGAGATCGTTCGATCCATTGCTCACATAGCCGTCATGCTTGCTGTAATCCACCGAGGCGCGGAAACCCGCGCTCGCGCTGATCGGCAGGTTGATCGCGCCAAAGCCGTGGATCTGGTCGTAATTGCCATATTCCAGCGTCACCTCGCCCTTCACCCGGTCATAGGTGGGACGCTTGGAGGTGACGATCACCGCGCCGCCGATGCCGTAGCGGCCATAGAGGATGCCCTGGGGGCCCTTGAGCACCTGGATGCTGCCGATGTCGAACAAGGCGAATTGCTGGCCCGAGCGCGGCAGGGTCAGCCCGTCCTCCTGCATCTCGATCGCCGGCGAGGTCTGATATTGCGCATCCGCCTGGCCCAGCCCGCGCGAAAACATATAGACGCTCTGGCGCGAGGGCTGGATGATCAGGCCGGTGACCTGACTCTGCAGGCGCACGATGTCGGTCACGCCGCGATCCACCAGCTGCTCGGCGCCGATCACCTGGACCACCGCGGCGGTCTTCTGCAGCGATGCCTCGCGCTTCTGCGCGGTGACGACGATGTCGGTGAGGCCGGATTCCGGCTCCGCGACCGCTTCTTCCGAAACGGCGTCGGCGGGCGCGGCCTGCGCCAGCAGCGCGCTGGGCGACAGCATCGCCACGGCGGATGTACTCAACAAAAACAACGTGCGCTTCATCATCAATCTCCCTGAATTTTATGTTCCGGAATTTTTCCGGTTCCCATTAATCGTCTTTTGCCAAATGGATAGCTTTGATTGATGCCAAAGCGCGGGTCACGATCTCCCGGCAACCATCATCGCGCGGGACACCCGCGCCGCGGCGGGAGGCCGGTCGGCCAGTCCGGCCGGGTCGTCACGCACGGCCTTTTGCACCTTGGCGAGCAGCAGCATCAGCATCTCGCGCTCGCCGGGCCCCAGATGCGCGGCCAGCAGCGCTTCGGCCTGCGCATGCCGCGGCAGCGCCTGGGCCAGCCGGCGCTCGCCTTCGGCGGTGATGTAGAGCCCCTTGCTGCGGCGGTTGCGCCCGGGGCCGCGCGTCAGCAATCCCCGCGCCTCGAGCTGGCTGGCGACCTTCATGCCGAGCGAGCGATTGCCGACGAGCGCGCGGCCGAGCGTCGTCTGGTCGCACCCAGGCTGGTCGCGCACCAGCAGCAGGGCGGTCATGGATGTCGGATTGATCGGCGAATCGGCAAGGATCGCGCGCAGGCTGCGCAGCGCGAGATGGCGCGTCACATCGATCTCATAGCCAAGTATTTCAGCGAGCTTCATCGCCTCCCCACCTTCCCTCTCCGCCATCTATTGTACCCGCCGATGACATTTGCGCAATCGCAATTGTATTCGATTCATACAATATGGAACTGCGCCGGCGTGGGCACTTGCGATCGACGGGCATAGCGCGCTTTCGGCAACGGGCCCTGATCTGCCGCGCGAAATTATGCCGCGAACTCCGGATCACGGAGCGTCATTGAAGAAATGAAACAGGAAAAATGGTGGACGCACTTGGGCTCGAACCAAGGACCCGCTGATTAAGAGTCAGCTGCTCTACCAACTGAGCTATGCGTCCATCCAACTTGAAGACCGGGCGGCGCCAGTGGCTGCCCGTTCAAGAGGCGTGCCCGCTAGCATGGGATTTGGGGGATGCAAAGGGGAAAATGCCCGCACCGCATAAAATCGGCAGATTACCGGCGTTTTTCCCGCTTTCCATCGCCGGCCCATGCCGCTCAGCCCGCATCCTCTCCCGCGGCCAGCAGCGCGGCGGTGCGCGTGAGCAGTTCGATCGCGCGCGCCTCGAACGCCGCGTCGAAGCGCGCGGCGGGCACCGCGACGCTGAGCGCCCCCAGCACCGCGCCATCGGCGACGATCGCGCGGCCCAGCCCCATGATCCCCGGCGTATGCTCCTCGCGCGTGCGTGCGATGCCGGTCCTGCGGATCTCGGCGATCTCGGCGCGCAGGTCATCCGCGCTGCTGAGCGTATTGGCGGTGAAGGCCGCGCGCGGCGCCGCGGCCAGATAGGCCTCGAACGCCTCGTCGTCGAAAGTGGCGAGCAAGGCCTTGCCCGCCGAGAAGCTGTGCAGCGGTGCACGCTGGCCCACCTCCAGCGTATAGCGCAGCGCGTGCACGCCGATCTCGCTGACCACCGCCTCGATCTCCGTGCCGCGGCGCACGAAGAAGCCAGCGGTCTCGTTGAGCTGGATGCGCAGCGCCTTGACCAGTGGCGCGGCGCGCTCGGTGAGCGTCGGCGCGACGCCCTCTCCCAGCCGCCGCAAGGCGGGGCCGGGCGCATAGCGGCGATCGGTGCGCAGCAGATAGCCGCGATCCACCAGGGTGGTCAGCAGATAGGCCAGGCTGCTCACCGGAATCGCCAGCGAGGTGGCGATCTCGTGCGCGGGCATCGGGCGGTTCTGCCCGACCAGGAATTCGAGAATGTCCAGCGTGCGCATCGCGGACTTGACCGTGGGGGAGGACGAGCCGGCCGCATCGTCGCGCCGGTCCGTCACGGCCGCCCCCCGGATCGCCGCCCGAGCGGATCGGCCCGGGGCGCGATCGACCCCGTCCTCCTGCCGATCCGCCCGGTGGAGATCATCGCCTAAAGCCGCTTTGCCGCGAGATCGGCGCCTTCGCGCAGCACCGCCAATTTCTTCCAGGCGACCACGGGATCGATCTTGCCATAGCCGGCGAAGGTGCCGAAGCCGCAATCCGTGCTGGCGATCACCCGATCGCCGCCCACGAAATCGGCGAAGCGCCCGATGCGCTGCGCGATCAGTTCGGGATGCTCGACATAATTGGAGCAGGTATCGATCAGGCCGGGCGCCAGGATCTTGTCGTCCGGCAATTTGGCATCGCGCCAGACCGCCCATTCATGCTCGTGGCGCGGATTGGCGGCCTCGAACAGGATGGTGGAGGGGCGGGCCTTGAGGATGATCGGCAGGATCTTCTCCAGCGCGATGTCGTGATCGTGCGGACCTTCGTAATTGCCCCAGCAGACGTGCATCCGCAGCCGTTCGGGTGCGATATGCGCGGTGGCGGCGTTGAGCGCTTCCACATTGGCCTCGGCGATGGCCAGGAACTCGGCCTCGCTCGCATCCTGATAGCCGGTGTGGCGCGACATCGCGAGATCGGGGCAATCCAGCTGGAGATCGAAGCCGGCGGCCGCGATCGCCTCATATTCCGGCTGCATCGCGGTCACCAGATCAGCCAGATAGGCCTCGTGGCTGGGATAATAGGCATTGGGCTGGAAGGCGGTGATCAGCCCGGGCGATGCCGCGTTCATGAAGCCGCGCACGCCTTCGCCATGGCGCTCCAGCGCGGTGCGGAAACGGCGGATGTCCTCGTGCACGGGATCCATGTTCACCAGCGTGACCGGGCCGATGCACGAGGCGCGGGTGAATTCCTGATCGCCCATGATCTTGGCGAGCTTGGCGCGCAGATCGGGCAGCGGCGCGAGATCCAGCGCGGGCTTGCGCGGGCTGTCTCCGCCGAAGCCGGAGAGCCGCTCGATGATATAGGTGGAATAGCCGACCTTGCCGAGTTCGCCGTCGCTGACGATCGAGACTCCGGCCTCCTTCTGGAGCTTGACCCCCTCGTCGATCGCCGCCTGGACGACGCGATCGAACTCGGCCGCGTCATAGGGCTGGCCATGATCGCGGGCGAGCAGCAGGGGGGTCAGTTCAGGCCCGCGCGGCAGGCTGCCGACATGGGTGGTCAAAATTCCGGGCATGCGCCATTCTCTCCATCAAATGCGAACACAGCCGCACCGCATCTTCGCGGATGCGATTGTTTCGGGTGTGTGGGGCAGACGGGCGCGGCTGGCAAGGCTCGGCGGCGGACATCGCCCGACTTTTCCAGGCCGCCCGCGCGAACCGCGGCACCGATCAGCGATCGGTGGTGCGCTTGATCACATTGGGCAATTTCTTGCCCTTGGTCCGCCGCGACGGGAGCTGGACGGGATTTTTCTTCTTCCAGTCCGCCCAGCGCATCGGCCCTTCGGGCGTATCGATCATCTCGTCATCCAGCGACATCGTCGTTTCGCCTTTCCTGCCTGCCCGCCGCGATCAGAAGCGGCGGGAAAGCCCCGCATAGACCTCCACATCGGCGCTGTCGCGGTTCAGGCCGACATTGGTGCCGATATCGAATTGCAGATCCTCCCGGGGCTGCCAGCCGAGCGACAGCCCCGCCAGCGTCTCTGTGGCATGCGCCCCGGGGTCCAGATCGCGCATCGCGGACAGTTCGATCGAGGCCGAGACCGCATCGCTCAGATCGGCGGAGAGGCCGATCACCGATCCATAGGCCAGGTGCCGCCCGTCGCCATCCTCATCCACCGCCGCATCGATCTCCGGCGACAGGCCCAGCGAGATCGCATCGCTCAGGTCGAAGCGCATCGGCACGATCAACCCCGCGCCCCAATCGCCGTCGCCCACCGGCATGCGGCCGACCGGCAGGGTGACGAATGGCATCAGCGCGAGGGAAGGCCCCGATCCATCCGGGTTCATCAGACTGCGGCGCACCGCCAGCATCACGTCGCCCGTGCGCGCGGTACGCGAGACCGCGTCGCTCGCCCGATCGCGCGTGCGGACATGGCCATAGGCCGTCCAGCCGATCTGGATCTCGGCATGGTCCGCCACACCCAGCCGGACCAGCAGGTCGCCGGCCAGGATCGTATCCGTGCGCGTCTCGGCATCGCGCTCCAACGTCCAGTCCGCCAAGCTCGTCTCCACGGCGATCCTGCCGGTATCGATGATGCAGGGCGGCGTGCCCAGGCCGGGGCGATCGGGGCAGAATTCCCGCCCTTCCGCCAGCGCAGGGGCGGCTGCGGAGAGCAAGAGCAGGGCAAGCAGGGGACGGATCATCCGCTTGCTCTAGCGGTTTATTGCTGGCCAGCAACATGGGAGACATTGCCCAGGATCAGTCCCGAAAATCAAAACCCGAGTGTCACCCCAGCGCACGCTGGGGTCCATCGATCTCAACGCAATGCAAGATGTCACCAGACGTCGATGGGCCCCAGCGTGCGCTGGGGCGACACAGAGGTTGAACCGATGCAGGGAGGGGTGCCTCCCCCAGATCACGATTGCCAAGCCCCCGCCCCAGCCACTATCGCTGCCTTATGGCCCGCAAACCCAAGGCAATCCGCACCAAAACCAAGCGTACTCCGCTCTACCGCATCGGCTGGTGGGTGGGGCGCGGCATCGTGTTCTTCGTCGCGGGGTCGGTGCTCTGGGTGCTGGTCTATAAATTCGTGCCGCCGCCCGTGACCTTCACGATGATCGGCGACTGGACGGCGGGGCGCGGGGTCGAGAAGGACTGGATGCCGCTTTCCAGGATGGATCCGAACATGGCGCGCGCGGCGATCGCGGGCGAGGACGGCAAATTCTGCCTCCACCACGGCTTCGACACGGATGCGATCCAGAATGCCATCCGCCGCAACGCCCAGGGCGGCCGGATCCGCGGCGGCTCCACGATCAGCCAGCAGACCGCCAAGAACGCCTTTCTGTGGCAGAATGGCGGATTCTTCCGCAAGGGGCTGGAGGCGTGGTTCACCGTGTTGATCGAGACGATCTGGGGCAAGAGGCGGATCATGGAGGTGTATCTCAACATCGCCGAGACCGGCATCGGCACCTATGGCGCCAATGCCGGGGCGATGCGCTATTTCCGCCACGATGCCAGCCGGCTGAGCCCGATCGAGGCGGCGCGGATCGCCGCGGTGCTCCCCCTGCCCAAGAAGCGCGCCGCGACCGATCCGGGCGGCTTCACCCGCCGCCACGGCAACCGCATCGCCCGCTGGGTCGGTGCGGTCCGCCGGGACGGACTGGATGCATGCCTCAAATAAAGGCGATCAATAGCCGACGGTGAAGCGGCGGCCGATATTTTTGGGGGTTTCGAGTTCGTCCACCAGTGCAATCGCCAGATCCTCATAGGAGATCGAACTCTTCTCCTCGGGGCCGACCAGCAATTCATCCTCGCCCAGCCGGAATTCGCCGGTGCGCTCGCCGGGGCCGAAGAACATGGAGGGCGAGAGGAAGGTCCAGTCCAGCCCGTCCGACGCCTTGAGCGCGTCCAGGAACGCGACCCCGCCATTCACCTCGGGCAGCCAGGCCTCGGGGATCTGGCCGCTGTCGATGATCCGCGTCTTGGTGCCGGGCAGATAGAGGCTCGCCGCCCCGCCGACGACCAGATAGCGCGGCACGCCCGATGCCTTGACCGCGCCGATGAGCGTCTCGGGATCGGTCGATTTGAACGGCAGCGCACTGATGACCGCATCATGGCCCTTGATCGCTTCGGCCAGCGCATCGGCATCGCCGGCATCCACCGCGACCTTGGTCACGCCGGGCGCGTCCGCGATGGTCTCGGGATTGCGCGCCAGTCCGGTGACCTCATGACCGCGCGACGTCAGTTCGGCAAGGATACGGGATCCGGCATTCCCCGAAGCTCCGGCAAGGGCAACTTTCATTCTCTTCTCCTCTTTTGGTTCGAACGGAGAATGCCCGGCAAAGGGCGCGATGCCACACAGAAATTTTTGCCGGGGTGATAGGTGAGACCCGATCCCGCACTTGAACCACGATATCGTATCATTTATGATGCATGCATCGAGTCCTTCGGGAGCCGATATGGAACTGCACGAAAAGGGAACATGCACATGGAAACCGTATCGATCGCAGCGCGGCCGGCGCTGACCACCACCCCGGAGACCAAAAATGCGAAAGGCAATTTTGTATAACCAAGAAGGAAAACAGTTTCTCGCCGATTTTTTGAATTCATTGGGCGATTTCCGCGAGGAGGTGTCCATGGACTTCGTGAATTTCGCGGAGCATGGTCATCAATGGTTTGCGGAATGCACTCAGATCGATGCCGAGATCATCGAATATAGCCGACGCATCGCGCGAGGCCAGGAGGTGAGAATCCTCTTCTGCGTCCATCGCGGTTCGGATTGCTATATCCTGCTTCACGGCTTTCTTGCGGGATCGGAGCGGACCAAACCAGCCGATCTCACGCTTGCGCGCAGGCGGATGCGCGAATTCATTTAGGAACCTCATGACCAGCGAACCGAAAAAGCGAAGCGTCGACGATCTTCTCTCCCTCGATCAATTCCTTGATCGGGAAGGCATTCGCGAGCCGGTCGAGATCGGCGCGTTCAAGAAGATCGTATCGCTGCAACTGGACAAGGCCATTCGCGACCAGGGTCTTTCCAAAACCCAGATGGCAACCCGCATGGGCACCAGCCGCGCGCAACTCGATCGGGTGCTGGATCCGGCCTCACACAATGTCACCCTGGAAACGCTGGCCCGTGCCGCGCACGTGGTGGGGCGCAGACTGCATGTCGAATTGATCTGAGACCAATCGCAGCCTGCGCCGAACGCCTGATGCTACTTGCTGTCGCCGGTCAATTTGTCCGCCGCCTTGCCGGCCGCGTCGCCCACCTTCTGCGCGCTGTCGCCGATCTTGCCCGCGGCTTCGGAGACGGCATCGTCCTTGCGCGTTTCGGACTTGTTCATGTCGAACAGGAAAAAGGCGCCGATGCCGATGGCGAAAAGCAGGATCAACCCGAAGATCAGCGCGCCGCCGCCCCCGCCGCTGCGCTCGACCACGGTGGTATTCGGCGAACCGCGTTCGGTCACGCGCTCGGTGACGTTGCCCGCGGCGTCGGTGCGCTCGGTGATGCGTTCTTCAGACATGACGATCCTCCTGTTCAATCTGGAAGACCCAACGCCGCGCCGGGCGCGACGTTCCACGCGCGCAATGGTTCAGCTCAGAAGGGCAGCTTGAAGCCCGGCGGGAGGGGGATGCCGCTGGTCATCTTGCTCATCTCCTCGTTGGAGACCGCATCCGCCTTGGCACGCGCGTCGTTGAACGCCGCGGCGACCAGATCCTCCAGCATCTGCTTTTCGGAAGGGGCCAGCAGGCTCTCGTCGATCTCGACGCCGATGATCCGGCCCTTGGCGCTGGCCCTGACCTTCACCAGCCCGCCGCCCGAGGCGCCTTCCACTTCGATCGTATCGAGATTGGCCTGCGCCTTGGTCAGCTCATTTTGCACATTCTGTGCCATACTGAGAATTTCATCGAGACTTTTCATGATGTTGCACTCCGATATTCGCTGGATTTCCAGTCCGTCAATTCGGCCTCGGGAAAGGCATCGAACGCGGCCTTGACGAGCGGCGTGGCCAATATGGCATCGCGCGCGCGATTTTCACGATTCTGTTCCTGCTCAAGCAGGGTGGGCTCTGCCGGACCGTCCGGTGAGTTCACGATCCAGGCGGCGCCGGTCAGCAGCTTGAGCGCCACGCCGAGGTCGCGGTTGAACTCGCTGGACATCGGCTTGGCGGGGCGAATGTCGAGTTCGGGCGGCGCATAGCGGATGAGGCCGATATAGTCGTGGAGCTGCTGCGCGAGATGCGACTTGCCGCCGCTGGCGAGCAGTTCGACCAATGCCGGGAAATCGGCGGGCAGCCGCTGTTCGGGTGCGGGCGGCGGCGGGGCGCCCTGCCCGCCCGGCATCGACAGTGCCGGCGCGGCGACGCTCTCGCCGCTCGCGAGCTTCTTCATCAATTCGCCCGGATCTGGCAGTTGCGCGGCATGGATCACCCGCAACAGCGCCATTTCGGCGGCCTCGATCGGCATCGCCGCGCGCACGACCTCGTCATGACCCTTGAGCAGCAATTGCCACAGCCGATGGAGCGCGGCGAAAGACAGGCGGCCGGACCAGTCCTGCAAGGCCTCGCGCTCCTCGACCGACAGCGCGGGGTCTTCGGCACCCCCCACCTTGGCCAGCGTCACGCCGTGGACCGCCTCCAGCAGCGCGCGCAGGATGGCGACGGGCTCGACGCCCAGGTCATGCTGGTCGCGCAACGCCTTCAGCGCATCGCGCGCATCGCCCACCAGCAGATGGCCGAACAGCCGCCGCACCGCGCCGCGATCGGACAGGCCCAGCATCTCGCGTACCTGCGTCGCGGTAATCCCCTGACTGCCCTCCATGTCCGCATGGGCGATCGCCTGGTCCAGGATCGAGAGCCCGTCGCGCGCCGATCCTTCGGCCGCGCGCGCGATCAGCGCCAGCGCCTCGGGTTCGGCCTCGACACCCTCCGCCGTGGAGATGCGGGCGAAATGCGCGGCGAGCATGTCCGCGGTGATGCGGCGCAGGTCGAAACGCTGGCAGCGCGACAGCACGGTCACCGGCACCTTGTTGACCTCGGTGGTGGCGAACAGGAATTTCACATGCGCCGGCGGCTCCTCCAGCGTCTTCAACAGCGCGTTGAACGCGTTCTTGGAGAGCATGTGGACTTCGTCGATGATGTAGACCTTGTAGCGCGCAGAGACGGCCGCATAGCGCACCGCCTCGATGATCTCGCGCACGTCGTCCACGCCGGTATGGCTGGCGGCGTCCATCTCGACCACGTCGATATGCCGGCCTTCGGCGATGGCCACGCAGGGCTCGCACACGCCGCACGGCGCGATCGTGGGACCGCCCTGCCCGTCCGGCCCGATGCAGTTGAGCGCCTTGGCGATCAGCCGCGCGGTGGAGGTCTTGCCCACCCCGCGCACGCCGGTCAGCAGGAAGGCATGCGCCAGCCGGTCGCGCTTGATGGCGTTGCCGAGCGTGGTGACCATCGCATCCTGGCCGATCAGTTCGGCAAAGCTTTGCGGCCGGTATTTGCGCGCGAGCACGCGATAGGGCTGGGGGGATTCGGACATCGCCGGGACCCTAGCGCATTCGGGCAAGAGGATGCCAGCATTGCGGGTGGGAGCCGCGACATACGTGCCCGTCCCACCTAATCCGTGTCATGCCAGCGAAAGCTGGCATCCCGCGATGCTGGAGAAAGTTGGGAGCGGTGGAAGGATCGATGGGCCCCAGCGTGCGCTGGGGCGACACATTTAAATGGGGATCAGTAGGAGCCGGAACGACCCGGGGCGAATTCGTTACGGCTGCTTCCTTCCGGATCTGACCGGGTTGGCGACTGCACCGTCCGCCCGACTCCCGCCGCGCATATGGGGGAATTGATCGAGAAGGGCAAGACCGGCTATTTCTTCCGTTGGACGCTTGGCCACACCGCGCGGTGCGGTTGCCGAATCTCAGCGCGCGTTGAATTCGCCTTCGCTCGGCAAGACCTCCTCGATCGTCCGGTCGCTATAGCCGCTGGCCTCCCCTTCATCGATCGCCGCGGCGATCTCGTCGGTCATCCAATCCTCTTGTGGCCCCGCCAGATCGTTCAGGATCAGAGTTACCAAATCTTCGGGTAGGGAGATGGACATGCTCGCTATTCTCGGAAAATACGTGCGGTTGGAAAGTACGTCAATCAGGTAAGTAGCGCCCGGGATCCATCGATTCGTGCAAGACACGGACGACACGAAGCATTCTCTCGTCCCAGCGATAAAAAGCGAAATGTCGCCCCGATTTGACGAAGCGCAGGAACGGCGGGAGTCCCTCGAGCGATCGGCCACGCTCCGGACGGTCACGGACATACTCGAGACGCAATCCTATCTTCGCGAGATAGGCATCCGCTTTTTCCTCACCCCAGCGATCGGCCGAAAACAGCCAAATGCCGCGCAGATCGGCATCGGCCTCCGCCGTGAAGCTCAATCCGCGCGGGATCGATGCTGCTCGCGAGCGGCCGCCACGATCTCATTGAAGCTGCACGGACTGACGCCGCTGCGCTCGCCCTCTTCCAGCGCCTCGATCAATGCGGCCAGTTTGCGGTCGTGATGGTCGCGGATCAGGCTCTCGATGAAGGCGGCATCGTCGGCAAAGTCGCCGACCTCCACCGCGCGATCGACATAGGATCGCAGATCATCGGAAAGAGAAAATTCTATCCTACCCAT
>Ga0247762_1000414_pt1 | contig 12588 bp, 14 predicted proteins | sample UWRJL081202R4_FD_181016 | JGI IMG/M metagenome (GOLD analysis project Ga0247762, IMG submission 181016) | Plant litter microbial communities from Arlington Agricultural Research Station in Wisconsin, United States - UWRJ-L081-202R-4 | ecosystem: Environmental > Terrestrial > Plant litter >...
GATGTAGCCGTCGCCGACGGCGACCGAGAGGACCTCGCCCGTGCGGCGGACTTCCTGCCCGGCCTCGATGCCCGAGAACTCGCCGAGGACGACGACACCGACCTCGTGCTCGTCCAGGTTGAGCGCGAGACCCGACGTGCCGTCGGCGAACGTCACGAGCTCGTTCGCCATGACGCCCGGGAGGCCCTCGAGGTGCGCGATGCCGTCGGCCGCGTCGACGACTGTGCCGACCTCGGTCGCTGCGGCGCCCGTGGGCTCGTACGCGGCGGCGAAGTCCTTCAGCGCGTCACGGATGACATCGGGGCTGATCGTTAGTTCTGCCATTGTGTTCCTTCGTTTCGAGGGGCCGTAGGCCCCGAAGCTTCCGCCTGAGCGGGAAATCTCGTGTCTAGCCGGCCAGTCGCTGGCGCAGGTCGGTGAGCCGCGCTGCGACGCTCGCGTCGATGACGTCGTCGGCGATCTGCACGCGCAGGCCTCCGACGATGGTGGGGTCGATCACCGCGTTGAGGCCGACCTTCTTGCCGTAGCGCTTCGTGAGGACCGCGCTCAAGCGCTCGGACTGCGCCGGCTTGAGCGGTGCGGCGGTCACGACCGTCGCGACGATGCTGCCGCGCTGGTCGGCGACCAGGTCCATGGCCTGCGAGAGCAGCTGGCGCACGCGGCGCTCACGCGGCTGCTGCACGAGGGACGAGACGATGAGGATCGTCGCATCGCTCGCGCGTCCGCGGAGGAGGGTCTCAATGAGCGCGCCCTTCGCGGTGTCGTCGCCCAGTCGGCTGCCCAGGGCGAGCTCGATCTCGGGGTTGTCCGCGACGAGTCGGGACGCGCTGAACAGCTCGCCGTCGACGTCCACGCCGGGTGCAGAGATCGCGGCGGCGCGCACGGCCAGCTCCTCGATGCCGTCGACGAGCTGGGACGCGCTGGACCAGCGCTGCTCCACGGCCGTCGTCAGCAGCGAGAGGGTGGTCTTGCCGAAAGCCGCACCGAAGACGTCGGTCACGACGCGCGAACGGGCGACGCGCGACGCAGAGGGGTCGGCGAGCGCACCGCTCAGCTGCGGCGAGCCGCCCACGATCCGCGCCGCGGCGAAGAGCTCGCGGGCGGTGTCGAGGTCGACCGACGGGGCGGCTTCGAGTGCCGTCGTCGTCGCCGCGAGGGCCTGAGTGGTTGCGCTGCCCACTAGCTCGTCGCCTTCTCGGAAGCCTCGAGCTCGGCGAGGAAGCGATCGACCACGGCCTGCGCCTTGGCGTCCTCGGAGAGCGTCTCGCCGATCACGCCGCCGGCCAGGTCGAGCGCGAGGTTGCCCACGTCCGACTTGAGCGACGCGAGCGCTGCGAGGCGCTCCATCTCGATCTGCGCCTGAGCGTTCGACGTGATGCGGGCCGCCTCGGAAGAGGCCTGCTCACGCAGCTCGGCGATGATCTGCGACCCGTCCGCACGTGCCTGCTCGCGGATGCGACCGGCCTCGGCGCGCGCCTCGGCGAGCTGGGCGGTGTACTTCTCGAGTGCCGCCTGCGCCTCGGCCTGCGCGGCCTCGGCGGAATTGATGCTGCCCTCGATCGCCTCGCTGCGGGCGTCGAGCATCTTGTTCAGATTCGGCAGGATCTTCCAGATGAAGAGCGCGAGGATGATGAGGAACGCCAGCGTGCCCCAGACGAGGTCCGGGAGCGTGGGGAGCAGTGGATTGATCTCCCCCTCGTGGCCTTCGGCGAATGCGTTGAGCATTCGGACTCCTTCGGTCAGCAACGGGTGGTTACGGCGCGGGGAACGGGATGAAGGCGACCGCGATCGCGATGAACGCGAGCGCCTCGGTCAGTGCGATACCCAGGAACATGAGGCCGCTGAGGCGACCCTGCAGTTCGGGCTGACGCGCCACCGATTCGATGGTCTTGCCGACGATGATGCCGACGCCGATACCGGAGCCGATAGCGGCGAGTCCGAAGGCGAGGGGTGCGAGCTGTCCGACGACGTTCACAGGGATTTCCTTTCGAAGGGGTTGATGGGTCTAGCAGCCGGGGACGGGTCAGTGTCCGTCGGCGAGCGACATCTGGATGTAGATGGCGGTGAGGATCGTGAAGACGTATGCCTGGAGCACGGCGACGAACAGCTCCAGCACGGTGAAGGCGACGCCGAACGCGAAGGTTCCGATGCCGAGCAGGCCGATGAGCTGGCCGTTGGCGAGCACCGTGAAGAAGAAGAAGTGCGTCGCGGTGAAGCAGAGCACGAGCAGCATGTGCCCGGCGACCATGTTCATCAGAAGTCGGAGGGCCAGCGTGATCGGGCGGAGGATGAAGGTCGAGAGGAACTCGAGCGGGATCAGCAGGATGTGCAGCGGCCACGGGACACCCGGGATGACGAGCGAGTTCTTCAGGTAGCCCAGTCCGTGCTTGCGGAAGCCGGCGTAGACGAACATGACGTACGCGACGACGGCGAGGATCAGCGGCAGGCCGATGACCGCGGTGCTCGCGATCTGCAGACCCGGGATGATGCCGGTCAGGTTCATGCCGATGATGAGGAAGAAGAACGTCATCAGGACCGGAAGGAAGCGCTTGCCGTCCTTCTCGCCGAGCGTGTCGAACACGATCGTGTTGCGCACGAACCCGAGCATGTACTCGAGTGCGGCCTGCCCGCGCGACGGGACCAGCTGCAGGCGACGCGTTCCGATCCACAGCCAGAGGACCAGCGCGAACACGACCAGCAGGCGGATCAGCATGACCCGGTTGAGCTCGAAGGGAGTCCCGACGAACAGGAGTCCAGGAGGAACGAATTCGCCGATCGAGGGGCCTACGAATCCACCATCTGATTCGTCGGCCGTGACGAGCGACAGTGCGGGGAGGAGCATTGCGGTAATCAGGAGATTCTCCGGCGTCGGGCGTCCGAGACGTGGCGATCAGGGGGAGCGTGTTGGATTCAGCCTAGCAAAACTCTTCGGGCTCAGCGGACACGCTCGAGCCTCAGCGTAGCGGCCGACGAGGCGTTTCGGGGTCCGATCAGCGGACCCCGTCCGACGCATCGTCCTCGACGCTCTGGGGCAGCTCCACGTCGCCGACATAGGGCACGCGAGCGCGCTGGAACGCGATCACGTCGAACACCAGCGAGCCCACGACGGCGATGATCACCGTCACGAAGAAGACGGTCGGATCGAGCCAGGGCTGCGCGCGCAGCCAGATCGAGAGCACCACGAACAGCACGAGCTTGAGCACCCACGAGCCGAGCACGATCCCGAAGAACAGCGGCGATCCGGGATCGTTCTTCGTCGCGTTGATGGCGAGCTGGATGCTGAGGGAGGTGATCGCGAGGAACACGAGCCACATCGCCGCTCCGAGCAGGCCGCTGACGAGTCCGGACACTCCTGAGACCATGAATCCGACCACCGCTCCCACGACGGCGAGGATGCCGATCGCGATCGCCGGCCACTTCAGGCTGGACAGTACGGTGAAGCTGCGCGGAGCGGACGGGGCACTCATCGAGCGGCCTCCAGGGTCTGTGGGTCCTCGCTCGGGGCGAGGACGGCGGGCTTGCGCCGCCACGAGGGCAGCAGGGTGACGACCAGGCACGCGGCGGCTCCGACGACGCCGAACGCGACGCCGATCAGGTACTGACCGGGCCAGTTCTCGCGCGTGCCGATGTACATGAGCAGTACGGCGAGGCTGAACACGGCGGTCCACGCGTAGAAGATCAGGACCGCGTCGCGGTCGGTGTGACCCATGTCCAGCATCCGGTGGTGAAGGTGCTTCCGATCGGGCGAGAACGGAGACTTGCCCGCGGCCATGCGCCGCACCACGGCGAGGCCGAAGTCCAGAAGCGGCAGGAGGACCACCACCACGGGCAGCAGGATCGGGATGAACGCACCGAGCAGCTGGGAGCGTCCGAATCCTTCCGGATCGAGCACCGTCGGCTCGAGCGCGCCTGTGATCGCGATTGCGGACGTCGCCATGAGCAGCCCGAGCATGAGCGCCCCGGAATCACCCATGAACAGCTTCGCGGGGCTCCAGTTCAGAGGCAGGAAGCCGATGCACGCCCCGATCAGCACGGCGGCGATGAACGACGCGAGATTGAAGTAGGTGCTCGAGCCGGTGTCGCGCACGAGGATGTAGGAGTAGGCGAAGAAGACGCCGTTCGCGATGAGGCAGACGCCGGCGACCAGCCCGTCGAGGCCGTCGATGAAGTTGACGGCGTTCATGACGACGACGATCGAGAACACGGTGAGGGTGAAGCTGACCCAGCTGGATCCGACGATCAGCCCGCCGATCGGCAGCGAGAAGATCTGCAGCTGCCCGAACCACGCGATGATGCCCGCCGCCAGGAACTGGGCGCCGAGCTTGATCATCCAGTCCAGGTCCCACAGGTCATCGGCCACCCCGACCACGACGATCAGGAGCGTCGCGGCGAGGATCGCGTAGACCGGTGCAGGATTCACCCAGAAGATCGCGAAATACGGATGCTGCGACGACACTGCGAACGCGGCGACCACGCCGAGGAACATCGCCACTCCGCCCAGACGCGGCGTCGGCGTCTTGTGGACGTCCCGCTCGCGGATGCCGGGGTACAGCTTGTACTTCAGGCTCAGCCGCCAGACCACCCACGACAGCGAAAGCGTGACAGCCGCCGTGAACAGGATCGTGAAGATGTACTGCTTCACGCGCCGCCGCCGGGAGGCGAGCCCGTCGATTCGACCTCGACGGCGGGCTCGGGCGTCGGCTCGGCCGGCGGAGTCGTCTCGGCTTCCGGCACGACCGTCGCGGTCTGAGTCGTCGCGTCGCCGTCGCGCACCGGATCGGGCTCGAGAAGGTCGCCGAGCACCTCGCGCAGGGCCGCGCGATCCACAGCGCCCTCGCGGAGGACGCGGACGAGCGGTGCGGAGCCCGTCACGAGACTCGTCGCGTCGATGATCGTCGACGCGACGCCGGTCGCGGAGGGACCGCCGTCCAGGTATACGGCGACACTGTCACCGAGCATGTCCTTCGCGTCGGCGGCCATGATCGCGGCGGACTGGCCGGTCAGGTTGGCGCTCGATACGGCCAGCGGACCGGTCTCCTCGAGCAGTTCGAGCGCGAGGTTGTTCGCCGGCATGCGGACCGCGACGGTGCCGTGCGTGTCGCCGAGGTCCCACGACAGGGACGGCTGCGACGGCAGCACGATCGTGAGACCACCCGGCCAGAACGCCTCGACGAGCCGTTCGACGGGCTCGGGCACTTCGGCGACGAGCGCCCGGAGGGTCGCGATGCCCGCGACGAGTACCGGAGGCGGCGACTGGCGGCCGCGTCCCTTGGCGTCGAGCAGTCCCTGCACGGCTCGCGCACTGAACGCATCGGCCGCGACGCCGTACACGGTGTCGGTCGGCAGGACGACGAGCTCTCCGCGGCCGATGGCCTGACGCGCCTGGCGCATTCCGGCAAGCAGCTGGGCCTCGTCACGGCAGTCGAATACAGGGGACATGTCCCGCTCAGTCTATCCGGCGGGGTTCCGGCGGCCGGCGCGATCCGGTCTGGGGCGCTCCGCCCCAGACCCCCGGCTCACGGATGCACGCCTCATGGCCGGATCGCGGTCGTCGCGCGGTCGCGCATGGTCAGGTCGGGGTGCGTCGAGGCGGCCCGCCAGCCGTCGGCGGTGAGCAGTTCGCGGACCGCCGGGCCCTGCCACTCGCCGTGCTCGATCACGATCATTCCGCCGGGGTGCGCCAGGCGCAGCCCGACCCGACTGACCACGCGCACCACGTCGAGTCCGTCTGTGCCGCCGTAGAGAGCGGCGGGCGGATCGAAGAAGCGCACTTCGGGGTCCCGGGGAATCGCCTCGTCGGGCACGTACGGAGGGTTGGAGGCGACGACCGAGACCAAGCCGTCGAGGTCGGGGAACGCATGCTCCAGATCGATGAACGCCAGCTCCGCGTTGTCCGCGCCGACCAGGGCGAAGTTCTCTTTCGTCCACACGTACGCGTCCACGGAGTTCTCGGCTGCGAACACCCGCGCGTGCGGCACCTCGGTCGCCAGGGCGAGCGCGATCGCTCCGCTTCCGGTTCCGAGGTCCACGGCGATGGGTGCAGGGGATGCCGCCGCCGCGAGCGCATCGATCGCCAGCTGCGCGACCATCTCGGTCTCGGGACGCGGGACGAACACGCCGGGGCCGACGCGCAGCTCGAGATGGCGGAACGGCGCCGACCCGGTCAGATGCTGAAGCGGCTCCCTGGTCGCGCGCCGCGCGACCAGGGCGTCGAGCCGTTCGGCGTCCGGCGCGCCGAGAGGATCCCCGCGCACAGCGGCGGCCTGGACGGCTCCGCGGCGGATGCTCAACACGTGCGCGGCGAGGAGCTCGGCATCCACCTGCGCGTCGACGACGCCAGCCTCGGTGAGGCGCTCGGTGGCGCGGCGGAGCACGTCGGCGAGCGGGATCGGGGTGGGGGGAACGTCAGACATGAGCGGCACCCAGCCTAGATCCCCCGCGCCGGTCACCCGGTGCAAGCGCGATCGTCACAGAAGGACTCACACGCAAGGGCTCCCCTAGGCTTGTTCCGCACACGACGACCCCGTGAAAGGCCCGACATGCCCGGAATCCACGCCGACATCACCTCTGCCTTCGGCGACACCCCACTGGTACGCCTCAACCGCGTTGCCGAAGGCGTCGACGGCGTCATCCTGGCGAAGCTGGAGTTCTACAACCCCGCGTCGAGCGTCAAGGACCGACTTGGTATCGCGATCGTCGACGCCGCCGAGGCATCCGGTCTGCTCCAGCCCGGCGGCACGATCGTCGAGGCCACCAGCGGCAACACCGGCATCGCACTCGCGATGGTCGGTGCCGCCCGCGGCTACCGCGTCGTGCTCGCGATGCCGTCGTCCATGTCGGTCGAGCGTCGCCTGCTGCTGAAGGCGTACGGCGCCGAGCTCGTGCTGACCGATCCCGCCGGCGGAATGAAGGGCGCGGTCGCCAAGGCCGAGGAGTTCGTCGCCGAGATCCCCGGTGCCGTTCTCGCGAAGCAGTTCGAGAACGAGGCGAACCCGCGCATCCACCGCGAGACCACGGCCGAGGAGATCATCCGCGACACCGACGGCAAGGTCGACTACTTCGTCGCCGGCATCGGCACGGGCGGCACGATCACCGGTGTCGGTCAGGTGCTCAAGGAGCGCGTCCCCGGCGCGAAGGTCATCGCCGTCGAGCCGGCCGACTCGCCGCTGCTGACGAAGGGGACCCCGGGCCCCCACAAGATCCAGGGCATCGGCCCCAACTTCATCCCCGCGATCCTCGACCAGGGCGTGATCGACGAGGTCATAGACGTCGAGTTCCCCGACGCGATCGAGACCGCCCGTGCGGTCGGCACCCAGGACGGCATCCTGGTCGGCATCTCGTCGGGTGCCGCGATCTGGGCCGCTCTGCAGGTCGCCGCGCGGCCCGAAGCCGCGGGCAAGAACATCGTCGTGATCGTTCCGTCGTTCGGAGAGCGCTACCTCTCGACCGCGCTGTACGATCACCTGCGCGAGGATTGAGCCACACCCTCCGCGAAGAAAGGCGATCCGTGCCCGGGATCCACTCCGACATCACGTCCGCCTTCGGCAACACGCCCCTGGTGAGGCTCAACGCGCTCACACAGGGGCTTGCCGCTGAGGTGGTGGTCAAGCTCGAGTTCTACAACCCGGGTGCGAGTGTCAAGTGCCGCCTCGGCATCGCGCTGATCGATGCCGCCGAGGCCTCCGGCGAGCTCAAGCCGGGCGGCACGATCGTCGAGTCCACGAGCGGCAACACCGGCATCGCGCTCGCGCTGGTGGCCGCCGCGCGCGGATACAAGGTCATCCTGACGATGCCGGCTTCGATGTCGAAGGAGCGGCGCACGCTGCTGAAGGCCTACGGTGCCGAGCTCGTACTCACGAACCCGCACAAGGGCATGACCGAAGCCGTGGAGACCGCGGAGCGCATCGCGGCCTCCACTCCCGGAGCGGTGCTCGCGCACCAGTTCGACAGTCCCGCCAACGCCGAGATCCACCGGCGGACCACCGCCGAGGAGATCTGGCGCGACACCGATGGGCACGTGGACTACTTCGTGGCGGGGTCGGGCACCGGCGGCACGATCACCGGCGTCGGCAGCGTGCTCAAGCAGCGCAATCCCGATGTCAAGGTCGCCCTCGTCGAGCCGAAGGACTCCCCCGTGCTCACCGAGGGACGCGCAGGCGGCCACCGCATCCAGGGAATCGGACCGAACTTCGTGCCCGGAGTGCTGGACCTTTCGGTCGTCGACGAGATCTTCGACGTGGAGTTCGACGATGCGATCCGTGTCGCCCGCGAGCTGGCGACCCGCGAAGGCATCCTGGCCGGGATGTCTGCCGGTGCCGCGGTGTGGGCCGCGCTGCAGATCGCGGCTCGCCCCGAAGCAGCCGGCAAGCGCATCGTCGTGATCATCCCCGATGCCGGCGAACGCTACCTGTCGACCGCGCTCTACGAGAACCTGAAAGATCCCGAGGTGGCCGCATGACCGAGCGCATCGGTGCCGTCGCCCGCATCCGTGAAGACCTCGTCGCGGCGAAACTCCGGGATCCCGCGGCGCGCGGCGGCCTGGAGATCGCGCTGCTGTACCCCGGTCTGCACGCCGTCTGGGCGTATCGCCTCTGGCACGCGCTGTGGGTGCGGCGCATCCGCTTCGTGGCGCGCCTGGGCTCGCAGGTCACGCGCTGGCTGACGGGGATCGAGATCCACCCCGGTGCGACCATCGGCCGGCGATTCTTCATCGATCACGGCATGGGCGTCGTGATCGGCGAGACGGCCGAGATCGGCGACGACGTGATGCTGTACCACGGGGTCACCCTGGGCGGCCGTCAGCGCGAAGGCGGCAAGCGTCACCCCACCATCGGCGACGGCGTCGCGGTGGGCGCGGGCGCGAAAGTGCTCGGGCCCATCACGATCGGTGCCGGTTCGGTCATCGGGGCGAACGCCGTGGTGACGCGCGACGCGCCAGCGGACAGCATCCTGGTCGGCGTTCCGGCGAAGCCGCGCGTCAAGCGGGAGGGACTCGACACGCGAGCGCTGCTCACCGTGCCCGAGTACAGCATCTGACAGGTCAGTCGGCGCGGCGCTGCGCGACGTCCTTCTTCAGGAAGACCATCGGCAGCAGCCACGTCGCGAGTGCCGTGATGATCCAGACGATCACCGGTGCCAGCACCCACGCGAGCGGCTCGGAGATGCCGACACCCGCGCCCGGGATCAGCACCACGATCAGGATCGCGATGAACGTGGAGATGATCCCGATGCCGCCCAGCAGCGGCGCCGCGTGACGGCGCGTGAGCTTGAACACCCACGGTGCCAGGATGCTCTGGATCACCGCGAAGATCACCACAGCCAGCACGAACCCCCACCAGTCGGTCCAGTCGATGTGGAAGCCCGGCAGGATCAGGTCGGCGACGATCAGGCCGAGCGCCGCCGAGAAGAGGAAGATCGCGGCGCGGATGAGGAACGTGATCACGCTGCCGAGCGTATCGCCCGGGTCGCCACGACCGTCAGAGCGACCCGATCGCGACCCGATCCAGCCAGTCGTCCAGGACGGCCATGACGAGCTCGGGGCGTTCGTGAAGGAGCGCGTGACCGGCATCGGCCACGATCGCGAACGTGCCTCGCGGATGCTGATCGATCAGCGACCGCTGCGCGCGCCAGCCCACGAGCGCGTCGTCTCGGCCGACGAGGATCGCGGTCGGCCGGGCGAACGGCGCGGCGTCGGGATCCGGGTCCATCGCGTCATCGGTCATGATGCGCTCGACAGCGGCTGCGTCGTATCGACCGAGCGCCGGCCGCACGAAGCGCTCGAAACGCTCTCGGGTCGCCGCCGTGCGCACCTGGAAGTAGCCGAGGTACTCGTCGCGCTCGCCGGCGCCCAGATCGGCTCCGGCCCCGTCGTCCTCGACGATGTGCTCGGGTGCCGGCTCGAGGTCGCGCACGTAGGGCGAGACGAGCGCGATCCCCGCGACACGACCGGGATGACGGGCGGCGATGCCGCGAGCCAGGTGAGCCCCGAACGAGTGGCCGATCACGACGAACGGCTCATGGCCGGCCTCCGTCGCCAGAAGGGTGTCGAGCGCACCGAGCACGTCGCCGGCACTCGTCGCCGACGTCCGGGCGGAGGATCCCATCCCCGGCAGGTCGGGGTGGATGCCGCGCATTCCCCGCCGCGCCAGCAGCGGCTGCAGCACGGGCATCGTCTCGTCGCGGGTGGAGTACGCGCCGTGCAGCACGAGTGCGGGCGGCCCCTCCCCCGCCACGACGTAGTCGATGCGGGTTCCGCGCTCGTCCGTGATCTCGCTCATGGCGCCTCCGGGGTTCCGACGCGCTCGAGCCTAGAGCGGGGCGTGCTGCCGCGCACCGAGACTGGGGATCTCGCCGAGACGGGGGCCCGCGTCCCCTGTGTCGGCCGGAATCCCCCGTTTCGTGGACGAAGCGGCCTCAGGCGTCCCCGCCGAGGGAGGCCAGACGCTCCTCCTCGTCGGCGGAGATGCACGACTCGATGATCGGGCCGAGTGCGCCGTCCATCACCTGGTCGAGGTTGTACGCCTTGTAACCGGTGCGGTGATCCGCGATCCGGTTCTCGGGGAAGTTGTACGTGCGGATGCGCTCGGAACGGTCCATGCCGCGGATCTGGGACTTGCGGGCATCGGATGCCGCGGCGTCGATCTCCTCCTGCTGCTTGGCGAGGATGCGCGCCCGCAGCACGCGCATGCCCGCCTCGCGGTTCTGCAGCTGGGACTTCTCGTTCTGCATCGACACGACGATGCCGGTCGGCAGGTGCGTGATGCGCACGGCGGAGTCGGTCGTGTTGACAGACTGGCCGCCTGGGCCGGAGGAGCGGAACACGTCGATCTTCAGATCGTTCGGATTGATCTCGACCTCGTCGGGCTCGTCCACCTCGGGGAAGACGAGCACGCCGGTCGTCGAGGTGTGGATGCGGCCCTGCGACTCGGTCGCCGGCACCCGCTGCACGCGGTGCACACCGCCCTCGTATTTGAGCGAGGCCCACACCCCTTGCGCGGGATCGGTCGATGACCCCTTGATCGCGACCTGGACGTCTTTGTAGCCACCCAGGTCGGACTCGTTGCGCTCGAGAAGCTCGGTCTTCCATCCGCGGGATGCCGCGTACTGCAGGTACATGCGCAGCAGGTCGGCCGCGAACAGCGCGCTCTCGGCGCCGCCCTCGCCGCCCTTGATCTCCATGATCACGTCGCGGGCGTCGTCGGGATCGCGCGGGATGAGCAGGCGCCGCAGCTTCTCCTGCGTCTCCTCGACGCGCTCCTCGAGAGCGGGGACCTCGGCGGCGAACGCCTCGTCCTCTTTGGCGAACTCCACGGCCGCCTCGAGGTCACCGGTCGCCAGCATCCACGCGTCGTAGGCCGCGACGATGCGCGACAGTTCGGCGTAGCGCCGGTTGACGCGCTTCGCGCGCGCCGCATCGGCGTGCACGGCCGGGTCGGAGAGTTCCTCCTGAACGGCCTTGTGCTCCTCGATGAGTGTCTTCACCGATTCGAACATGAATGCTCCGAACGCCGTGCGTCAGCGAATGCTGTTCTCGTGCCCGTGGCTGTGGCCGCCGCCGGTCGGCGTGGGGATCGACTTCTGCATCTGGATCAGGAACTCGACGTTGGACTGCGTCTCTTTGAGCTTGCCGAGCACGACCTCGAGGGCCTGCTGCGGGTCCAGGCCCGCGAGGGCGCGGCGCAGCTTCCACGTGATCTTGACCTCGTCGGGCGAGAGCAGCATCTCTTCGCGGCGGGTGCTCGACGCGTTGACGTCGACGGCCGGGAAGATCCGCTTGTCGGCGAGCTGGCGCGACAGGCGCAGCTCGCTGTTGCCGGTGCCCTTGAACTCCTCGAAGATGACCTCGTCCATCTTGGACCCGGTCTCGACGAGCGCCGTGGCGAGGATCGTGAGCGATCCGCCGTTCTCGATGTTGCGCGCAGCGCCGAAGAACCGCTTGGGCGGGTACAGCGCGGATGCGTCGACGCCGCCGGTGAGCACGCGGCCCGACGTCGGTGCCGAGATGTTGTAGGCACGACCCAGGCGGGTGATCGAGTCCAGGAGCACGACGACGTCGCGACCCAGCTCGACGAGGCGCTTGGCGCGCTCGATCGCGAGCTCGGCGACCGTGGTGTGGTCCTCGGCGGGGCGGTCGAACGTCGAGGCGATGACCTCGCCCTTGACCGTCCGCTGCATGTCGGTGACCTCTTCGGGGCGCTCATCGACCAGGACGACCATGAGGTGGACCTCGGGGTTGTTCGTCGCGATCGCGTTCGCGATCTGCTGCAGCACGATCGTCTTGCCGGCCTTCGGCGGCGCCACGATCAGGCCGCGCTGGCCCTTGCCGATCGGCGCGACGAGGTCGATGATGCGCTGCGTGAGCTTCTCGGGGGCGGTCTCGAGGCGGAGGCGCTCCTGCGGGTACAGCGGGGTCAGCTTGCCGAACTCGACACGCTCGGCGGCGTCCTCGACCGACAGGCCGTTGACCGAGTCGACCTTGACCAGCGCGTTGTACTTCTGCCGGCTGGACTGCTCGCCCTCGCGGGGCTGCTTGATCGCGCCGACGACCGCGTCGCCCTTGCGCAGGTTGTATTTCTTGACCTGGCCGAG
>Ga0247762_1000415_pt1 | contig 12580 bp, 11 predicted proteins | sample UWRJL081202R4_FD_181016 | JGI IMG/M metagenome (GOLD analysis project Ga0247762, IMG submission 181016) | Plant litter microbial communities from Arlington Agricultural Research Station in Wisconsin, United States - UWRJ-L081-202R-4 | ecosystem: Environmental > Terrestrial > Plant litter >...
GATTTACACCCCAGGCCATTGCTTCGTCTGCTGTTGAGCGCCCATCCAGTTTCTTATGCAGGAACGTTTCGATTATCGTGATCCGCCGGGCATCGGTCGTGGCGTTTGCTATTTGTTCTTCCAGTAGCCTTCCGTTGTGACTCCAGCATTCCGATAGGGTAGGCGTCAATCCGGTGATCTCGTGAAGCGGCATCGGTAAAAATACTCCCAGGCCATGCGGCTGGAACCGGATGGCGAAGATGCTGGTTCGGCCGGTTGGCTCTATGTCGATGTAACGGCAGAGCTGTCCATGAACAAAGGCGCGGGGTTGTATGTGGCTGCTGCCGGATGCGTGGTGTTTACGGAAGAGATCGCCCAGGTGAAATACGAGCTCCATACTTCCGTCGGGGAAGATCCGCTCACGGCCTCCATCGGCGCCTGCCGGCGCTTCGAGTCGCCAATAGCATTTTACATATGGCGCGAGATGTGGATGTGGAGCGTAGGTTTTATAGGTCATGATGCCCTGGAGCCAGTGTCCGGCAGCTCAATATACAAATTTGTTCATCCGTGGCCGGTGGAGGGGGTAAAGTCGTTAGGCTTGAATATCACCGGGTTGGGTATTTTTCAGAGTTAAAACGGATGCGGTGTGGAAAAATAGTGGGATTTAAAGGTCAAAAAAGGCGCATATTTTTTGGTTCGGGTAGTGTTAGTTTAAATTCAACTTCTATATTTGCACTTCCTTTTTGAAAAAGGTTCGTTTTCACTCTAAAAACGAAGGGTTCTTGTTCGAAAGGTTTATTTTGTGTTAACTTGAAGGAGTAAAAATATTGGAGAGGTGGGTGAGAGGCTTAAACCAGCAGTTTGCTAAACTGTCGTACGGGTCAAACCGTACCGGGGGTTCGAATCCCCCCTTCTCCGCTTAATTTTTTCGGACACAGAACGAGGCAGCTTTTACCATTAGCAATGTTTGATTTCGAAAAGCTTGAAGTTTACCAGATCGCAAAGAACCTGGTTACCGATTCGCTAAAGATCATCTTTACGAACGATAAGCTAGATCCTTATATCAAGGATCAATGGAAACGTACATGCATGGATATTCTGCTCAACCTGGCCGAAGGAACAGGGCGGATGACCAGCGCGGATAAGAAGCATTACATTACTATCGCCCGCAGCTCTGTCTTTGAATGTGTGGCCATCCTTCAGGTATTAGGCGAACTCGGTGTTCTGCCTCTTGCACAGGCTCAGGATCTTTATGATCGTTATGAGAAGGTGTCGAAGATGCTGCTGGGGATGTACAGAAGCCACTCTGAGTAAACAAAAAACATTAACCGGTCCGATAGCTCAACCGGATAGAGCAACAGCCTTCTAAGCTGTAGGTTCGGGGTTCGAGTCCCTGTCGGATCACTACAGCCCTCGCTTTGAGGGCTTTTTTATTGCCTATACATCAATGAGTTACGAGCGAATTGCCACTGAATTGCCACGGAAATGGTGGCATTTTAGTGGCAATTCAGTGGCAATTTTTTTGAGTCTATAAAAAAATCCTGGTGCATTCCTTGATGCAATAATCAATACAGATCAGTCGATAATCGCCATTGGCTATATTTGTATTGCGTGGGACGAGCCGATATGTCAAGGGTCGGAATGACTTTTTAGACGTACCTAAGATATTCTTGATGTAAACTGAATCTGTCTGCTATATGTATATAAAAACCATTGAGATAAATAATATACGCTCGGTTCGAGACTTCAAAATGGAGTTTTCTGAATATGCGGGGTGGCATGTTTTGATTGGTGATAACGGTGCAGGAAAATCAACGATTATACGATCGATAGCGTTGGCATTAGTTGGTCCTAAAGAAGCGCCGGGTCTAAGAGCAGATTGGGGAGATTGGTTAAGTCGTCAAGAAAATCAAGGACTAATATCGTTGTCCTTGGAGAAGAGTGAAGACGACGAGCAAACAGAAAAAAGCGGGCCGGCAACAAAAATCGATATACCGAATGAAATACTTTTTAGGAAGGTCGATGGCTCGGTCGATATTTACTTTAATATAAATGGTCTTAATGGAGTTAATCCCAGAGGATACAACTGGGGTCAAGGTGCAGGATGGTTCTCAGTTGCATACGGGCCATATCGGCGGTTTGCTGGCGGGAATCAGGAATGGACTAAAGTGTTTTATTCTCAACCTAAGCTGGGTGCGCATTTATCTGCTTTTGGAGAGGACATTGCTTTAACAGAGGCCACGGAGTGGCTGGTTAAACTCAATTATCAAATACTTGAGCAAAAAGAATCCACAAGTGTTATTGATAACATCAAAAAACTGGTGAACTCCGTTGATTTCCTGCCGCATCGCGCTGAAATAGAGAGCATCAGTTCGGAAGGGGTTGTATTTAAGGACGGGAATGGGTCGCTTATTAACGTTAATCAACTAAGTGACGGTTACCGTTCCGTTTTAAGCTTAACCTTTGAATTGATACGGCAGCTTGTAAGGGTATACGGTAGCGACTCCGTTTTTGAAAATATTCGAAAGGGCGATACTGATAATATGAAGATCACTTTGCCAGGAGTTGTTTTGATCGATGAGATTGACGCGCATCTGCATCCTACGTGGCAAACCAGGATAGGGCAATGGTTCACGAAGTACTTTCCCAATATTCAGTTTATCGTAACTACTCATAGCCCTCTGATCTGCCGTGCAAGTGAAAAAGGATCGATATGGAGATTGGCAGCACCCGGAAGTGACGATGCATCGAAAGAAGTGAAAGGCGACGATAGAAATCGCCTTATCTATGGAAATGTTCTGGATGCGTACGGGACAGAAATCTTCGGTCCTGATGTCACTGTAAGTACGGAAGCGACGGAAAAAAAAGAGGAGCTAGTCCAGTTAAGCAAGAAAAAAACAGCGGGTGTCATTTCCGCAGCCGAGGAGAATAAATTACAGGAACTCAGAAATACTTTTTCGACGGATGATAAAATTGAGCTCTAAGCCTATTACACAGGCATCAGTTACTCATTTGAATTCAGTTCAGCAGATCGTTTTGAGCGAAGTGTCTTTTGAAGACAAGGTTAGAAAGGCGAGTTCTAAATGGGATAGCAAAACATCCAGCGCCGGAAAAACCGTGTTTAAGGATGTAAAAGATACGCTTATAACGATGTGCGTAGGCGTGGAGATATGTGTTTATTGTGAACAAAACGAAGCGACTGATATCGAGCATATTTATCCTAAGAAGTTGTATCCCGGAAAAGCATTTTTATGGGATAACTATGTTCTTGTCTGTGGTAAATGCAACACCCATCATAAATCTGATAAGTTTAGAATCTTCAACCCAGCAAATTCTGTTACAGACTTTGACATTACGCCTGCAAGAGGGACGTATAGGCAACCTGAGAATGACGATGCCTTATTTATTAATCAACGGGTTGAAGATCCGATGGATTTCCTTGAGTTGGACTTAGTTAATAAGCTGTTTGTTTTTGTTGAGAAGTATCCTGAAGGAACAAGAGAATTTAAAAAGGCACGGTATACAAAGGATTTGCTAGGCTTAAATTCAAGAGAAGCATTAGTGGTTAGCCGGAAGAATGCGGTGAAATTTTATATTTCAAGACTTGAGAAGCTGTCGGCGGCAAAGGCAGCAGTCGATTTTCCTCAACTCATGGATTCTATAAATGATGATTGGGGTGGGATTGATCAAAGCCAGGAATTTGCTATTGAAAAGACCAGAATTCTTGATTCAATCAAAAGCGATATTCTATCGTACCCTCACCCTACCGTTTGGAAAGAGCTAATCAGGCAACGGCAGAAATTGCCGAAGACAGATTCTTTATTGACGCAAGTACCGGAAGTACTTACCTGGTAAGTTTAAATCCTTTACGCCGTCAGTTTAGCAGTAATTTTAATACTGACACGAAATCGTGGTGCACTCCTTGATACGATAACTGTTACAGATCAACAGTAATCAGTTATGTATCGATACACAAAAATTCACTTCACGAAGAGACCGGAGTACTACGATGTAACCCTTTATTATTCTAAAGACGGGGCAAAGATGCGCTCCTCAACCGGTGTCAGGGTGTTACATAAACATCTTACTTCTAAAGGGACTATTTCGGTCACTCACCCAACGTTTGAGGAGGACTTACGGACGATTCAAAATCAGCAGGAGAATATCGAGGACATTGTATCGGGCTACTTTGACGAGCACGGTGAGAAGCCATCGGTAAATTGGCTGGAGCAAAGGCTGGGTAAGGCAAAATCAAAGGCGACAGATAAGCCGGGAGAAGCCGTACCGGTTGTGTCGAAAGTAAGTGCAGTAGAGATACGTTCAGTAATTGTACCGGATAACCCGAATGTAGTCGCGCCGGTACGCGATCCGCAAAAGGATACCGGCGCGTTTTATTTCTGGCCGGACTTTCTCGCAGAGAAAAGACAGGTGATCCGTAATGAAAATTCTATTAAGCGATACAATAACCTGCGCGTGATGTTGGAGGCATTTGAAGGAAAGAATAATATGAAGATTTCCTTTGATATCTTCAATCAGGAATTTTTCAACGGCTTTCTGAGCTATATGGTGAATGAATACGAGTTTTATAGAAACAAGTATCTACGCCGTAACGCCGACCATAAGCCAGAGGTGGGTATTGCCAACGAAACCGCGATAAAGCGGATGAAGGACTTTGTTGAATATCTGAAGTACTGCGTTGTTGAGCGTGATGTAAATATTAATCTCGAAAAGATCAAAAAGTATATAAAGTTTGCAAAACATAAGCATAGTATACGCCCCCTAAGCAAAACACAACGCTGGGAACTGACACTAACAACGGACGAGATACAATTTGTCGTGAACCTGGATCAGCACGCGCCTGACTTTTTGTCTACTCTGAGCGACAATCAAAAACGCTATCTGGACATATTCATTTTTATGTGTCTGCAAGGCACTGCTCCGGTTGATACGAAGGCAATAAACAAGACTCACATACGTAATGGCCGCATTGTAAAGGAGCGTAGCAAGTCGGGTAACGAGTTTAGAGTAGACCTTCATTCAGTATCAGAGTCAATACTTATTCGTAATAGCTATAATCTGGACTTTAGTGATCCGACTTTGAATGCAGAGCTGAAGCGGATTTTTACGACTATCTTCGAATTGTACAGGCTATTCTATGAATCACAGAATGACGATGCTTACGAGATCGTATGCACGCAGAAATACAAGAAATCTGGACGTGAGATATTCAAGATACAGCACAAGGCCTTGTTTATCGAGCTTATGACGGGCCGGCGGTCTTTCCTAACGAATCTGGGCGAGAAGGCGGACGAGTTAGGTATTAAGCAGATTATGGATAAGGCTGGGCATACCGTTATTGGTACCACGTTGGGATATATTCATACGCGGCAGAATAATAAGAAGGGCGGCTGGGACTTGTTTGGGATACGGAAAATTAAGGCCGATTAACTTAAGTACGGATTAGAATTTACTTTAATAATTGGTTCGTTGATATGTTTGATGTTAGATTACATTGATTTGTAGTTGTCTTTCCAAAATGAATATTTCGTTGCTATCCCAAGATCTGTTTTAATATTATTCGTTAAGATTTCTTCTGTATTGTCTACAGCAAACTTATTTGCAAGGACCTCATTTGTAATTCTCATCTGGGCTATCATTTGGCCGTATCCTACCAAATGGTTTTGCGGGCGACCAGCTTCTGTCCATGTTTGATCAATTTCATCATCAGATAAGTCTGGAAAGCTGTTGTAGATTTCGTCAAGGCTGTCAAGCTCAAATTTTATCGGGTCTGCTTCCATGAACAATGCCATCTCGTTATCCTTAAATGTCTTCTTTATCGCGATGTGCTGCTCGTTCGCGATAAATAGGCCCGGGATATAATTATATCCGAACTTGCGAACGACGTCTCGTGGCCGTAATAACGTAGGAAATACGAGGTAGTAGGGCCAAAGAACGGTAGAGAATGACCCATACATCGTCAGCCAGAAGAGCACTGCGTCTAACGAGTACTCATGTCTCAATTTGGTGAAGCTTCTTGTGGATTGGACGGGGTCAAATGCGTGGGATGAAGAATTTGACAATCCTTTTAAAACTACCTGGATGCTTTTCTTTATTGGTTTACAAAATGAGGTACTGGGTACAATAAAATTGATTATGGACTGATTTGAGGGAGCAACTCCGTTACTAAAGTAATCTCTCATAGATACATAAGAACGATCCCTTTTACACTTTTCAAAAAAATAAAGCTGTCGCAGATTAAATTCAATAAACGTTCGAACTAAATGACGAGCAGAAACGGTAAAGTTGTTTAATCCACAATAAATAAATTCTCTAAGTATGGATAGTGCCTCGTAATAAAAATAATTTCGAGCGAAAATCACTTCCTTATCCACACCGTCATAAAGTATAGTTGGAAAAGCGTCCTGAACTGTAATGTATGCTAATACCATCCACTTGAATTCCTGATACTCCTTGCGGCAGCCGAAATCTTCATCATTCTCTAAAATATCCAGTATTAGCAGAGATTCCTTGCAAAGTCTTTCTTTATTAAGATCCAAAAGGTCTACTAACGGTGTTGATATGTTTAATTGATCCGGTGAAATTAAGTGGACGGATGCGGATGAACTGCGTCCTGGGGTAACGATTTGTCGGAGGAATTCATCTTTTTCCATCGTAATACAATTTTAAGACTGTCTATATTCGGAAAAAATATAGTAGTAATCGCATGTTCTTGCAGATATTTGTAAATAATACATCCACTACCGCTTAAAATTTAATGAGCGGTAGTGGATTTAAAATGAGTGATAAACTAATGCAGAAATAGATTTTTGGAATCCCGGCATTATGTATGCTACATTCGTGCCGCCCGTTGTTCGTTATAGCGTGCAATCGACTTCCAGTTATACTTACGTCGTGGATGGGTTTTGACGAATTCCATAACCGCGTTTTCGCTTACACGTACAACCCCGCCGAGGATCATTGATTTGAGCCCTATTGAAATCCAGTTACCGACTGTTCGCGTACTTACCCTATAGCGGTTGCGATTTCCTGTTTGGTGTAATAGGCATCCGTATCGAAAACCGGCTTTAATGGTGCCGGTAACAGGTACCGTTGCTTTAGATAGATGGAGAGTAATTGGACATGATTCTGTAGTTTGCTCATAAGGCTATCAAGATCCTGTAAAGTGCGTTCCCGACCGCCGGAGTCGTCTATTGCCAAACTGTTGACGTACGCGTCAAGATCTGTTAACTTGATGTCCTCAGGTGCTCTAAGCACTTCGGTGATTTTGTTGTTCTTCTCGGTTTTCATATATAATTTTTAGGACTTCATTTTCTTCGTCCCCTCGAAGGATTTACAAGGACTGCGCCAAGCTTTTCGCTTATTTTCTCCAAAGAGCGGCCAGCTACGTAGCCGCCGACACCAAGCTCCATCAGGTTCCAGATTCTTTCATCCAGTACCGTTAGCGGCAAGTGCAGGTATGGAACGAGCACGTAGTTGTTCAGGATAATAAACATACAAATGATCATCAGCATCGGGCGCCAGTTGCGTTGTAGCCAGCTCTCGCCCTTTGCCTCGGAGTCAATGATTTTCGTTTGGCTGTCTAATAGCTTGTTTTCGTAGTTCAAGTATGATCCTTCGATTTCCATGAGGAGCTGTTTGTACTTTAGTTGTAGTTCCAGCTTCTCGTCGGACTTGTCGATTCGATCGATGGCGTTGCCGATGGAGTCAATGGTCTCCTTCGCGCCTGTGCCTAATATCTTAGACAAAAAGCCTCCTATACCAGGGCCTTTGCCTGTTGATGTTGTTTCCATACTGTGTTATTAAATGTTTGTTTACTTTGTGCCGCCGGTCGCCTTTATGTTGAAGTGTGTGAAGAAGTCCAGCGCTCCTTTTACCCGGTAGCGGTTACGGTAGATTGTTAGGCTACCGGCCTTTACCTCGCCGGCGATTTGTATTTCGTGTTCCCAGTCCTTGCCTCCCCGATAGTTTCCGTCTTTGGTGTGTTGTAGCACGAGGATAAATGCTTTGTCTGGATACATTTTACGCAGGCTCTTGAAGTCGTCAAGTTTTAGTTTTAAGTCGTTGACGGAATCCAGGATTATAAAATTGTATCCAGACAGGTCCAGCCCCTGTAGCGTTACGAAGAATTCGAGGTTAGACGGGATCGGGTTCAGTAGTTCGTTTACCTTATCCGTTATGGTGGTAGCTTCAAACTCCTCTGAGGAGATGTAAATGACTCTCCCGAAGTTGGTCGCCAGGTATTCCGCGAACTTTAGTAACAGCGTTGTTTTACCTGCACCGGGTTCACCGTGTAGCATTAGCGTGAAGTTTTTGGCCGGTGTTCCCATCAGGGAACACCAAGGTTCTACGAAGGGAAGCTTTTCAAATTTCCGGTTGGCGATCTGCTCGGCGGTGAGCACACCCAGCCCGGAGTTGTCCGAGTGTGTTTCCTTTTTAGTTGCCTCTTTCTCGTTTCCTTCCTGAATGCTGCCTAATTCAGACTTATGCTTCTTCTTTGTGGAGCTGCCGTTGACGACGTCGGAGAGGCGTGACCGGTCTTTGCTATTGATGATAAGCCGCTCGTTCCCCCTCATCCGAGAATAGGCCTTTATAAGCTTGTCCTGGATCAGGTCGATCTCATTTGCCAGCGGTGAAGTCTTTCGAATACGCTTGCGCTGGATGGCGTCCTGAAGATCTTTAATAAAGGATCGGATGGCCGCTGGTGATTTGACTTGGTTGTTCAGTTCCAGGTAGCGCTTTATAAATTTCAGCTCTGTTCCGGTCTTGATAATCCGGTCCGGCGGTAAGGCTCCTATACCTTCACTTAGTAAAACCACCGTTTTCCGGGTATCTACAATCAGGGCCTCTTGTACGGGTTCATTAGTGACCGCTGGCGGGTTTGATTCCGGAAGGGGTGTCTGATTGCCGTCTTTGAGCCTGGACGCCACTGCGCGGACCACAGGCACGCTTACGGCGTTTCCGAGCAGCCGGTACCGTTGGTAGTCCGGGATTTCGATAGCCTGGCCCTCAATTGTACCGTGGCGGGTCCAGTCGTCGGGAAAGCCCTGGAGGCGTTCGCATTCGGTGGGGGTGATCTTACGCGGGTTGATTGGCTTACCGTTTTCCATTGGATCAGTGATGTAGGTGCCGATATTCGGGGTGCCGGAATAATACGTCACTATCGCTCCTGCCACCTGGCTAGTTTCCATTCCAGCAGTCGGGAAATCACTTTCCTGGAAAGGAAAAACTTGGTTCGCGGTTTCTCCTCTAAGATGTCCGACAAAGTAGATGCGCTCTCGATTTTGGGGTAGAAACCAGCGAGTATTAAGCAGTTGCCATTCGCAGTCATAAAGCCCAAGGTCGGCAATCGCTTTAAGTACGATTTCAAAGTCTTTTCCTCCGTTACTGAAGAGTAGTCCTTTGACGTTTTCAAAGACAAAAACAGAAGGTCTGTATTGTCCGATAATTCTAACTGCCTCAAAAAACAGGCTGCTTCTTGATCCTTCAAGTCCCGCCCGGTTTCCAGCAACTGAAATATCCTGGCAAGGGAATCCGAAGGTGATGATGTCGGGTCGCTCGATAGCGCCGCCGTTAATTTTTTCAACTGATCCTGCATATGTTGCGCGTTTAAAGTTGTGCAGGTAGTTGGCGATGGCGTATTTGTCGATTTCGCTGAAGTAGTGCTTTCTGAAAGTATACCCTGCTTCCTGAAAGCCTTTGGCGAAACCTCCGGTTCCGCTGAACAGGTCTAACAAGATTATGTCTTTCGCCTCCATACCTGTGATTGATTACGTTTGCCTTTGTTGGCTTACGTATACGAATCTATGGTAGGACGACTTCTCAGATATCGATTTTCGACTGTTCTATAACAGTAATGCAATCTTTCGCTGACTATAGACAGCAATTAGTATTAATAGCCAAAAAAGTGCGGCAATTAGGTTGTTAGGGAGTATCATATGAATTTTGCAGAAAACGAAACCATATGAGACAATTATGTGAAGAAGTATTCAGAAATTTACATTTTGAACACTTATTAGATTTTACTGACCATGATCTTACCGTAGTTGAAATAGAAAAGGTTCGGACGGTCATTTACTCTTTAAATGCGGAGGATTTATTTGTTGCTGTAGATCGTGAGATTTTTTGGGTAAGCAAGCACGATCATGGCAGCCGATTCAGGAAGGAGGTGATTACAGATATTGTTCTTAAAGCGCCGTACACTGAAAATCACAAGGTGCGGGCTGGGAATATTTGGTGGATGGCTGATTTGTAAGCTCCCCGGGGTCAATAAAATTTACGAAATGCTTGCATAAGTAAAATTGTATCACTAATTTTAATAGTAATTACTATTTATAGTAGTTTGAGACTGCCGGGCGGACTAACGGTGGCGGTAGTCTCATAAAGGCACTACCATGGGATTCAATTCATAGTGCAAGCCCATTCCGAAAGGTCGAGGGGTAGAATTGACGGAAGGCATGACTTTCGTAAGCAGCGACCGACTGGCCACTACATGCGAGATGGCGGATGCAAAGCGACCCGGAAACCTCGTTCGATGGTATAACAGCTAAGCATAGGAGCCACCTGCGAAACAACGCGGGATTGGTATTCCTATATGCTCTCTCCCCAGTATTCCTGTTCTCTGGTATGTACCTGTATTAGTTATCTACTAAATGTATCAGATATCTAATAGAAGGGAAAAACGAAAATTTTCGCGCGGCGTATTTTACCCTCGATTTTTTTGCGCCGATTCGTGCGGCCCTTAGAGGTGGCGATCGCCAATTAATAAGGGCATTTTACGATGATTCTACTCGCCACCGATGAAGTATATCGGTGCGACCATGTTTAGTCGTCGTAAAACAGTCTTAAAAAAAACGACCTCATCTTGCATGCGACCGATTCTTTTTTTAAATTTTCTATACAGAAATATAAAGTACACGCTATAAAAAATTGGCGTCATGAATTGCGTGCTCGCATGCCTTAGCAACGAGTTACTTATCAATTTTCAACGATGCGTATAATCCCCAATGTCGTTTTCTTTGTTGTGGCAGCCTTGTCGATTTCTTGTAAAGACGATGATCCTACGTTACCACGGATGACCTATATCTGAGCGAACACGTTCGGTTGTCGTATAGACAATAAAATTTACGTCCCAAGGGGAGGACAATCCGCGACTCGGGCCGAGGTCTTGAACGATAGGATTATCGTTTATGGCGGAGTCGATTACGATTTAATTGCATTGGCGGTTGTTGATTCAGTACAGCCTATCGTGGTTAATAAACCATATTATTTTACGGGCGGGCGTAATATCAAATCTACTTATGTTACAGGGTCGAGTAAATCCAGCTGTTACTATAGCGACCCTCCAATCTCCGGATCAGTCGTATTTACTAAGATTGATCGGCTCAATCTTATTCTTTCTGGAACTTTCGAGTTCTCCGCATTCAGTAAGGGATGTAATAAATCGGCAGTAATCACTGACGGCAGGTTCGATATTCGGTTAGATCATTAGGGACGGTCAGACTCCTATAATCGATAAGCAATAGTAAAGCGGTCTAAAAAACGACCTCCTCTTGGAAACAAGCAATTCTTTTTTTAACTTTTCCATGCGGAAATATAAAGTGAACGCTATACCTGTTAATTCTCACAACGATGCGTATAATTGTCTTTGCCGTTTTGTCGTTAATAACCGCTACAATCATTTCCTGTAGAGACGATGATATGGCACTGCCGCCAATAACACAGCGTGGGGCAAATACTTTTGGATGCCGTATTGATAATAAGATCTATGTTCCTGAAAATGGAGGCGCTGGAAGCAGGGCAGAAGTTTTAAATGACAGGATTGTTGTACTTGGCGGTGCCGATAATGTTACAATTACGTTGCAGATTATTGATTCCATTAAGCCTATTGTTGTGAATCAACCTTACGAATTTGAGAAGGGCGTTAAGAGAAAGTGTGAGTATTTGAGTTGGACAAAAAGCTCCAGCTGCTTATATGGTGATGATCCTATTTCTGGCTCCATTACATTTTCAAAGATAGATCGAATCAATGGCATCGTGTCTGGAACGTTTGAGTTCACCGCATTTAGTAAGGAATGCAATAAGTCTGCGGCTATCACTGACGGTCGATTTGACATTCGGCTAGATCATTAAGATAGTCGCTTTAGGCGATCGTTGGCGGAGCAAATTTTCATTATCCCATCCACTTGAAGTAGCACTTTGCTGGTCACTCAAGTGCGTATATCGTTCACTATTAACATTCATTTATATGACCAAATTTACCCTGAGTAGGGCATTGCTATGCCTTGTCTTTTGTGCAGTAACACCGTTTTTGGCTAGGGGCCAGGTAACGACAACACTTCAATCAAGTCCAGAGTCAGGATCATTTTGGTACGACGCCACCATTATACGAAGTACGAGTACTTTTGAAGCCAGCATGGCAACTCGAAACTATCGGAAATACGAGCGGTTAAGCGCCACTAATTGGCAGCAGCATTTGTATCGTTCTTTAATAAAGATCGACGTAGCCAATTTAATTCCCATAGGGACAGTAATACAAAGCGCCAAACTTGTTCTCAGTAGTACTGGTCCACCGAATGGAGAA
>Ga0247762_1000416_pt1 | contig 12542 bp, 16 predicted proteins | sample UWRJL081202R4_FD_181016 | JGI IMG/M metagenome (GOLD analysis project Ga0247762, IMG submission 181016) | Plant litter microbial communities from Arlington Agricultural Research Station in Wisconsin, United States - UWRJ-L081-202R-4 | ecosystem: Environmental > Terrestrial > Plant litter >...
TCCCCTATAGACCCGGCCCATCCCGTAACGGAATTCACATCCCAGCGCCGGATCGAACTGGCGCGGAGCTAACTGTCATGAACCTCATTCAGACCATCGAAAAAGAAGAAATCGCCCGCGTCACTCAGGGCAAGCCGATCCCGAAGTTTCAGGCCGGCGATACCCTGATCGTGAACGTCCGCATCAAGGAAGGCGAGCGCACCCGCGTGCAGGCTTATGAAGGCGTGTGCATCGCGCGTTCCGGCGGCGGTCTTCAGGAGAGCTTCACGGTTCGCAAGATTTCCTATGGCGAAGGCGTCGAGCGCGTCTTCCCGATTTATTCGCCGAACATCGAATCGATCGATGTCGTGCGCCGCGGCAAGGTTCGCCGCGCCAAGCTCTATTACCTGCGCGATCTCGAGGGCAAGCGCGCCCGCATCGTCGAGCGTCAGGACGCGGCTGCTGCCGCGCTGGACGCCGAAGCGGCGGCAATCAAGGCCGCGATGCCGAAGGCCGAGAAGGTAAAGAAGGAAAAGCCGAAGGCTGCTGCGGCAACGCGCGCTGCCAAGGGCGGCGGCAAGAAGTAAGCTTCTGCTCACGAAGAATTCAGAAAGGCCGGCGTATTCCCGCCGGCCTTTTTATTTAAGCAGATTGCAAGCAACCGGATCGCGCCACGGGAGTTTTCCTTGACGATGCTCATTTTCAAGCAGGCTAAAGTCATTTGCGCCGCCGCGTTTTTTGCGGTGGCGTTTGCGTTTCCGGCAGCCGCCGAAAGCATCAATGTCGAAGTGCAGTCCTCTTCGGTCGAGCGCGATAAAACCACGAATGAAGTCGTGGTTACCATCGAGCTTTCGCCTGAAGGCAAGACCGCGTTCGAGAATTTCACCCAGCGTAATATCGGCCGCAGCATTGAAGTCCGCATCGGATCGACGGTTCTCTTGAAGGCCCGTCTCGTCGAGAAGATTTCGGCCGGGATCATTCGCGCCAATACGAAATTCAACGACGATGAAGGTCAGAAAGTGGCCTCACAACTCAAGCGTGGCACGATGATCACGCTCGAGGATAAGCTCGACTAACCTTCCATGATTTCGAGACGCACTTTTCTTCGCCTGTTCGGCGGCACGATGGCTGCGAGCGTGGGGCTTTTCTCTTATGCATTCGCGATCGAGCCGCGCTACCGGCTTGTGACCACGAAGTATCGCTTCACACCGCCGCGCTGGCTGAAACCCGGCAAGCCGTTACGCATCGCTGCGCTCGCCGACCTTCACGCTTGCGACCCCTGGATGCCACTCTCGCGCATCGAGGAGATCGTCAGCGTTACCAACGCGCTGAAGCCAGACGTGGTCGTGCTCCTCGGGGACTACGTGTCGGGCATTCACCGCTTCAAGACGAAGGTCGTGGAAATCGACGATTGGGCTGGTGCGCTTTCGAAACTAGAGGCGCCGCTCGGCAAATTCGCGGTGCTTGGCAATCACGACTGGTGGATGAATCCGGAAGGCGTGCGGCAGGGGCTGGAGAGCAAGGGCATTCCAGTGCTCGAAAACCAAGCGCGTAAACTGAAAACCGCGGACGGAACGGAGTTCTGGCTCGCGGGACTCGGCGATCAACTCGCTTTTGGAAATTCGCGGACCGGCTATCGGGGCGTGCACGATCTTCCGAAAACCATGCGGGCCGTTACCGACGATGCGCCGGTCATTCTGCTTGCGCATGAGCCCGATATTTTTCCGGAAGTGCCGGAGCGCGTTTCGCTCACGCTTTGCGGGCACACGCATGGCGGGCAGGTGCGCTTTCCTTTCATCGGCGCGCCGATCGTGCCGTCCCGCTACGGCCAGCGCTATGCTTACGGCCATGTCGTCGAGGACAACCGGCATCTTGTGGTGTCAGGAGGCTTAGGCTGCACGTTCCTGCCGGTCCGGTTCGGCTCGCCGCCCGAGATTGTTGTCCTTGAGCTGGGATAGTTTGCGGGCGGATTAGAGCGGGTCTATATGAGCGCTATGCCGAAGACCCCGACCACGGAACTCATAGCTATAGAAGGCTTGGGAAATGCAGGCGCTGCGCGCCCGCTGACCTTTGTCGTGCTGCGCGATCATTCGCGCCTGCCGTCGCGCTTCTTCGGCCGGCTGACTGCCTCGATCCAGGCAGCGCTTTAAGCGAGTATTCGCGCTTTCGCGCGTATTGTTCACTCGCTTCGATTCAGACTTAGCCAAGACCAAGAGCCAACATTATGAAACGCACTCTCTACGATAAAATCTGGGACGATCATCTCGTCGATCAGCAGCCCGACGGCACCTGCCTGCTCTATATCGACCGCCACCTCGTGCACGAGGTGACGAGCCCGCAGGCGTTCGAAGGTCTGCGCATGGCGAAGCGCAAAGTGCGCGCGCCGGAAAAGACGCTCGCCGTCGTCGATCACAACATCCAGACCACCGACCGCTCGAAGGGCATTGCCGATCCGGAATCGCGCACGCAGGTCGAAGCGCTTGCGAATAACGCGAAAGAATTCGGCATCGACTACTTCAACGAGCACGACCGCCGTCAGGGCATCGTGCACATCATCGGCCCCGAGCAGGGGTTCACGCTGCCGGGCACTACAATCGTCTGTGGTGATAGTCACACGTCCACGCACGGCGCGTTCGGCGCGCTCGCGCACGGCATCGGCACGTCCGAAGTCGAGCATGTGCTCGCGACACAGACGCTGATCCAGAAAAAAGCGAAGAACATGCGCGTGACGGTGGACGGTAAGTTGCCGGAAGGCGTCGGCGCGAAAGACATCATTCTCGCGATCATTGGCGAGATCGGCACCGCCGGCGGCACTGGCAGCGTCATCGAATATGCGGGCGAAGCCATGCGCGCGCTTTCGATGGAAGGCCGCATGACCGTCTGCAACATGTCGATCGAGGGCGGCGCGCGCGCCGGCATGGTCGCGCCGGACGAAAAAGCGTTCGAATATCTCAAGGGCCGTCCGCGTTCGCCGAAGAACGGCGATTGGGACGCGGCGATGCGCTACTGGGAAACGCTCCACACCGACGACGGCGCGCATTTCGATCGCGAAGTGAAGTTGGACGGCGCGGCACTGCCGCCGATCGTTTCCTGGGGCACGAGCCCGGAAGACGTCGTCTCGATCAGCGGCGTCGTGCCGGATCCGGCAATGCTTACGGAAGAAAATCAGCGCATCGCGAAACAGCGCGCGCTCGATTACATGGGCCTCAAAGCCGGCACCAAGATCACCGACATCAAGCTCGATAAGATTTTCATCGGCTCCTGCACCAACGGCCGGATCGAAGATCTTCGCGTGGTTGCGAAGATGGTCGACGGCAAGAAGGTGCATGACGCGGTGAGTGCGATGATCGTGCCGGGCTCGGGTCTGGTGAAAGCGCAGGCCGAACAAGAGGGCCTCGACAAGATTTTCCTGGCCGCGGGTTTCGAATGGCGCGAGCCGGGCTGCTCGATGTGCCTTGCGATGAACCCGGACAAGCTGAAGCCCGAAGAGCGTTGCGCCTCGACCTCGAACCGCAACTTCGAAGGCCGTCAGGGCTACAAGGGCCGCACGCATCTCGTGTCGCCTGCGATGGCGGCGGCAGCGGCAATTGCCGGTCACTTCGTCGATGTGCGGCAGTGGAAAAATTGAACTTTAACGTGACAGGAGAGTTTGACCGTGAGTAATCTGACCGAATCAATTTTTGGGGGAGGTTATATGGTCAGTCCCGCGGACGATCGCTCCAACCCAGTTGATTTAAGCGTTGAAGCTGCATTGCAGCTGGAAGAATTCAAGCAGGGCATAAGAAATGATGTGCCCGCGCTAGCTGAGCTATTTAGCTTTATTAGAACGCCGGCACCAGCATTTGAAGGAGAAAGTATTAGCCTTCTTGCGGACGTTCGAGCTTATGCAATTTTCCGCGATTCAGTTAGTGAGCGCACGCGACGTAAATCAGGGAATCTCAGCGAGTTTCGTCAAATTTTTGAGCAGTATCTTAAAGAACTAGAGCAGGGAGTGGCGAGTCGGAAGTCTGTGGAAATAGATGAGGCTAAGCGCTTCTGCCTTTCCTTAAATACACAAATTTTAGTACGCCAAATGTCAGAGTTGTATAATCGCCGCGAGCGCAAAGATAGTCGCGGTTTGGATCATGAGTCTATTCTATAGCTCAAAGCACAAAGTCCGAAATATTTATCGGGTTATAGATGGATTGCTAGATGGCGATTTCCCTCTTCCCTCAGGGAAGTTGGCTCTAAAGAGAATTCGAGCTGCGTTCACTGAGCAGGAAAATAAGCTGCTGAGAGCGCACAGGCTCAAAGACCAAGATTCAATAGAGCAAATAGCCAGCGTTATAAACGTTAAAGTTTTTCAGGCGCTGCCCATACTCGGATTTATCGTTCGCTCTACGAATGTGCGGAACGCTTTTGAATTACTTTATCCACTTCAGAGTTTGGCAGACGCAACACTTCAGGGCAGACCTCAGCTTCTGCTGTCTTCAGAGTGGGACTACGTTCCATTTGCCTATCCGCAGTCGCTAGACGACCTCAAGAGCTTTGTACTGATAGGGTTGCCTGCATCCGAAGCTGCCAGCGCATTACTGATTCCGCTTTCTGCACATGAACTAGGTCATGCCGTGTGGAGAAATCGAGGCATTAATGGCTCAGCCCACGCAACTTTGCAGATTCGATGTGAGGATTTGTTCGCAAAAAATCTAGCAGAATTTAAGAAGCATTTTCCTGACTACGATCCGACAGATATCGTAAACAAGGAATTGCTGCCCGAGGCAACGGCGCAATCAGTCGAGTATGCGGTACTGCATGCCGAAGAACTGTTTTGCGATTTATTTGCCTATTCGTTATTTGGAGAGAGTTACGTTAGGGCGTTCGGTTACATTTTGTCGCCGGGTTCAGGCGCCACTCGCCGCCCTGGCTATCCAACATACAAAACTAGAATTGACTTAATTAGACAATTTGCGAAGCTCGAGGGAGTTGAATTGCCAGACGTTGCAGAATTATCTTTTAAAGATGAAACAGATTTAGGTAATCCCAGAGATCGATTTATTATCAAGATGGCAGAGACTTCTGTCTTAGGAATTGTGAATGGTCTCTGGAGCAACATTGTTAAGCTTTTGCAAGAAGGCAATGTAGTTCGACCAAATTTAACGGAAACACTTAGCCACCTACAAAGCTTTAAAAATGGAATTCCTGCGCATGATCCCAGCTGTTTGGGAAATATCATCAATGCGGGTTGGAAATTCTGCGTAGAACTTCAGGCTTCGAGCGGGAATCCAGAAACTATTTCTGACGCTCTCGATCAATTGAACGAGGTGCTCCTGAAGAGCATCGAAGTTATGGAATACAATCGGCGAACGGCTGGGAAATGATTCTTACCGCTGAAAAGTTGGCAACTGAAATAGCAAAAGGAACCAGAGGAGATACGTTAGGGATTTCTGTGGTTCCTATTCCATCGTTGGAAGCAATAAAAGATGGAGGGGAAGCTGCGATAAATCTTCGACTTGGCCGGTGGTTCTTAACTATGCGCCAGTCCAGTGAAACTCATATTGAGCCAACTTCTGATGGAAATGCCGCAGAGAATAAATTTTCAAAGAAGCATTTTGTCCCTTTCGGCGAGACCTTTGTATTGCATCCCGGCAGATTTGTTCTCGCAAGCACTCTTGAATGGATAAAGTTGCCAACTTGCTATGCAGCGTTTGTGGTCGGAAAATCAACGCTGGGTCGTAGAGGTATAATTATCGAGACGGCAGCGGGTGTACATCCAGGCTTTGCTGGGTGTTTAACTCTTGAAATAGCAAATGTCGGTGAGGTTCCCGTAAAACTAATAGCTGGAATGCTAATCTGTCAGCTGTTCATCCATGGGTTGGACGGAAAGCTGACTGCCGCGAAGACGATGCTATCCGGCCAGAGAAAACCGAGGCTAGGGCAAATTCGCGAAGACTCGATTTTGATCAAACTGAAAGCTACCGGTAAAAGATAGGGCGCCTCCTCAGGCGCTCATTTTGTTTTCATCACCAGTAGTAAGGATAGCGATACGGCCAGTGGTGCCAGCGGTGATGCGCGTACCAGGGATGCGTGCGCCAGTAGAACGGGCCTGAACGGTAGTGCGGCGTGCCGCCGAAATAGCGATGTGGATAATAGAGCGGCGGCCTCGCGACGAACATGAGCGTTCTCGCGCTTGTGCAGGCACGGCGCGACGACCAGCGGTAGTGATGGCAGACGTTCTGCGCTTCGATGCGATGCGTTTCGATCGAGGGTGAGGCAAGCGCTGCCGGTGCGGCGTTCAGGGGTTCCATGAAAGCCGCTGCGAAGAGCAGCGATGGAACAAGCGCGATAAGCCGAAATATTTTCATGCTGGCTTCGTAAGCCTTCGGCTCGGGCAATTCAATGCAAAAACGGGCGCTCTTTCGAGCGCCCGTTTTTTATTCAGAATTTCGATTCTCAGAACCGCGAGTTCAGCACGTTGTCATCATCCTGATCGTGATGATGCTTGTGATGCCAGTGCTGATACTGCTGCTGCTTCACCGGCGCGTAGTAGTACTGATGTGCGCGCGGCGGATACTGCGGCTGCGCGACGTAGCTGTAAGGCTGCGCATACTGCTGCACGTAAGGCTGGGCGTATTGCTGCTGCTGATACGTGTATTGAGGCTGTGCGTAGGTGTACTGCGGCTGCACGTACTGCTGCTTGACGTAATAGTAGGTAGTGGTCGCGTAGGCATAAGCCTGAGCCTGCGGCTGCGCGTAAGAGTACTGCGGCTGTGCAGCGTAATACTGCTGCTGCGGCTGAGCATAAGAGTATTGCGGCTGCGCGTCGTAGTTGTAACGTTGTGCGTAGTAGCGGCGCTTGTAGACGTATTGCGGCTTCGGCTCATAAGCGTAGCGGCGGGCGTGATAACGCGGCGCGTAGCTGTGCTGATGACGAACGCAGCGCCATTCGCCGTTGATCTTGCGCGGCACGCAGGCATCGACCGCAACTGTGTTCTTTTCGACCGACGGCGCGATGCGTGCATTCGCGGACGTGGCGAATGACGCGAGTGCGATTGCGCCGGCAGCGGCAATCGCGAGCGTGATTTTTTTCATTTGAGCGCTTTCCTGTTAACCAAATTCTTGCGCGCATTATTCTTGTTCGCGCGTCCAAGCGAAAGCGAAAGCTGCCGAGATGGTAAAATGGAAAACGGACGGAATGTTAAGTTACATCGCCGGCCAAATCCGGCTTGGTTGAAGCGCCCGATTCAATTTCGTGTTCCAATTTAACCTTACCGGCGATGCGCGAAAAAAACGCGCTACGCGAAAAGAAAACGGGCGCTCTTGCGAGCGCCCGCTTCAACTGAACGACGTTCAGCGTCGAAACGTTAATCCCAGAACGAGTCCCACGAGCGGTGGCGGCGGCAGCGCCAGCGCGACGAGTGACGGCGGTGATAGCAGTTGCGCTGCACTTCAACCGGACCAGCATCGACGAGCGGTGCCTTGAGGCCAGTGAAGAAACCGGCGGAAGCGGGAGCCGGAACCGAAAGCGCGATTGCGCCGGCGGCAGCAGCGGTAAGAAGAAGCGTCCTCAACATGGAATTTCCTCTCGAGAGTGATTCACGGTCCGTGATTAGGGGGATGGACCGGTGAACCAAGAATTGAAGATTTCGCCTGAACTGTGCGTGAGACCGCCGTTCATCGGCAGTTCAGCAACCGGGCTTCGCGGTCAGCGCAAATGCAACGATAATGGGCTGATGACGGACAATCCTTCGAATTTACCCGACTGGCACGCGCTCTCCGCGCCTTCGCTCGCCGAATTCGAGCGGATGGCAGAAGCCGCTTTTGCGCGACTGCCGGAAGAGTTCCGATTGCTTTGCAAAGGCGTCGTTATTCAGGTCACGGATTTTCCGGACGAAGATGTGCTCAAGGAAATGAATGCGGAAAGCCCGTTCGATCTGCTCGGGCTCTTCTCCGGCGTCGGACTTGCGCAAGATGGCGCCGTTGCCGAAACCGGACGACTGCCCAATCACGTTTATCTTTATCGTCGGCCGATCTTGGACTACTGGGCCGAGCATGAAGAGACGCTCGGTCATCTCGTTACGCATGTGCTCGTGCACGAGATCGGACATCACTTCGGCATGTCGGATGACGACATGGAGCACATCGAAGCGCTTGCGGATGCCGAAGCGCATTAGTGCAGTGCAACAGCTATGTCGCTATCGGCACTTAGACCAAAGTGGTACCTCTCCGCGCGTTTGATTCGCTTCATGAATTGATTCGCAAAGGGGAACGCCATGTCACTCACCGTTTTAGCGTGGCTCGCTGTAGCAGCCTATGCGTTGCATATCGTCGAGGAACACATCCTCGGCTGGTTCGATTGGGCGCGTAAGACGATGAACATCTCGCTCGGCTGGGAGCAGTATGTCATCACCGAGGTCGCCATCCTCATTCTGGGCCTGACCGCGGCAATGCTCTCCGGCACGCCGATGGGTCCGACGCTGGTGGTGGCGTTCGCCACGCTGCTTCTGATCAACGTGATCTTTTTCCACGTGTTGCCGATGCTCGCGAACGGCGGAAGATTTTCGCCCGGCGTGATCTCCGGCATCTTCCTGTTCCTGCCGCTCGCCTGGCACGTCTACAAGACGCAGACGTTGTCGCAGAACGACCTCATCTGGGCGGTGGTGCTCGGCATCCTCCTGATCCTCTGGCCGATGCTTCTGCTCAAGCTTCGTAACGTTGCCTGGTTCTCAGGTGCACCGGTCCGGGCCGCGAAGCGCAAGCGCTAAAAAGCCTTCAATTCAGGCCGTTCTCGAGGGCCTCCGGCGGCGACGCCGGGGGCCCTTGATCGTCATGGGGGCGATGTGGGACAGGAACGGCGAATTTCAGCGTTCAGGTAGCCGTCATGGATAAATTCACGACCCTCACGGGCGTCGCCGCTCCCCTCCGGATCATCAATGTCGATACCGACATGATCATCCCGAAGCAGTATCTGAAGACGATCCAGCGCACGGGTCTCGGCAAGGGGCTGTTCTCGGAGATGCGCTACAAGGACGATGGCTCCGACAATCCGGACTTCGTGCTGAACAAGCCCGCCTACAAGAATGCGAAGATTCTGGTCGCCGGCGATAACTTCGGCTGCGGCTCCTCGCGCGAGCACGCGCCCTGGGCGCTCGCGGATTTCGGCATCCGCTGCGTGATCTCGACCTCGTTCGCCGACATTTTCTATAACAACTGCTTCCAGAACGGCTTGCTGCCGATCGTGGTCTCCAAGGACGATCTGGAAAAACTGTTCGACGACGCCGATCGCGGCGCGAACGCGACGCTCACGATCGATCTCGAAACGCAGGAAATCCGCGGTCCGGATGGCGGCGTCATCAAGTTCGACCTCGACCCGTTCAAGAAGCACTGCATGCTGAACGGTCTCGACGGCGTCGGGCTCACGATGGAAAAGCGCGGCAGCATCGACGCCTATGAGAAAAAGACCGCCGTTTCGCGGCCCTGGGCGTAATCGCCGGGCGCGAGCGCCATTCACCTTCCTGATTTTGTAAGCGAGTAACATGCCGACATTCAATCTTCTTCTTCTGCCGGGCGATGGCATCGGCCCCGAAGTCATGGCGCAGGCCCGGCGCGTGATCGAATGGATCCAGACACGTGGACTTGCGACCTTCAATATCGAAGAGGGTCTTGTCGGCGGGGCGGCCTACGACGCGCATGGCAAGGCAATCTCCGAAGCCGACATGCAGAAGGCTCTTGCCGCCGACGCCATCATCTTCGGGGCGGTCGGCGGTCCCAAGTGGGACAAGGTGCCCTACGACGTGCGCCCGGAAGCGGGCCTGCTGCGGCTTCGTAAAGACCTCGCGCTGTTCGCGAATCTGCGCCCGGCGATCTGCTATCCGGCGCTGGCCGATGCTTCGTCGCTGAAGCGCGAACTCGTCGAAAACCTCGACATCGTCATCGTCCGCGAACTTACCGGCGGCGTTTATTTCGGCGAGCCGAAGACGATCACGGACCTCGGCAACGGCCAGAAGCGCGCCATCGATACGCAGGTCTACGACACCTACGAAATCGAGCGCATCGCGCGCGTGGCCTTCGATCTTGCGAAAGCGCGCAAGAACAAGGTGACCTCGTCCGAAAAGCGTAACGTCATGAAGTCCGGCGTACTCTGGCACGAGGTCGTCAATCAGGTTCACCAGCGCGAATACAAGGACGTCGAGCTCGAGCATCAACTCGCGGACGCGCTCGGCATGCAGCTTGTGCGCAACCCGAAGCAGTTCGACGTGATCGTCACCGACAATCTCTTCGGCGACATGCTCTCCGACGTCGCGGCCATGCTCACCGGTTCGCTCGGCATGTTGCCTTCCGCTTCACTCGGCGAGGTGGATCCGAAAACCAAGAAACGCCGCGCGCTCTACGAGCCGGTGCATGGTTCGGCGCCCGATATCGCCGGCCGCGGCATGGCCAACCCGATTGCGATGATCGGCTCGCTCGGCATGGCGCTGCGTTACTCGTTCGGCATGGGCAAGGTTGCCGATCAGATCGAGGAAGCGATTTCGAACGTGCTTGCTGCCGGTCATCGGACCGCCGACATTCGCGGCTCGGCGACCAAGATCGTGTCCACGCAGGATATGGGTGACGCGATTCTGGCGGAGTTGGACAAGCTCTCGGGCTAACGGTTAGCGAGCGCGATAAATAAAAACGCCGGGCAATTTGCCCGGCGTTTTTTATTCCCGGCTCGCGGGAAGAAATCAGAAGTTCGGAAGCGAGAACATGTCCGGCAGGGGAATGCGCGCGCCGCCCTGTACGTCCGGACCGATCGTCGAGTACTGCCAGTTCCGGTCGTAGATATGAGAGTGATAGTTTTTCGAGAGCGGCTTCACCTCGGTGCCCGCATCGAGATAGCTGCGCTTCTTGATGATAACGCGCGGCTGCCGTTCCCGGAGCTGCTGGGCATCTGCCTCATGGGCCGTCGCTGCCAGAAGCGACACACCGGCGAGCAGAGCGAAAAGGGGCGCAAAACGCATGACTTCCTCTTTGAGCCGTCAAATCTGACAACCTTCTAGCCCGGAACTCCGTTCCCGGCCTAGTGGCTGAAAGCCACACGAGAAGGCGGATTGAGCCCGGGGCGGGCGCCGCCTAGGTTGGCACACAAGGACCGATCAGAGGCGCGGCGAGGCGAAATCAGCGTGAAAGAGGCCAAACCGAAGCGCGCGTTTTCTGCCGCTGACGCCGATCCGGCATTGGCAGGCAAGGATCCCCGGGTCGTGGTGATCGGCGAAAAGCCGCTGGTCGCCGAAACCTTGCCCGCGGCGCTCGACGACGACACCACGCCTTCCGATAAATTCTTCATCCGCAATAACGGCAAGGTCGTTTCCGCGACGGACGATCCGCTGCGCTGGAAGCTCTCGATCGACGGCGAAGTGAACAAGACGCTTTCACTTTCGCTCGGCGAGATCAAAACGAAGTTTCAGCATGTCACGCAGCGCATGGTGCTCGAATGCGGCGGCAACGGCCGCGCATATTTTTCTCCTGAAACCGAAGGCGTGCAGTGGCATCACGGCGGCGCGGGTTGCGCGGAATGGACCGGGGTCCGCTTGCACGACCTACTGCATGCGGCAGGATTGAAAGAGACGGCGCGCTTCACCGGACATTTTGGCTCCGATCCTGCGCTCGATTCGCAACATCCTTCGCCGCCGATTTCGCGCGGCATTCCGATTGCGAAAGCGATGGACGAGAACACGCTCCTCGTCTTCGCGATGAACGGAAAAGAATTGCTTCCTGTGCACGGCTTTCCGTTGCGGCTCATCGTGCCGGGCTGGGTCGGCTCGGTTTCGCATAAATGGCTGACGCGCATTTTCATCCGCAAGGATCGCCACGACGGCACGTTGATGGATCCGTGGCACTACCGCGTTCCGACCAAGCCGATCGCGCCCGGTGACAAGATCGATCCGACGACGTTCGTCGATCTTGAAGCGATGCCGGTGCGTTCGATCATTACGTCGCCCGAGAACGAAGCAAGCGTCGATAAGGAAATATCCATTCGCGGTGCGGCCTGGGCCGGCGACCAGACCGTGCGGCTGGTCGAGATTTCCAAGGACAAAGGCGTGTCGTGGCAGAATGCCGATCTCACGCCGCCGAAAAATCCTTATGACTGGACGCGCTTCACCGCGAAGCTTTCTTTTGCTTCTTCCGGCACGCATGAAATCTGGTCGCGTGCGACGGACAGCGCGGGCAAGGTTCAGCCCAACGAAGCGCAAGGCTGGAATCCGCACGGCTACGGTGCAAACCCGGTCCATCGCATATCCATTGAAGTGGATTGAATGAGAGCGTTATTCGCTTTCGCCGCCTTCGTGACTCTATCGTCCGCTGTCGTGGCGCAGGAACTTCGCGACCACTATCCCCCGGGTAAGGGCCGCGATGAGGCGTTCTACGCCTGCGCGGGCTGCCACGCGTTCAAGATCGTTGCAGAAAAGAAGTTCGGCCGCGCGGAGTGGGCCGGCGTGATCGATCGCATGAACAGAGATTTTGGTGCGCCGAAATTAGAGGCCGACGAACGCGCGCTTATTCTCGATTATCTCACAGGCGCATTCGGGCCTAGATAGTTTAAAGAG
>Ga0247762_1000418_pt1 | contig 12472 bp, 15 predicted proteins | sample UWRJL081202R4_FD_181016 | JGI IMG/M metagenome (GOLD analysis project Ga0247762, IMG submission 181016) | Plant litter microbial communities from Arlington Agricultural Research Station in Wisconsin, United States - UWRJ-L081-202R-4 | ecosystem: Environmental > Terrestrial > Plant litter >...
GCATACCATGGGTGTGTTTTTTGTATGTTTGCGGGGTGGTGTGAGTTAGGGGACACGGATCAGCGTGGTGTTGATTGCGGGTTGGAAAACGCTCCCACGGAAGGAAAGTTGATGGGGGGGATGAATAGTGTGGCTTCGGGCGATGTGGCTTAAAGCGCAGGCAGCGGAATGGTCAAAGTGGCATCTTGGGATTTGCTCCGCTGCGGAACCATGATCACGGGTCTGGATTCTCGCTAGTCTGCCGCGGGCTTTGGTACCTTGCGGGCCACTCCTACTAGTACTATTCGGTTCTCCGGCTGCCGCAGAGCCGCTGCACCTGTGCTCCGTTCCACTCGCGGATTTCTGGCGGGCGGGGCTCCGTTGCAGCTTTGGTGCTTTGCGTACCTTTTCGGTGCCTGGCCGCATTGACGTTCAATAACCTTAGAGCCATGGTCCCTGTCGCCAACACTGTAGGTTATCTGTTTTGGTTTCCGTCTCTACTCTTGCCTCAGCACGATTGAAACAAATGGTGGGCACATAAACAAATCGCTTTCCTCTTCTTTATGCTCGGTGATGGTACCTCAAATATTCCTCTTTCTCTATCGCGCTCCGTGAACGACCTTCCTGTTCCGACATTTAAGGTTCCCTGAGATAGATCTTCACTGGCAGACAACCCCTGCCCATGTCAACACTCGTCAACATGCAATCCAGGTTTTGATCACTTCATTTAAGCGGAGCTAACTTAAAAGCTCCTCATGGACTCCAAAGCGCCTGCGCTGCTCCAGCAGCCCCCTCAGCCAGCGGGCTACAATCGAAGAGTGCGCCGTTCAGTTCTCGCCTCATTCAACCGCAGCAAAATCATGGCTCTCCTCGTGCTGGTCCTCTTGCTGTGCACCTACGCAACAAAGCTCCTTGCAGATCATGCCGCAATCCCGCGGGGTGTGAGCATCACCAATTTGGCGGCAGAAAATGGCTGGGAGCAGGCTGCTACTTGGAACGAAGCCTCATGGCCTCCAGCTACTGTAGGGACGCCCGTTCGCCCGCAAGAGCCGGATGCTGAACTGCGAGCTATGCTTGCACGTGTGGACCCGGCGCGGATTCAAGCCAATATCTTGAAGCTGGTGCAATTCGGCACGCGACACACGTTGTCGATTCAGAACAGTACCACGCGCGGGATTGGGGCTGCTCGCGATTGGATCGCAGCGGAGATGCGCACGTATGCTGCTGCTGCTAATGGAAGCATGACAGTTGAAGTTCATGGCTATCTTCAGGGGGTTATGGAACGAGTCCCTTTCCCCGTGCGGATCAGCAATGTCTTTGCTACCCTTCCAGGAACAGCCAAGGATGGAAGGGTTTATGTGATTAGCGGTCACTATGACAGTCGAGTTACAGATGCAAATAATTATTCGGATGATGCACCTGGCGCAAATGATGATGCAAGCGGTGTTGCTGGTAGGTTTATTTTATTCACTGCGATCGATGAACTAGCTTTCTTCCCACTACCACACTTTTTGTACCCGTTTCGCTGACCGCTTGGATAGTTGTCATGGAATTATGCCGCATTATGGCCAGCAGCAAGCCAGCAGCGACGATCATCTTTGCCGCTGTGGCAGGAGAAGAGCAAAGTCTCCTAGGAAGTGCATATCTCGCAAAGACACTCAAGCAAAACGGCTCAAATGTGGAAGCAATGTTGAACAATGACATTGTCGGCAGTTCAACGGGCTCCCGAGGCGAAAAAGACCCTTACACGGTTCGACTTTTTGCTGATGGTGTCCCACCGACGGAATCCAGCTCGCGCGCCTCGACCCGTCTCAAGATAGGTGGTGAGAACGATTCTCCTGCTCGAGAACTTGGTCGCTTTGCAGCGGGTGTGGCTTCGAATAATGCAACCGAGATGAATGTCGCGGTGGTTTACCGGTATGGCTACTTTAGAATACATTTGTAGTGCTATGCGGCTAACAACACTCCAGTTTGGATCGATTCCTCCGTGGCGGCGACCATTCAAGCTTTCTCCAAGAAGGTTTTCCAGCTGTACGATTTACAGAGCCAAATGAGAACTTTGTCCATCAACATCAGGATATCCGCGTCCAAAATGGCACCCAGTACGGCGACCTGCCTGAGTTTGTAGATTATCAATACGTTGGTCGAGTTGCCAAAGTCAATATGGCAGTGCTTTGGAGTCTCTCCCAAGCTCCAGGATGGGTGCAGAATGTCACCGTTGATATTACTTTACTAAGCAACGATAGTCTTTTGAAGTGGGCGAAGAACGATAGCCCAAGTATTGATGGATACGAAGTCGTTTGGCGGCCTACGACCTCGCCAGTATGGACGCACGCGATTAACGTTGGAAATGTCAATACCGCTCTTGTGCCTCTTAGCAAAGACAACGTCATCTTCGGAGTTAGAGCAGTTGGGAAGAATGGCTATAGGGGCCCGGCTACGTTTCCATTCCCCCCAGAAAACAAAAAGTGATGAGAGCGCTATAGCTCTAACCTCGCAGCCAAGTACCGGTTATGACATTAAAGTCTTATGAATGTGTTTTCGAACTTCTTATCTGTATATACTTCTTAAAAATGACAAGTTCTCTGTGGCTATTCATGTACAACTTGATATTGGTTGTCTTGCATGTAATGCCACATGCGATAGTTTGCAACACCAACGATACCGTCACATCCCGATGTCCTATTAGAGCTATAAACCATCTACGTTCGACAGGAACGAATGAGGAGCTTGTCTCCTGAGTATTCGAAGGATGATTACGCTCTGTGGTCGTTAAGGATACCTTATGAATAGCAATCACGACCATACGAAACAGCATAAGGAGGTAGGAGCGATCATCTTGAGGGCCAATAGCTGCAACAGTGACAGATTCAGAGAGCAACATGGCTTGTGGGAACTTAAATTGGCTTTTACCCATTATAACATGGACATCTAACTAACTCAAGCTACCTTCATTTGTCTTTTGGACCTCCTAGGGGCACTAAGAGTCCTTCTGCCTAAGGCTGATCCCAGACGCACAACGCCGAGAAATATCATGTGACTTCGAGGCCATCCCTCGAGTATGCTCCGCCCACGCATATATATGGTGAGTGCCCCACCTCTCCATCTCTAAATCTCTCCGTACTTGTGTGATCCTTCCGGGTTCAACATCATCGAAGACAACACAACCAAGACGAACTCTTTCATTCCATATAGACAGTACATGCCAGACTAACCCGATTAGAAGTTCTTCTACTCATCCCTTCTTAGCCTGTTGATCTAATGGTGGTTTGAACTCAACAGATCGACACAAACCCACACAAACCCACCATAATTGACCAAAAACTATGCCCGCTCCTCCATCACCCCCAACGCACTGGCTCACAGACCTCATTACCGAAGAGCAATATTCAGTTGACCAAAGCAAGCTCAACCTACTGTTGATGGAGGATTGCACCACTTTGAGCCCCTTCTTGGAGATTCCGGAGTCTACAACCAGTGAAAGACCATCCAGTCCAACCATTTCTGTGAATTCAAGGGCACTGCAAGAATCTCCCGATTACATGCGGCCACGAGATCGAGCAGGTTTTACCATACCAGCAAACTACTTGATCGTCACAGACGTGGGGATAGTACCTCGCGAGATGGCATTCTTTTACCTTGCCACCGGCCATACAGTGTGGGATTGGAGTCTGAAGTCTCGGACACGTTACAAAGAAGTTACAGTCGAGTCGCTGGAGCGCTCGGTACTCGGCAGTAAAAAGGTCGACAACTATGAGCGGAGAATGTTACTCTGGCGGACAATACCTCGTAGTTTCCTATGGGACGACGGTATCAGGATCACAGGAGGTAGACGAAAGTGGCTGACAAGAAAGGAGTGGACCAGGGAGATGGTCAGCCAGCCGGGAATCGGCATGTGCGGGGCTGCCAAGAAGGCAGACCGTATGACTCAACAGGAAGAACCCTTGAGCGATTTTTCCTTCTCCTCTTTGGCTTCTCTAAGGTCGCAGGTTCAGGACTCTGATGACATAAGCGATGCTGGTTGCAACAGTTGTCCATCAAGAGATCCTGACCACCACCTAGTCGGACTCGCACCATCGCTTTTGAGAAGGCATTCGGCACCCCACAATAGCTCTAGCCAACATCTTGATACCGATAGTCAGAGCATTAACCGATGGCGGATGATGCATAGTGCTACACCAGAGAGACGTCCCATAAAAGAGGCACCGCCGTTCGAATTAGATGGCAGTTCTGGTGAAGATTCAAGCAGCGAGGTTTCTTTTGCGTCAAATCTTTATGAAGGCGAGGTTCCTTTCGAAAGTTCCGCTCTCTATACGTCGTTCTTGCAATCTTGGCATAGTCACTACGGGCAAGCGAGAACGTTACGGAAAGCGAAAAGCTGGAGTTTATGATATAATCCGACGGTTGCATTAGTAGCTCAGAGATAATGATAGCAGAATAATATGATAAACTTCTCTGGACCGAGACATTGTAGATAATGTTGAGATGGTGTCGTGATGGGTTGACGTTGTTCCTGAGCCTGTGCGCGACCATGCGGCCAGGCAGCTTCAGCCCTGACCCGGCCTTAGCAAAGGCCGGAGCTAAATATATCCTCCTCCGAAGGACCAGTCGCTGTAGCCTTGGGGGGGCACCTTCAGGCACGGCATGCGACGACTTATATATACTTTGCACATTCCCGACATTCCCTGAAATTCGCAAATGACGGTTTACTCGGCCAACCTACTGCAGGTCGTTGCACTTTCACTCGGCCCAGCTTGACCGGCTTCCCACCATTTAACTTTCCCTACCCCTCAGCTCGCCGGTACCGTGTCAGTCGTCTGGAACGCGCGCAAACGGACCAAATGTTGAACATGAAGAACCCGATCGCAAGTGGCGTGCGCGAGCATTCAGCCCTCAGCGATGCGCACCTCACCCATATCGCCGCCTCCGAGTACTCTTATCGAGTCCCAACCCCGCCGCGCATCATCATCCCGCCACCCATGCTGAATGGACGCGACCAGTTCCCTCAGTTCTCCGTAGGCACCCCTGGCCAGATCGACCTCGGTTTCCTCGACGCATATGATCTTTCGCGGGGGTCTCTCGTTAAAAGCAATGTTATGAACGAATGGCGGTACGAACGCCGCCGCGCGGCGCAAGAGATCCTTCCCTTTGTATGGCTTGGACCTATGGGCGCAGTAAAGGACAGGGAGTTTCTGAAGAAAGAGGGCATCACAATGGTGCTTGCTGTCAAGCATAGGACGGGGCTCCAGTCAAAACTCATGGGTGGGGCAGTACGGATAGCTATGGAGGAAGGCCTGGAGGCGCAGGCGCTCGAGCTGGCTGACAACGCGGAGCTCATCGCTGCCTTTCCCAAATCGGCGGCCATTATCAATGCGCACTTGTCCAAAATCCATCGGGAATCAGGCGCTCAGGCTCGGGGGAAAGTTCTGGTTTTCTGCGAAAGTGGAAACGAGCGCAGCGCAGCTGTAGTTGCGGCGTATTTGATGGAGATGTTCAAGGACGTGGACCACCTGACTGCCATGTCGATCTGCCAGTCCCAGCGCTTCTGCGCAAACTTCGATGACCCGCTCAAACACCTTCTACTTACGTATTGGGAACTTGTTCAAGCTCGACGAGATGTCACGATTGCGCCCCCTGACCTTTCTGCTGGATTTACTGGCCAAGGGCAAACCGTGCAGGCCGCTTCAGAAATAGCGAACAAAAGTAAAAGGAGAGTTAGTGAGGCTTATGATGATGAAATGAGCACGAATGATGCAATGGACTTGGATGACGAAGCTCGATTCAATGGACGACGAAACTTTACCCCTTTCCAGGACGCGGGAGCCTGAAGATAGACGACCATGGAAGTTAGGGGATAAAAATTATCCGGGTTCACCAGGAATTAGAGGCTCAGTCGATGTGGATAGTACGAGTGGCGTGTCACGAAGTCATGATCGTGAATGGCGCTATGATGGTTTGAATTCGGAAGCGGAACACCGCTTTTAAACGAGGCAGCGCGTCGTTGTTTAAAATTTTCAATGGATATGGCGCTTCGAGTGCACGAGTAAAAAACGGTTCAAGAAAATAGACGGAATGGGTCGATACCCTCCCACGAATTAGATTACGAGACGCTGACCTCAAAAATCTATTGGCAACCTTACACAAGCGCACTCAGGTTGCAGAATATGCAATATATCCAGAAGGGGGACATCTTTGGGGTAGTTACGGAAGCCAGAGAGGCTACCACGATGAAGGTGCAAACAGGTGCAGTGCACCTTCCATAGGCTTTGGATTAGATGCGCGACTAGTTAGAGGTGCAAATAACCATTAGCGCAGTCCCAACGACCATAATCACAAACAGTCTACCCACATTTTCATCGCCATTTCTTTTTTATGCTCTCTTCTCATTGTTTTGTGCATCATTTCTGGTCTTTTAGTTTTACCAAAGCTATTCTAGTCACATCACTGTTTTCAAGCCTTTGGAAAGCCTGAATGCTAGATGAAATTTTCCACTAGTTACTGAATCATACTTGGTAGAAGTGGTTGACCTCATTCAAGGTAGGTGAATGAATACACATAAATCACAAGACTTAGGAGCCACTATCCGTGTATTGATCAAGCATCCTTCACTGGGCTTCCAACGTAATACTCATATCTTAGGTTTTCTTGCTTCAAATTCCACACAATAGCCTTAGCTTTACAATTCATCCGACTAACTAGATTATTGCCTATACTAGTATACTTAACTTCACCTCCATTTTGTTCTAGTGAGAAGTAATGACGTTTATGCATCATGCATTTGCCAACAGGATCTCACGGAATCAAAGAAACCCATCATCAGGTCAATAATACGCGCAGTGGCGAGCGAATCTGCGGAATCAAACAGCGAAACCGTTTGGACCACAAAGATGGCAGCGAATGGATCGGGTTCGGATGCAGGCCGCCGCTCAAAACGCACGCACAAAGCGCCGTCACGGTACGATGAAGAATTAGCAGATGGCTTGTTTTCTCCGCCAATTCTCACAAAAGAAAGATCTACACAGAGTCCTTTGACAGGGCCTTTCTTAGCCTGCGAATCGCACACTGCCTTGAAGACAGGCTCTTCTACTAAGATGATGGATGCAGACGGAGTTTTGAAAAATAAAACGGGCCGTATGAAGTCCGTTACTTTTAGGGCAGATACGCCTAATGGTATTCGTGGTAATTCCGCAGGAATTGATTCTGTTAGCGGCGCATCAGAGAGCACAATGTCTGGTTCGCAACACCTCCTTCTTTAGATGATAAAATCTACTAACTTTATCCCGAAAGATGAATTAACAAGAAGGCTAGCTTCACTCCAAAGTTCTTATAAATTGCCAGAAACCAAAATTGTCCACGAAATTGAGAAACAACTAATAAAGATTCGCAAAGAGCTTGCCTTGCTCCAGCCATTGACAGTTGCTGAAGAAGATCTTCGTGGTCACATTTATCACGAGGTTACGGAAAGCTGGCGCCCACGATATCATCTCTTCCCCATTCTCAAGCAGCGAATTGAGTCACAAAGTCGTGGCGAAAAGCAGTTTGAGGATTGGCTGGCCAGTAGAGAGCTTAACCCGCCGTCCGATCTAATGCCGAGCGAAGAGGTACTTGAATTCAAGGGACAAATAAACGGACTTGACGGCAGTGCAGCTGATTCTTCAGCAAAAAATCAAGCCGATACACGGAAAGTAAGTTATTCTTCGATTTGACGATATACTGTTTCTGCGCCATGGTCGGACGGTCACTGACATAACAAGCTACATATTTCGGACCTTCATCCAACACTAGCAACAGCCATTCTGAGCGAAATAATCGATGCTTGTAATCACGACTCTGAGGGAGTATTTGGCGCAGTTTCGCCCGAGGAAAAGAACGCTGGTGGAGCTCAAGATCAGATTTCAACAGTTCTCGAACCTCGGTCCCCATTTGAAGTAGTCGAGTTATTATTAGGCTGCAATCCTTCCCAAACAAAGGAAATCCGGGAATTGCAGCGACGTGAATACTACAACAATCCAAGCAAAGCGGTTAGAGCAAGAGATTTAGAACTTGCCAAAAGGTTCTTGGGCGAGAACATGCTACCGCCAACACTAGTCTGCGACTACATGGGCTAAAGAATGGTGGGCTTGTTATTTGATACGCAAGCGCCATGAATATACATGGTTTCTGTTGACGCGTGCGCATGCCGAAAAGATGTCATGCTTGTTGTTTAGATAGAGCGTTAAGTAGTAATGAAACTATCTGCACGAATGATCGCCTGTATCTGATTGGATAATGCGCTTTGCTCGAGTGGTCCCTGCGTTTCGAGGTCCGAATTGGCGCTATGTCACGTAAGTCTTACCGTACTCGCCGGTGCTGGTAGCTTTGAAACCACAGTTGCGCGACCTCGAGATATAACTCGGGTTCTTGCAGGAACCTTGGTAATAACCAAAGATGGCAGACACACAGACTAAACTACTAGCGCACTACAAATTAAACAATCTATATCCTTCCGAATGGCCGACAGATCGAGATGAGGGTAGCGATGTTTCCGACACTGAACCTCAAAAAGTGAGCAAGGCGAAACGCATACAACGCTCGAAATCGCGATACTCTGTACTAGAGCGAGGTTCAAGCAGTAGAACAAGTGTTGCTGGTGCCGAAAGAGGAAAAGATGGGGTAGAGAACCTGGTCCAAAGCGATGAGGCAGACCCCCTTGGAACCTCCACCAGTGTGGTTCAGGTACTCCGAAGCCGAGGGCTGCCTGTGGAAGACGATTTGAAATTGCGTACGTGAATTGGTGAATCTACCATACCCACTGACTAACTTAAATCAATTATACAGGAAATCGTTTCCTACTATCATCAACCACGTTCTCGCCGACTCTCTTCCTCTCTCAAGTCCACTCAGGAGCCTCTACCGACTCCCTCCTACAAGGGTTAGACTTTCTCTCACGGTCTATCGAAAAGAAATCCGCGTCCCTCAAAGTTCTTGTAGAATCGAACTTTGAACGCTTTGTACGAGCCAAAGCTACAATCGACAATGTGTACACTGAAATGCGAAATCAAGGAGTTGAAGAAAGCCTTACACCAACAGGGCGATCAAGAGGACATTCAAGACAATGGAGTAGAGGCGGCAGTTCTGGTCACCTTCGGCAACTTAGCATAGGTAATCGGCCATCAACTCCAAACTTGGCGAAGGATATGAGGGACAAACCGCTACCCAGTGACAAGAAAAAGAATGCGTTGACCAAAGAGAGCGAGTATGGTGTTGCTGGCATAAAAGCTCCCTTGGTTGAAGTTGCAGTCAAAGCAGAAGAGGTTTGGGGCCCGGCGTTAGGTGGACGAGAGCGAGAAGAAACGTTAAAGGCAGTGTTATCTACAATTGAGAAGCATCGTACGCTATTCGAACTTGGTGTAAACCTGCAGGATGCTATCAAGCGTAAAGATAACGAGCTGATCATTGAAGAGTTTCAAAAGGCAAGACGTCTTGCTGATGAAGCAAGGGAAATTGCCAACAATGCTCTTCAAGGGCGCGCTGAAATGACTGATGCTCACATCTATCAAATCCTTATTACTGCGAGAGTCTGGACCGACGTGGAAAATCAAGTGAAGAGGCTCAAGAGCAGCTTGTGGAGCCGTCTCGCTGGCATCCATTTCACAAAGCAAGCACGGCCCGAGGACGATAAACGGGAGGAGCACATGGAGCTCATCACCGTGCTTCTAGAGCTAGGCGTCGAGGATAACCCATTCGAGGCGTGGTTAATTAGCCGATACTATTACCTTAAAAATCGCATACAAACGGCGGCTGATCGCTCCAAAATCGAGATGGAGATTCTTCGCCGTCGTATTGACCAAGGGGAGAAGCCAACACTCAAACAGATCTCCGCGCATCTTCGCTCACCTGCTGAACACCGAGATACCCCGGCACCGGCGACTCTTGATACGGTTAAAGCGATTGAATTTTGGGAGCATTTACTTATCTCCATGAGTGCACTTCTGTCTCCAAAAGGGGGTTTACTAGGCGAAGTTATGGAATTCTGGGAGACTGCCAAGTCCATCATCTCCGGAGAAGCATCTTCGAACCTTCCCAGCGGACCAAATGGAGACTCAAAACAGCATCATCGGCTTAGCTCTGATGCCGTGAGGCTTGTGCATGAGGGCGCCGCAGAACTAGAATCCCTTCTCCGAGAGGCAGCATCAAGTATTTTCCTTGAAGCACCCCCGGAAGATATTTCATTACTCATGTCGCCCATTCCACCAACTCCAGATACCCCCAGAACACCCAGAACACCTAAATCGGCACTACTGAGTCCTTTTATTGATTCAAGGTTCAAGTTTGACCCGGCTGATATCCCTCCTCCAAGTCCAAGTAGAGGAGAAGCATGGGAAGGGTTTGCCTTCTGGCCTCCTCATGCGAACTCCCTAAGCGGGGCTTACTATCTAAGCAAAATCCTCGTGCTTATTGGGTCGGCATCTGTAGAGCTTGCCAATTTAAAGATTCCCCAACAAGGTAACAGTCGGCCTGGCGAAGAGTCTCGCAGAGTTGTCAACCGAATCAGAGAGCGTTGTGCAACCGCTGTCTGCACTGCATGGGACAAGGATGCTGGAATCGCCGTGAAAGCGTTTGAAGATTGGACACGCAGTGTTGAAAAGCGCGAAGTTACGAACATGCCATCAAGATTCGTCGCCTTTGAGACTACCGTCCTTGCGTGGCTACAAAAGATTCTATATATTGATGAGGCAGGGACGAAGGCCGGCGATGTTGTGCTACCTCCCAGTGCCAGTCTAGTCCAGTCAGTTAAAAACCAGTTCAACATCAGTTTGTACAAGCTCATCACCGGCATTGATGACCTTGTTAAACATGGTGGAGAGGAGGCAGAGGAAGGGGACTTGACAGTGCCAGCTAAAAAGGACGACGATGGAGGAATGATACATGCTGTGAACGCCAGTACTGAGGTAAGTTTGGCTCAGTTTTCTTTTGCAGACCTTGACTAACAGCCGCCATTAGTCTGTCCGACTTTTATTAGCGCTCTCCAATATTTCCCATCTACGAACCGTAGTTGTCCCTCAACTTCGGCAGACTGTCGAGACCCAGTTCTCTATAACACTTGCCGACGATGCCAAGAAATTTAACTCTGATCTTGCGACGCTGGATTCTAAGCTGTTCGCCCAATACATTACACCGCACAGCAATTTCCTCAAGGAACTCATAAATCAAGGGATAATGGCTCCCAGCTGGGAACCACCGACAGCACGACCGGGTGATGCGCGGCCATATGTGTATTCAGTCCTGCTACGCTGCGTTCTCATTCACACAGAACTGCTTACATATACACCCCCTTTGACCGCTCCTATCCTCCGACATTTGCTCGAGCGAATCTCGTTGTTCTTGATTAATGCTTTTGAAAAGCGACCTCGATTTTCGCTTCCTGCGCTTATGCAGGCAACGTTGGATACTGAATTCCTAGCTCAGACCCTTGGGCAGTACACTACTGACAAGGCTTCTGAAATTCAGAGCAAAATCTATGTCGTCCTTGACGAGCGGACCGGTCAAGCGGAGCGAGTACGGCTGCAGGAGGAGCTACAGGAAATGAGGAGTGTTCTGAAGAGGCTAAGAGAAGCAACCAAGGGAGAGTTCTCATGCTTTAAGCGGGCCCGTGGCACTGGTAACCGGCCTTCCAGCAGAGGAGGAGGAAGGGAATAAGTCGTAAATCCTTAGAATCTGACGCAGATATGTGGCGGGTCAAGCACCTGCACCAGCTTTAATTTGACTATATGACAATGTCGGCATGCAAACTCCATATAATTTGTCGACCAGAATGACATGAGTATGCCAAATGTCTAGATCTAATGTTTGATCCACGAAATGTGATTTCATTGATGGCGGTGGAGAGGTGATCCGCTGCTACATTGGTTGCTCTTAGGTGTTGATGTACAATCCGATCTCGGTCCCTGTGTTTTCTTTCCAAGCCAACTAGAAAGTAACAAGATCAAAAATTGCCAACTAATCCCTTTACAAATCTCGGCCATAAGCTTGGCCTTTGGGAATGCACGGGTCAATGTTTCGGCTCGGCAAAAACGGTCTCAAAAGCAATGACCATGGTGAGAAATTTGACTCGGTCGAGCGGACTACAACAAACATTGTGCCGACAGTCAATCAGAGGCAAGTTCCGACATCCCTCGGCCTTTGCGGTATTTTTCTGAGTCCAAGGCATGCTCTTGACCGAAATTCCTTCTGATTAAGGTTCAGGAGGTGGTCCCTGAGCAGACTAGATAATAGCAAGTACCTTTTCGAAGAAATGCACACGGTTTAGAGATACGGAAGTGGGAACCATCAAATCCTGAATCTCAAGTGTGAAGGAAATATAGATATGTGGAGAATAAGCGTGTTTTCTTGTTTGGGTCCAGACCGAAGCTCTTTTTTCAGCCGGTCTGTCCCGTACAGTACATAGAACGGTGCAAAGCAAAGTTCAACGCCATTCATGCTGTATCGCCGTTCAAACTAGACATGATAGCTT
>Ga0247762_1000421_pt1 | contig 12344 bp, 10 predicted proteins | sample UWRJL081202R4_FD_181016 | JGI IMG/M metagenome (GOLD analysis project Ga0247762, IMG submission 181016) | Plant litter microbial communities from Arlington Agricultural Research Station in Wisconsin, United States - UWRJ-L081-202R-4 | ecosystem: Environmental > Terrestrial > Plant litter >...
TCTTCGGGTACGTCGCCACCGCCTTCGAGCTGATCGGGGTCAGCGTCATCGCGGTCGGCTTCGTCGTCGCCGTCGTGCTCTCCGTCCGGTCGCTCGCGGTGACGCGCGACGGCCGCACCGCGTTCACCACCCTGCGCGACGCTTTCGGGCTGGTGATCCTGCTCGGACTCGAGGTGCTGATCGCCGCCGACCTGGTGCGCACCGTGACCACCACGCCCACCCTGACCGACGCGATCGTGCTGGCGATCATCGTGCTGATCCGCACCGTGCTGAGCTTCTCGCTGCAGATCGAGATCGACGGGGTGGCGCCGTGGAAGCGCGCCCTGGTTCCCGCACCGGGGCAGATCGCCCGCCGCATGCGCGGGCACCGCGGCACGCCGGAATCCGCCGCCCATGCAGAATAGGGCCATGACAGACCCCCGCCTCGCCGTCATCGTGCTCGCCGCCGGGCAGGGCACGCGCATGAAGTCCCGGCGCGCGAAGGTGCTGCACCCGATCGCGGGCATCCCGATGATCGGGCACGTGCTGGCGACGGCGCGCGAGCTGGCGGCGGTTCACGTGATCGCGGTGGTGCGGCACGAGCGCGACGCGGTCGCCGAGGCGATCGGGGACCTGATGCCCGAGGCGGTTGTCGTCGATCAGGACGACCAGCCCGGCACCGGCCGCGCCGTCGAACTGGGCGTGGCCGCGCTTCCCGGGAGCTTCGAGGGTGATGTCGTCGTCGTCAGCGGAGATGTGCCGTTGCTGGATGCCGCCACCTTGTCGGGCCTGATCGACGCGCACCGCAGGGCAGCGGCATCCGCCACGTTGCTGAGCGCGATCGTCGACGACGCCACCGGCTACGGCCGGATCGTGCGCGACGGCGACGGCGCGCTGCTGCGCATCGTCGAACAGTCAGACGCTGACGACGCCGAACTCGCCATCAGCGAGATCAACTCCGGCACCTATGTGTTCGGGATCGCGGGCCTGCGTGCCCAGCTGCAGAACCTGCACGCGCACAATGCGCAGGGGGAGAGATACCTCACCGACGTGGTCGCGATGCTGCGGGATGCCGGGGGCCCTGTCGAGGCGGTTCCGGTCGCGGAGCCGTGGATCGTCGAAGGGGTCAACGACCGGGTGCAGCTCGCGCGGAGCGCCGCCCGGCTCAACGCCATGATCGTGCGCGGCTGGCAGCTCGCGGGGGTCACCGTGCACGACCCGGCCACCACGTGGATCGACGTGCGCGCCACCCTGGCCGACGATGTCGAACTGCTTCCCGGCACTCACATCGCGGGCGCCACCACCGTCGCCCACGGCGCCCGCATCGGACCGCAGACGACCCTGCTGGACTGCGAGGTCGGGGAAGGCGCCGTCATCAGCCGCTCCGACGCGACCCTCGCCGTGATCGGCGCCGGGGCCTCGGTCGGACCCTTCGCCTACCTGCGGCCCGGCACGGAGCTCGGGGCCGATGGCAAGATCGGCACCTTCGTCGAGACCAAGAACGCGAAGATCGGCGCCGGCAGCAAGGTGCCCCACCTGTCGTACATCGGCGACACCACGGTGGGGGAGCAGTCGAACATCGGCGCCGGCACCATCACCGCCAACTACGACGGTGTCGACAAGCACTCCACCGTGGTGGGCTCGCACGTGCGCAGCGGATCGCACAACGTGTTCGTGGCCCCGGTGACGATCGGGGACGGCGCCTACACCGGGGCAGGCACGGTGGTGCGCAAAGACGTCGCGCCGGGTGAGCTCGGCATGACCGTCGCACCGCAGAAGAACGTGCCGCGGTGGGTGGCGGCCAACCGCCCCGGGTCGAAGGCGGCAGAGGCGGCCGCCGCGGCATCCGGGACTGTCGAACGGCCAGAGGGCACCGACTAGCGCGTCCCGATAGACTGGCCATCCAGCGGCGAGAGGCGGAGCGTGTCGGCCATCAAGATCACCGGCCAGAAACGGCTCGTGCTCGTCTCCGGGCGCGCACACATGGCCCTCGCCGAGCAGATCGCCGAGGCACTCGGTTCCGAGTTGGTGCACACCGACGCTCGCACGTTCGCCAACGGCGAGATCTACGCCCGATTCGATGAGAGCGTGCGCGGCGCCGACATGTTCGTCATCCAGTCGCACACCAGCCCGATCAACGAATGGCTCATGGAGCAACTGATCATGGTGGATGCGGCCAAGCGCGCCAGCGCCAAGCGCATCACCGTGGTCGCACCCTTCTATCCGTACGCGCGTCAAGACAAGAAGGGCCGCGGCCGCGAGCCGATCTCGGCACGTCTGGTCGCCGACCTGTTCAAGGCGGCCGGAGCCGACCGCATCATGAGCGTCGACCTGCATGCCGCGCAGATCCAGGGCTTCTTCGATGGTCCCGTCGACCATCTGTTCGCGATGCCGGTACTGCTCGAGCATTTTGAGGCGCTGCTCGACCCGGCCAGCCTCACCGTCGTCAGCCCCGACATGGGCCGCGTGCGCGTCGCCGACATCTGGAGCGACAAGCTCGGTGCGCCGCTGGCGATCATCCACAAGCGGCGCGACCCGATGGTGGCCAACCAGGTGACCGTGCACGAGATCGTCGGCGAGGTGGAGGGCCGCACCTGTCTCATCGTTGATGACCTGATCGACACCGGACGCACCATCGTGAAGGCTGCCGAGGCGCTCAAGGCACACGGGGCGACCCGTGTCGTCGTCGCGGCGACCCACGCGGTGTTCAGCGATCCGGCGACCGAGATCCTGCAGAGCGACTTCATCGACTCGGTCGTCGTCACCGACACTCTGCCGCTGCCGCCCGAGAAGCACTGGGACCGGCTGACCGTGCTGCCGATCGCCCCGCTCATCGCGCGGGCCATCGATGCGGTCTTCAACGACGGCTCGGTCACGTCGATGTTCGACGGCGCGGCCTGACGGTCGCCGAGTTCGACGGCGCGGCCTGACGGCCGCCGAGTTCGACGGCGCGGCCTGAATCGCGAACCCCGCCGGCCTAACCCCAGGCGCTCTTCGGCGCCTCGACCTTCTGCACCTCGGTGTACGACCAGTGAGCGCCGTTGTTGTAGTGGCCGGTCGCCCAGGGTGATGCCCAGATCGCCGCCTCGATCTCTTTTGCCGGTTTCGCCTCCGCGAACCCGTCACGGATGCCCGCATAGCCGGGATTGGTGTTCAGCGCGTCGGCGCACTGCCGCGCGGCATCGACGAGGTTCGCGTATCCGCTCATGAATGTGCCGCCCTGCGTGCCCCACCCGTTGTTGAGCGGGTTGTTGCGGTTGAACCAGTCGGGAGGGCCGTTCTCTTGCCGCATCCATCGCGTGAACACCGTGATGTTGTCGTCGCTCATCGGCCAACCGCCGAACAGCATCACCATCTTGGCCCAGGCGTAGTTGGTCCCCTCTTTCTTCAGCGTGTCGACGCCGGGGCTCACGTCGTAGTCACCGCGATCGGCGAGCTCGGCGACCTGTGCGTCGTCGGGCACGGTGACGGTCTGCGCGTTCGCGTTGACGTAGTCCTCCAGCGCCTGCGCGTCGGACTGCGAGTTGGTGGGGGCCACGGTCAGGACGACGAAGAAGGCGAACGCGACCACCGCAGCCGCGACGGCCTGCACGCGGCGCTCCCGCACCAGGGTGCGCAAGAGAGCCTCGGCGCGGCGCGCGATGACGCGGCGGGCGGAGGCGAGAGCGGCGGTGAGAGAAGAGATCACGGGGCGTCCAGCCCACGACGCTAGCAGCGCATCCTGGAACGCGCCTTGGAATCGGCACGGCGTGCGGGTGAAACCGTGGGCTATGCCGGCTGACCCGGATCGAGCGCCGGCTTCGGGCTCAGACCGGGGATCAACCCGAGCGACCGCAGCAGGATCTCGGCGCCGCCGAAGCGTTGCGCGTAGCAGTACCAGCCCGGCCCCTCGGCCCCGGTCAGCTCGAAGCGGGCGACCGATCCCACCGAGTCGGGGGCGGCCGAACCCACGACGATGCGGCACGCCGCCGACGCCGTCGAGATCTGGGTGCTGATCGTCGCCAGCACCCCGGGGAGAACCAGCCCGGTGAGCCCGAGCGCGACCATGATGCGCATGGCGCGCCGCCGCGCCACCGAGTGAACCGGTCGTCGGTCGCCGGCGTCGTACTCGGCGAGCTCGGGGTGGTACTCGTCGGTCATCGCACCCAGTCTGACATCCGCGGTGACACGAGCGCGCCTAGTGGGTGCTGACCGCTTCGATCTCGGTGCGGTCGCCCGACCACAGGGTGTGGAAGGTGCCCTCTGCATCGATGCGGCCGTACGTGTGCGCCCCGAAGAAGTCACGCTGGCCCTGCACGAGTGCCGCGGGCAGGCGATCCGCGCGCAGGCCGTCGTAATACGCGAGCGATGACGAGAACGCGGGGCTGGGGATTCCGGCGGCGGCGGCGTGGGCGACCACGCGACGCCACGCCTCCTGGGTGCGGGTCACGACGTCCACGAAGAACGGGGCGGTGACCAGCGCCACCAGGCCCGGGTCGGCGGCGTAGGCCTCGGTGATGCGGTTCAGGAAGCGGGCGCGGATGATGCAGCCGCCGCGCCAGATCTTCGCGATCTCGCCCTTCTTGATGTCCCAGTCGTACTGCGCGGCACCGGCGACGATCGCGTCGAAACCCTGCGAGTAGGCGATGATCTTCGACGCGTAGAGCGCCTGACGCACGTCTTCGATGAAGTCGTCGGCGTCGTCGATGTGGGGCACGGCCGCGGGCCCGGGCATTCTGCTCGCGGCCTGACGCTGCAGCGGCTTGCTCGAGAGCGACCGCGCGAACACCGCCTCCGCGATGCCGGACACCGGGATGCCGAGGTCGAGGGCGTTCTGTACCGTCCAGACCCCGGTGCCCTTCGACCCCGCCTGATCGGTGATGACGTCGACGAGGGGCTTGCCGGTCTTGGCATCGACCTGGCGCAGCACCTCGGCGGTGATCTCGATCAGATAGCTCTCGAGCTCGCCGATGTTCCACTCCGAGAAGATGTCGGCGATCTCGGCCGGAGTCTTGCCGGTGCCGCGACGGATCAGGTCGTAGGCCTCGGCGATGAGCTGCATGTCGGCGTATTCGATGCCGTTGTGGATCATCTTGACGAAGTGCCCGGCGCCGTCGTGTCCCACGTGGGTCACGCACGGCTCGCCCTCGGCAACGGCGGCGATCGACTTCAGGATGGGCCCCAGGGTGACCCAGGACTCGTCCGACCCGCCCGGCATGATCGACGGCCCGTGCAGCGCGCCCTCCTCACCACCGGAGATGCCGGCGCCGACGAAGTTGATGCCCGTCTCGCGCACCGCCTTCTCGCGGCGGATCGTGTCGGTGAACAGCGCGTTGCCCCCGTCGACGATGATGTCGCCGGGCTCGAACACCTTGACCAGTTCGTCGATCACCGCATCCGTGCCCTTGCCGGCCTGCACCATGATGATCGCCGTGCGGGGCTTGGAGAGGGAGGCCGCGAACTCGGCGTAGTCCTTGGCGGGCAGGAACTCGGCCTCGGGGTGGGCGTCGAGCACGGCCTGCGTCTTCTCGTAGGAGCGGTTGAAGATCGCCACGGTGTTGCCCTCGCGGCTGGCCAGGTTGCGGGCCAGGTTGCTGCCCATCACCGCCAGTCCGACGACTCCGATATTGGCGGTGGCGTTCGGGTTCTGAGGCATGGATTCAGGCTACCGCTAGCGTTGGGGCGTGAGTTCTGTCGTCGTCATGGGGGTCTCGGGATCCGGCAAGACGACCGTCGGCGCCGCGCTCGCCGTCGCCCTCGGGCTGGGCTTCGTGGATGCCGACGACCTGCACCCGGCCGCGAACATCGACAAGATGACGGCAGGCATCCCCCTCACCGATGCCGACCGGTGGCCGTGGCTGGATGCCGTGGGCGCCGTTGTCGCCCGGGCCCACACGGTCGTGGCCTGCTCCGCGCTGCGCCGGGCGTACCGGGATCGGTTGCGCGCCGCCGCTCCCGACCTCGCACTCGTGTACCTGCACGCCGACCGTGAGCTTCTCGCGCGGCGGATGCACAGGCCCGGCCACTTCATGCCGACCAGCCTGCTCGATTCGCAACTGGCCACCCTCGAGCCGCCCACCCTCGACGAACGGCCGCTCTCGTTCGACGTCGCCGAGCCGGTGGAGGACATCGTGACGGCGGCGGCAGCCCTGCTGGAGGACCGGTGACCGAGCGTCTGCACGTCGTCATCGCCACCCCGCTGAGCGAGGAGCACGTCGAGTTGCTCCGGCGTCTCGAGCCCCGTCTCGACATCGTGCACGATGCGGTGCTCGCCGGCCCGCCGACCGCCGACTGGATGGAGCGGTACGACCGCCCCGCCGAACTGCAGGCGGAGTTCGAGACGTATGTCGACTCGGCCGAGGTGCTGTACGGCGTGCCCGACCAGTCCGGCAAGGCGCTGGCGCGGACCGTCGCGGCCAACCCGGGGCTGCGGTGGGTGCACACGATCCCGGCCGGCGGCGGGCAGCAGGTCAAGGCGGCGGGGCTTTCTCGCGCGGCGCTGGAGCGTATCCTGTTCACCACCTCGGCGGGGGTGCACGCCGAGCCCCTGGCCGAGTTCGCGGTCTTCGGAGTGCTGGCCGGTGCCAAGCTGCTGCCGTGGCTGCTCACCGAGCAGGCGGCGCACCGCTGGGCCCCGCGGCGGGTGATGCCGATCGCCTCGGATATGACGGTCGCCGTGGTGGGTCTCGGCTCGATCGGGCGCCTCGTCGCCGCCAAGCTGGCCGGGCTGGGCTACACGGTAGTGGGGGTTCACCGGCGCGAGGTCGACGTGCCGGGGGTCAGCAGCGTCCGGGGGATGGGCGAGCTGGCAACCGTCGCCGGCGAGGTCGATGCCATGGTGGTCGCGCTTCCCGGCACCGATACGACCCGCGAAGTGATCAGCCGCGCGGTGCTCGCCGCCGCTCGGCCCGGCCTGACCCTGATCAACGTGGGCAGGGGCACCACCATCGACGAGCCGGCGCTGATCGACGCGCTGACGAACGGGCCGGTCGGGCTCGCGGTACTCGACGTCACCGCCGTCGAGCCGCTCGCCGCCGACAGCCCCCTGTGGGACCTGCGCAACGTCATCATCGCGCCGCACACCGCGGCGATCAGCCCGCACGAGCCGCGCAAGATTGCCGAACTCTTCGCCGAGAACGCCCGGCGACTGCTCGACGGCGAACCACTGCTGAACGTCGTCGACACCGTCGAGTTCTATTGACCCCGTCTTACGGGTAGGCTGTCCCACTGAACTTCGGCGAGGGATTGCTCTTCTTGAAGAGCTTCCGTAATCGACGCGGTGGGCAGGCCTGTGCTGTTAGGCACCATGTCTTTCCTCACGCAGATGCGTTCGAGTTGACCAAAAGATCATCGGGGCCTGAGCCCCACAATTAATCAGGAGTACAGCCATGGCTGACGACAACAAGCTGGTCGCAGAAGTGCGCGAGCAGTTCGGCAAGGGCTTTGCCCGCCGCATCCGGGCCGCCGGTCGCATCCCCGCGGTCATCTACGGCCACGGCACCGACCCGCAGCACGTGAGCCTGCCCGGCCACGAGGTGGGGCTCATCCTGCGCAAGGCGAACCAGGTGCTCGAGCTCGACATCGCCGGTAAGACCCAGCTCGCGCTCGTGAAAGACGTGCAGAAAGACCCGGTGCGTCAGATCATCGAGCACCTCGACCTGGTGATCGTGCGCAAGGGCGAGAAGGTCACCATCGACGTGCCCGTGCACGTCGAGGGCGAGTCGGCTGCCGGAACCATCGCGTCGCTGGACGCGAACACGCTGTCGCTCGAGGCAGAGGCCACGCACATCCCGGAGCGCATCATCGTCGACATCGAGGGCGCAGAAGAGGGCACGCAGATCTTCGCGAAGGACCTCACGCTGCCCGAGGGCTCCTCGCTGATCTCCGACCCCGAGACGCTCGTCGTCAACGTGACCGTGCCGGCCGAGGTCGACCTGGGCGAGGCTGACGCCGCCGAGGCCGACGCCGAGGGTGCCGAGGGCGACGCCGCCGAGGGCGACTCGGCCGACGCTGCGGCCGAAGAGGCTGCGGAGTAGCACATCTCCGACGATGTCTGGCTCGTAGCCGGGCTCGGGAACCCCGGGCCCGGCTACGCGTCACACCGTCACAATGTGGGCCAGATGGCGCTCGCCGAACTCGCCGATCGCATCGGCGCGACCTTCACGACCCACAAGGCGAACGCGACGGTCGCCGAGGGGCGCCTGGTCACGGGCGGACCGAAGCTCCTGCTGGCGAAGCCGAACACGTTCATGAACCTGTCCGGTGGTCCCGTTGCAGCGCTCATGCGGTTCTACTCGCTGGACGCGTCCCGACTCGTCGTGCTTCATGACGAGCTCGACATCCCGTTCGACACCGTGCGCCTGAAGACCGGCGGCGGACACGGTGGCCACAACGGCATCCGGGACATCGCGGCGGCGATCGGCACTCCCGACTTCGCCCGCGTGCGCATCGGCATCGGCCGGCCGCCGGGACGTCAGGATGCCGCCGACTTCGTGCTCACCCCGTTCTCGAAGACCGAGCGCGAGGTGCTGCCCTCGCTGCTGTCCGATGCCGCCGACGCCACCGAGCTGCTGATCACCGACGGGTTGCTCGAGGCACAGCAGCGCTTCCACGCGCCGCGGGAGTAGTCCGACCCTGCCCGGGAGCGCAGGTCGGAGCTGCCGCGTAGTCTTGCGAGAGTGGGTTCTGCTGCGCTGATTCCGAGGCTGGCGCACGCCCACGCCCTGAAACCGGCGCTCGACAGGGCCACCCGTGACGCCGACTTCTCGCTCGTCGACGGCCTGCGCGTGCCGCTCCTGGCCGCACTGCTCGAGTCGCGGAAGCCGGCCCAGCGCGTTCTGCTCGCGGTCACCGCGACCAGCCGCGAATCCGACGCAGTGCGCGCCGCGTTCGAGACCTATCTGCCCGATGCGACGGTGCTGGCGCTTCCCGCGTGGGAGACGCTGCCTCACGAACGGCTCAGCCCGAGCGCCGAGACCGTGGGGGCACGGCTCACCGCGCTCCGGGCGCTCGCCGACTGGGATCGCGCCAGGCCGCTCGTCGTGGTGGCCAGCGTTCGCGCGGCACTTCAGCCACTGGCAGAGGGTCTGGCACAGGTGCGTCCTGTCGAGCTCGCGGTGGGGCGCCGCGGGTATGAACTGAGCGCACTCGCGACGAACCTGGTCGAGCTCGCCTACGTGCGCGTGGACCTGGTCACCCGCCGCGGCGAGTTCGCGTTGCGCGGGGGCATCCTCGACGTGTTCTCGCCGGATGCCGAGCACCCGGTTCGGGCCGACTTCTTCGGCGACGAGCTCGAGCAGCTGCGGCACTTCAGCGTCGCCGATCAGCGCTCGCTGCCCGGTGACCTGACCGGCGCGCAGCTCAGCCCGAGCCGCGAGCTGCTGCTCACCGAGCCGGTGCGTCAGCGGGCGCGCGAGATGCTCGCCGAGTTCCCGACGCTGTCGTCGATGCTCGCCAAGATCGCGGAAGGTATCCCTGTCGAGGGCATGGAGTCGCTCGCCCCGGCACTGCTCGAAACCCTGGTGCCGCTCACCGACTACCTGCCCGCGGATGCCGCGGTCGCCATCCTGGGTCCGGAGCGCGTGGCGACCCGGGCCGTCAATCTCGCCGACACCAACCGCGAGTTCCTCGACGCAGCGTGGAATGCCGCCACGGCCGGCGCGCAGAGCCCGATCGATCTGGGCCGCGGTGACTTTCTCACCGTCAGCGGGCTGCGCGCCGCCGCGGGAGATCGCGCATGGTGGACCCTCAGCCCCTTCGACGCGGGCGACGACGACGCGGTGCGCATCGCCGCCGACCCGGTACCGGGGTTCATCGGCCAGGTCGACGGAGCTGTCGATCATGTGGTCGCGCTCGCGCGCGACGGGTGGGATGTCACCGTGCTGGCCAGCGGGACCGGGCTGGTCGAGCGCGCCACCGAGGTGCTCGCCGAACGCGGAGCGGTGGTGACGACGCAGCAGGGCGCTGTCGAGGCGGGCTTCCAGCTCGCCGGCGACAGGATCGCCGTCATCAGCGAGGCAGAGTTCTACGGTCGCACGGCGGGTGTCGACACCCGGCAGGTGAAGCGCCTGGCGAGCCGGCGCAAGAACGTCGTCGACCCACTGCAGCTTCGGCCCGGCGATTTCGTGGTGCACCAGACCCACGGCATCGGGCGTTTCGTCGAACTGGTGCAGCGCGAGGTGGCCAGCGGCACCCGCACCCCGCGCGGACCGCTGGGCAGCACCGTCACCGCCGCGAAGGTGGTGCGCGAGTACCTGGTGCTCGAGTACGCGCCGAGCAAACGCGGGCACGCCGGCGACAAGCTGTTCGTGCCGACCGACCAGCTCGACCTGCTCACCCGTTACGTCGGCGGCGAGAGTCCGGCCCTCAGCAAGATGGGCGGATCCGACTGGGCGGCCGCCAAGGGCAAGGCGCGCAAGGCGGTGCGCGACATCGCCGTCGAGCTGGTCAAGCTCTACAGCGCGCGCATGGCGAGCCGGGGCCACGCCTTCCCGCCCGACACCCCGTGGCAGCGCGAACTCGAAGAGGCGTTCCCGTTCGTCGAAACCCCCGACCAGCTGGTGACCATCGACGAGGTCAAGGCCGACATGGAGCGGCCGATCCCGATGGACAGGCTCATCTCGGGCGATGTCGGCTACGGCAAGACCGAGATCGCGATCCGTGCCGCGTTCAAGGCGGTTCAAGACGGCAAGCAGGTCGCCATGCTGGTGCCGACCACGCTGCTGGTGCGTCAGCACATGGAGACCTTCGCCGAGCGCTTCGCCGGTTTTCCCGTGCACCTGCGCGCGCTGTCCCGGTTCCAGACCGACAAAGAGGCGAAGGCGACGATCGAGGGTCTCGCCAGCGGCGAGGTGGATGTCGTGATCGGCACCCACCGACTGCTCAGCGACGGCATCCGCTTCAAAGACCTCGGACTGGTGGTGATCGACGAGGAGCAGCGCTTCGGCGTCGAGCACAAGGATGCTCTGAAGAAGCTCAAGACCAACGTCGACATTCTGGCGATGTCGGCCACCCCCATCCCGCGCACCCTCGAGATGGCGGTCACCGGCATCCGTGAGATGTCGACCCTGGCGACGCCGCCCGAAGACCGGCACCCGATCCTCACCTACGTCGGCCCGTACAGCGACAAGCAGGTGGCGGCCGCGATCCGGCGCGAGCTGCTGCGCGAAGGGCAGGTGTTCTTCGTGCACAATCGCGTCTCGTCGATCAACGCGGTGGCCGCGAAACTGGCCGAGCTGGTTCCCGAGGCACGCATCGCCGTCGCGCACGGGCAGCTCAGCGAGAACGTGCTCGAACGGGTGATCGTCGACTTCTGGGAGGGCAAATTCGATGTGCTGGTGACCACCACCATCATCGAGACCGGCATCGACATCGCCAACGCCAACACCCTGATCATCGACCGCGCCGACAAGTACGGCCTGTCGCAGTTGCACCAGATCCGCGGCCGCGTCGGTCGAGGCCGCGAACGCGCGTACGCCTACTTCCTGTACGACGACCAGAAGCCGCTCAGCGAGCTGGCCCACGACAGGCTCGAGACGATCGCCGCGAACAACGAGCTCGGCGGCGGAATGCAGATCGCGCTGAAAGACCTCGAGATCCGCGGCGCCGGAAACCTGCTCGGCGGCGAGCAGTCCGGTCACATCGCCGGGGTCGGGTTCGACCTCTACCTGCGGATGATCGGCGAAGCGGTCAGCGCATTTCGCGGCGACGTCGCCGAGGGGCAGACCGAGCTGCGCCTGGAGCTGCCGGTCGACGCGCACATCCCCGAGGAGTACGTCGAGAGCGAGCGGCTGCGACTGGAGGCGTATCAGAAGCTGTCCACGGCATCCGCCCCCACCAGCCCCGAGGACTCGATCGACAGCGTGCTCGAGGAGCTGACCGACCGCTACGGCGAGCCACCCGAGCAGGTTCAGAACCTGATCGCGGTGTCACGGTTGCGCCGGCGCGCGCAGAAGGCGGGTCTGTCGGATGTCGTCGCGATGGGCGGGAACCTGCGGATAGCGCCCGCCGACCTGCCGGACTCGATCCAGGTGCGGTTGCAGCGCATGTACCCGGGCGCCCGCATCTTCGCCGCCCAGAAGGCGATCAGCGTGGCGATGCCGCAGGAACCGGCCGATGCCGAACTGATCGCGTGGGTCACCGGGTTGCTCGAGGCGATCTTTCCGCAGCCCGTTGCCGCGGGGTAGCCTCCCGGGATGGCGATCTTCGGACGCAAGGCGTCGGCGGCGCAGGCGGCGGCGGAGTGGACGCCCGCCACCATCCACATCATCCAGGCACGACGCGAGCTCGAGCGAGACGGGGGCAGCGGCCTGCTGGATGCGCTGATCACCTCGGCAAGCGACGCGACCGGAACCCGGTACGACTTCGAGGTCGACGTCGACGTCGCG
>Ga0247762_1000422_pt1 | contig 12335 bp, 12 predicted proteins | sample UWRJL081202R4_FD_181016 | JGI IMG/M metagenome (GOLD analysis project Ga0247762, IMG submission 181016) | Plant litter microbial communities from Arlington Agricultural Research Station in Wisconsin, United States - UWRJ-L081-202R-4 | ecosystem: Environmental > Terrestrial > Plant litter >...
CGTGCAGGCGATGCCGAAATGGTGGAAGCCGTGGCCGCGCCGCTCGATCCCCTCGCGATAGACCGAAGGTTCGTCGTCCAGCGGCTGGATCAGCTCGACATTCATATGGCCGGCAAAGCTCATCGCCAGCCGCACCGCGCCGGTGGCGGGCGCGCCGCGATAGACCGGATGGTCGCCCGTCCAGCGATCGAGCACGAACCATGGCCCGACGTTGAGATCGCGCACCCAGTGATCGATCGCCGCGTCCAGATCGGCGACCACATAGGCCATCTGCATGATGCCGCCATAGGATTGGCCGAAGCCCAGATCCGCCATCTCTTCCCCTCTCCCGAAGGCCCGGTCGTCTGCGCGATCCTGGGCCGATTCCTCGTGTTTCTCTCTTCCTTGTCATCCCAGCGAAAGCTGGGATCCATCGATTTCCGTCTCGCGCACCGCGGGATCCCGGCGTTCGCTGGGATGACAATTACACGCTGATCACCACCTTGCCGAACAGCGCTTCCGAACTCTGGTAGCGATAGGCCTCCGCCGCATCCTCGAAGGCGAAGACCTTGTCGATCACCGGCTTGATGCCATTGGCGTCGATACAGGCGTTGAGCCGCTCGGCCATGCCGCGCGAGCCGACGAAGATGCCGCGCAGCGACGCGCCCTTCATCATCAGCGCATGCGGGCCGGTCTCCCCCGAGCGGGTCAGCACGCCGATCAGCGCGACCTCGCCGTTGAAACCCACCGCCTGCATCGATTGCGCCAGCGTGCCCACGCCACCGACCTCGACGACATGGTCCACCCCGGTGCCGCCGGTGAGCTTGGCCGCGGCAACGCCCCAATCGGCAGTGGTGCGGTAATTGATGCCATGGGCGGCGCCCAGCGCCTTCACGCGCTCCAATTTGTCGTCCGAGGAGGAGGTGGCGATCACCGTCGCGCCCGCGGCCCTGGCGATCTGCAGCGCGAGCAAAGAGACGCCGCCCGTGCCCAGGATCAGCACATGCGATCCCGGGCGAACCGATTTCGGGCCCTCCATCAGCGCATTCCAGGCGGTCACGCCCGCGCAGGGCAAGGTCGCGGCTTCCTCGAAACTCAGCGTCCTGGCGATATGCACCACGCCGCCTTCGGGCAAAGTGACATATTCGGTGAGCATCCCCTTGGCGGGAACCGCGCCCAATGCGGGGCCGGCGGCGGGATGCGGCGGGCCGTCGCCCCAATTCTGGAAGAAGGTGCCGGCCACGCGGTCGCCCACGGCAAAGCGCGTCACGCCTTCACCCACCGCCTCGACCTCGCCCGCGCCGTCGGAAAGCGGCACGATGTCGCGATCGATCACGCCGCCGAAATAATTGCCGGTCGGGATCGCCTGGTCGCGATAGTTGAGCGAGCAGGCGCGCACGCGGATCAGCACCTCGCCCGGTCCGGCGACGGGCGTGTCCGCCTCGACGATATTCAGATCGTCGAGCGACGTCGCTCCCTTGGACAGGCGATAGGCGCGCATGGCATCCTCCTTCTGATCTTTGCGATCATGATCATTCCCCCGTGACCCAGGCGATCCGAATTGGCAAGACGTGGAATGATATTTGGGAATTGTATTTGGGGCGTACAGTCGGCGAATTCTGCCGATTGATGCGGCCAATGGTCTCGGCCGTCAACTATAGCATGGTGCGATGCTTCAAGATCCGGGGAAAGAAAGGAGCCGGAACATGATCGATCCCGATCATTATGGGCTGATCGAAATGGGCTTTACCGGCGCGGTGGTGCTGGGGCTGGCCTTCTGGCAGCTGTGGACCGTGCGCGATGCCGGCAAGCCGCCGCGCGACCCTTCAGACGAAGACCCGCGGCATCCGGAAGGGTAGCATCAGCCGCGTCGAGAGCCGGTCCAGCCGGTCGAGCGACAGGCTTTCGTGGACCGCATCCGCCGCCTCGCCGAACAGATGCGTGGAGAGCGCGGTGCGCGCATAGAAGGGCGTATCCTCCCAGGTCCTGCGGATGCGCACGCGGCGGCCGGCGTCGCAGCGGGTGATGCGCGGCATGCGCCAGCCGGTCCGGGGCAGCATCACCTCCGGCGGCAGATCCACCTGTGCCACCCCGCCCGCGGGGTCGAAGCGCAGGCCAAGTGCGAAGGACGATCCGTCGCGGCGGCGGCCTTCGTAGAGCACCGCGGTATCGCGGCGGAGATGCGCGCGCGACCAGCGCCAGTCGCTGAAGCTGTGTTCCAGTGGCGAGGCGCCGAAATTGCTGTCCAGATAGCCCTCCCCGCGCCAGCGCAGGTCGGGCCGGTCGAGCATCACCTCCACCGGCGCGCGGGTGGCGAGCGGGCGCCAGAGATGGGCGCCCGCGGGATCCAGCGGATAGTCGCGCGCCATCATCGCCTCGGGCCAGAGCCGGACGGTGCCGCGCAGCCGCCGCGGGATCGGTGCGGTGATCTCGTCGATATGGATCGTCAGCGCCGCGCCGTCCCAGTGGAGGGCGCTGGGGCCGATCTCCAGGAAATCCGCGCCGCGGTCCAGCGCGCCGCGGCCGCGCTCGGTCATCGCCCAGCCCTTGTTCGGGCCATAGAGCGCGACGTTGAGAGCGACATGATTTTCCGGATCGCCGCGGCCGGACCAGTGATAATAAGGCGAAAAGACGCTGCCGATAAAGGCGATCACGGTGAGCCCATAGCGGCGGTCCTCGCTCAGCGCGTCGACATACCACCAGCGATAGCCGCCGGGTGGAACCCGTGCGTCGAAGCCCGGTCCGCCAGCCAGGCCTGCGCCGCCTGCCGCCCGGAGAGCGCCGCCATCGGCAGTCCCGCCCCCGGATGGACCCCGCCCCCCGCCAGATAGAGGCCCGGGATCCGCGTCCGCGCGCCCGGGCGCCGGAACGCCGCCGCCCAGCCGTGCGACGCCCGGCCATAGAGCGCGCCCCCCGTCCCGGGAAAGCGTCGTTCGAAATCCGCCGGGGTCTCGATCGCCGCCGTGCGGTCCGTGATCGTCAGCCCCGCGCGCGCCAGCCGTTCGAACATCCTTGTCTCGCATGTGTCGATCTCCGCGGGGGAAAAGGCGTCGCCCTTGGGCGGCGCATTGAGGATGACCATCAGCCGCTCGCGCCCCGACGGCCCGATACCGGCGGATGCATCGCGATCCTGCGCGCAGACATAGAGGGTGGGATCGCGCGGCAGCCGGCCCGCCGCGAGATCGGCGAACTCCGCCCCATAATCCTGCGAGAAGAACACATTGTGCCGCACCAGCGCAAAGCCCCGCGCCGCGCCATGGATCGTCCAGGTGACCGCGGAGAGCGCGCGATCCGCCGCGCGCTGGCGCGGCACGGTGCGGCGCGCGGCATCGCCCAGCAGCCCCAGCGCCAGCGCGGCGGGATCGGCATTGCAGATCACCCCCTGCGCCGCGATCATCTCCCCCGACGCCAGCCGCACCCCGGCGGCGCGGCCATGCTCCAGAAGGATTTCGGATACCGGCGCGCGATAGCGGATCCGCCCGCCATGGCTGGCGAGGACCGCCTCCAGCGCACGCGCGATCCGGTGCATCCCGCCCTCCACCAGCCAGACGCCGCGCTGCTCGACATGCGCGATCAGCATCAGCGTGGCGGGTGCTTGGAAGGGCGAAGAGCCGCAATAGGTGGCATAGCGGCCGAACAATTGCCGCAGCCGCGGATCGCGGAAATGGCGGCCCAGCGCGGTCCACATCTTTTCATACGGTCGGATTGCCATGATCTCGCCGATCCGCCGCGGCCCGATCCGCCAGCTCAGGCCCAGCGGCGTGGTCCGCGCGGCGCGCATGAAGGGGCCGTCCAGCACATCATGGATGCGCCGCGCCTCCGCGCAGAAGGCGTCGAAGCCGCGCGCCTCCGCCGCCCCCGCCAATGCCCCGATCGCCTCGCGGCTGCGCGCGCGATCGGCGAACAGGTCCAGCCGCGCGCCGCCCTCCCATTCGTGCCGCGCGAGAATTTCGGCCGGCGTCAGCGTCAGATGATCGCCCAGCGCCGAACCGGCATCCGCGAAAAGCTGTTCGAACGCATCGCGCATCGTCAGTACCGTGGGGCCCGCATCGATCGCGGCGCCGTCCACGATCGTTTCGGAAAGCTTGCCGCCGGGTGCCGCGGCGCGCTCCAGCACCAGCACCTCAGCCCCTTGCGCGGCGAGCAGCACCGCCGCGGCCATTCCGCCCATGCCCGCGCCGATCACCACCACCGGATCGGCGCGTTTCACGGCGGCGGGCGAAAAATCGTGCGGCATGAACACCATGCTATCATCCGTCTCGAAAAACGGACAGATTAAACTGTCCAGTTTCGGAGAGAACGATGGAATGGCGCACGGGCTGGATCGAATGGCGCAACCGGCTGCTGGCCAGCCCGCGGTTCCACGATTGGGCACTGGCCACCCCGATCGTGCGCCGCATCGCGCGGCGGCGCGCCCAGGCCTTGTTCGATCTGGTCGCCGGCTTTGCCTATGCCCAGCTGCTGGCGGCGGCGGTGCGGCTGGACCTGCCCGCGATACTGGCGGAAGGGCCGCAGACGATCGAGGCGCTGGCCGCACGACTGGGCCTGCCGCGCGACTCGACGGACGTGCTGCTGCGCGCGGCAACGGCGCTGGGGCTGGCGGAGCGGCTGAAGGACGGGCGCCATATGCTGGGGCCGCAGGGCGCGGCGCTGCGCGGGACGCCCGGCGTGGCGGCGATGATCGCGCATCATGATCGGCTCTATGCGGACCTGGCCGATCCGGTGGCATTGCTCGCGCGCGGCGGCGGCGGCGGGCGGCTGGCCGATTTCTGGCGCTATGGCGCGGGCGGCGATGCGGATGCGGTGGCGAATTATTCGCGGCTGATGGCGGCCTCCCAGCCCCTGGTGGCGCAGCAGATATTGGACGGCTGGGATTTCGCCCGGCACCGATCCCTGCTGGACGTCGGCGGGGGCGAAGGCGCGTTCGTGCAGGCCGTGGCCGATCGCCATCCCGCGCTGGCGCTGGGCGTATTCGATCTGCCGGCGGTGGCGGATCGCGCTCGGGCGCGGCTGGGTGCGCGCGTGACGGTGACCGCGGGGAATTTCCTGGCGGACCCGCTGCCGCGCGGCGCCGATCTGATCACGCTGGTGCGCATCCTCCACGATCATGACGACGCCCCCGCCCAGGCGCTGCTCGATCGCATCTGCCGTGCCCTGCCGCCGGGCGGAACATTGCTGATCGCCGAGCCCTTTGCCGGCACCCCCGGCGCGGAAGCGATGGGCGCCTATTTCGGCCTGTACCTGCTGGCGATGGGATCGGGCCGCCCGCGCGCGGCGGGGGAGATCGGCACGATGCTGGAGCGCGCAGGCTTCGCGAAATGGCGGCAGCTGCGGACGCGCCATCCGCTGACGCTGGGGATGATCGCCGCTACGCGCTGATCTTGTCTACAATGTTGGACACAATGATCTGTAAATCAACATTGACAAGCGAAAGCGTCCGGCTAGATTGACACCCGGGCCGCAGCAGCGCGTGCCCGCAACGGGGCGGGGCGAAAAGTCGCACCAGAACATGGCCTTGCCCGGAGGATCGAACGGCATGGACACGCTCGCGGTCGTCTTGGAAGCCCCCGAAAGGCTGGCGCTGCGCCGCCTGGAGATGCTCCCGCTCGGCCCCGGCGACGTGCTGGTCGAGATCGACTGGAGCGGGATCAGCACCGGCACGGAGAAATTGCTGTGGACCGGGCGGATGCCTGCCTTTCCCGGCATGGGCTATCCTCTGGTGCCGGGCTATGAATCGGTCGGGCGGATCGTGGATGCGGGGGCAGACGCCGCCGGGCGGATCGGCGAGCGCGTCTTCGTCCCCGGCGCGAATTGCTATCGCGAGGCGCGCGGGCTGTTCGGCGGGAGCGCGCGGCGGGTGATCGTCGCGGCGGCGCGCGCGCTGCCCATCGCCGAGTCGCTGGGGCGCGACGGCATCCTCATCGCCCTGGCCGCCACCGCGCATCATGCGATCGACCAGGGCGCGCCGCCCGAACTGATCATCGGCCATGGCATATTGGGGCGGCTGATCGCGCGGATGACGATCGCCCTGGGCGCCTCCCCACCGCTGGTGTGGGAGACGCGCGCGGATCGCCGCGACGGCGACGGCTATGCCGTCATCGATCCGGACGACGACGATAGCGGCCGCTACGCCACCATCTGCGATGCCAGCGGCGCCGCTGCGGTGCTCGATCCCGCGATCGCGCGGCTCGGCAAGGGCGGCGAGATCGTGCTCGCCGGTTTCTACGACCGGCTCTCCTTCGCCTTCGCCCCCGCCTTCCAGCGCGAGGCGCGGCTGCGCATCGCCGCCGAATTCACCCCGCGCGACCTCGCCGCCACCCGTACGCTGATCGATACCGGCCTGCTCGAGCTGGACGGCCTTATCAGCCATGTACGCGGCGCGGCCGAGGCGGAGGCCGCCTATCCCGCCGCCTTCGGCGATCCCGATTGCCTCAAGATGGTGCTGGACTGGAGAGACTGCGCATGACGATGCTCGATGCACTGCGCGAGGAGGCTTCGTTCGAGCCCGATCCCGTCCACAGCGGTCCGGTCACGCGCGAGACCCAGGTGATCGCCATCTATGGCAAGGGCGGGTCGGGCAAGAGCTTCGCCCTCTCCAACCTCAGCTATATGATGGCGCGGCAGGGCAAGCGCGTGCTGCTGATCGGCTGCGACCCCAAGTCGGACACCACCTCCCTGCTCTTCGGCGGCAAGAACTGCCCGACGATCATCGAGACCTCGAGCGCCAAGAAGCTCGCGGGCGAGGAGGTGGGGATCGAGGACGTCTGCTTCGTGCGGGACGGGGTGTTCGCGATGGAATTGGGCGGGCCCGAGGTCGGCCGCGGCTGCGGCGGGCGCGGGATCATCCACGGTTTCGAATTGCTGGAGAAATTGGGCTTCCACGAATGGGGCTTCGACTATGTCCTGCTCGATTTCCTGGGAGACGTGGTGTGCGGCGGCTTCGGCCTGCCGATCGCGCGGGACATGTGCCAGAAGGTGATCGTGGTCGGATCCAACGACCTGCAATCGCTCTATGTCGCCAACAATGTCTGCAAGGCGGTCGATTATTTCCGCAAGATGGGCGGCAATGTCGGCGTCGCCGGCATGCTGATCAACAAGGACGACGGCACCGGCGAGGCGCAGGCATTCGCCGATGCGGTCGGAATCCCGGTGCTCGCCGCCATCCCCGCCAATGAGGACATCCGCCGCAAGTCGGCGAACTACCAGATCATCGGGACGCCCGAGAATGAATGGGGGCCGCTGTTCGCCACGCTGGCAGAGAATGTCGCGAAAGCCCCCCCGGTGCGCCCGACGCCGCTGGAGGGCGACGGCCTGCTGGCCTTGTTCAAGCCCGAGGATACCGGCGCGGGCGTGATCCTGCGCCCCGCCAGCCAGGCCGACATGCGCGGCGGCGCCTATGTGCCCAGGGCATCGCTCGAGGTGGTCTATGATGCGGTCTGACCCCGGCTCCTGCAGCAGCGCGAATACGCTGCGCGATGCCGCCGCGGCCGCGGGCAAGGCCGAGTTGCTCACGCGTTATGCACAGGATTATCCACAGGGCCCGCACGATCAGCCGCAATCCATGTGCCCCGCCTTCGGCTCGCTGCGCGTGGGCCTCAGGATGCGGCGCACCGCGACCGTGCTCTCCGGCTCTGCCTGCTGCGTCTACGGCCTCACCTTCACCTCCCATTTCTACGGCGCCCGCCGGTCGGTCGGCTATGTGCCGTTCAGCTCGGAGACCCTCGTCACCGGCAAATTGTTCGAGGATATCCGTGACGCGGTCCATGCGCTGGCCGATCCGGACCTCTACGACACGATCGTCGTCACCAATCTCTGCGTGCCCACCGCCTCGGGCGTCCCGCTGCAATTGCTGCCGGACCAGATCAACGGCGTGCGCGTGATCGGGATCGACGTGCCGGGCTTCGGCGTGCCCACACATGCCGAGGCGAAAGATGTGCTGGCGGGCGCGATGCTCGCCTATGCGCGCCGGGAAGCGCTGGCGGGACCAGTCGCCGCGCCCCGGGAACGGCCGGACCGGCCGACGGTGACTCTCCTCGGCGAGATGTTCCCCGCGGATCCGGTCGGGATCGGCATGATGCTCGAGCCCCTCGGCCTCGCGGCCGGCCCGGTCGTCCCCACCCGCGAATGGCGCGAACTCTATGCGGCGCTGGATTGCGCGGCGGTCGCGGCGATCCATCCCTTCTACACCGCCAGCCTGCGCGAATTCGCCGCGGCCGGGCGCAAGGCGATCGGATCGGCGCCGGTGGGGGTGGACGGCACCGCCGCCTGGCTGGATGCGGTGGGCGCGGCCTGCGGCATCGCGCAGGACAAAGTGGATGCGGCCAAGAATGGCATATTGCCCGCGATCCGCGGCGCGCTGGCGGCCAAGCCGATCGCCGGGCGGATCACCGTCTCGGGCTATGAAGGCTCCGAACTGCTCGTGGCGCGGCTGCTGATCGAGAGCGGCGCCGAGGTCCCTTATGTGGGCACCGCCTGCCCGCGCACCCCCTGGTCCGAACCCGATCGCGACTGGCTGGAGGCGCATGGCGCCCGCGTCCAATATCGTGCCAGCCTGGAGCAGGACCTCGCCGCGGTGGAGGCATATGCCCCCGATTGCGCGATCGGCACCACCCCGGTGGTCCAGCATGCCAAGGCGAAGGCGATCCCGGCGCTCTATTTCACCAATCTCATCTCCGCGCGCCCGCTGATGGGGCCCGCGGGCGCGGGATCGCTGGCGACGGTGATCAACGGCGCGCTGGCGAACCAGGAACGCTTCGCGCGAATGGAAGCCTTTTTCGAAGGCGTCGGCAGCGGCCCGAGCGCGGGGATCTGGGAAGAGACGCCGGTCGACCGGCCCGAGTTCAAGGCCCGCTTCGCGGCGAAGCGGATCGCGGCGGCCAGGGCCGAGGAGGCAGTGGGCGTATGACCCTCATCCTCGATCACGATCGCGCGGGCGGCTATTGGGGCGCGGTCTATGCCTTTACCGCGATCAAAGGCCTGCAGGTCATCATCGATGGCCCGGTCGGCTGCGAGAACCTCCCAATCACCTCGGTGCTCCATTATACCGATGGCCTGCCGCCGCATGAATTGCCGATCGTCGTCACGGGCCTGGGGGAGGAGGAACTCGGCAAGACCGGCACCGAAGGCGCGATGAAGCGCGCCTGGGCGACGCTCGATCCGGACCTGCCTTCCGTGGTCGTCACCGGATCGATCGCCGAGATGATCGGCGGCGGGGTGACGCCCGAGGGGACCAACATCCAGCGCTTCCTGCCGCGCACGATCGACGAGGACCAGTGGCAGTCCGCCGATCGCGCGCTCACCTGGCTGTGGACGCAATTCGGCCCGAAGAAGGTCCCGCCGCCGAAGAAATTGAAGGAAGGCGAACGCCCCAGGGTCAACATCATCGGCGCGCAATATGGCTGTTTCAACCTCGCCAGCGATCTCGCCGAGGTCCGCCGGCTGGTCGAGGGCATCGGCGCCGAGGTGAACATGGTCTTCCCCTTGGGCAGCCATCTGGCGGACGTGCGCCGCCTTGCCGACGCCTCGGTCAATATCTGCCTCTATCGCGAATTCGGCCGCGGCCTGTGCGAGGCGCTGGAGCGGCCCTATCTCCAGGCGCCGATCGGTTTCGAATCCACCACCCTCTTCCTGCGCCGGCTGGGTGAACTCACCGGGCTCGACCCCGAACCCTTCATCACCCGTGAGAAGCACACCACCATCAAGCCGCTGTGGGATCTGTGGCGCTCGGTGACGCAGGATTTCTTCGGCACCGCGAGCTTCGGCATCGTCGCCACCGAAACCTACGCAAGGGGCATCCGCCATTTCCTGGAAGAGGATATGGGCCTGCCCTGCACCTTCGCCTTCTCGCGCAGCGCCGGGATCAAGCCCGACAATATGGCGGTGCGCGATGCGATCCGCACGTCGCCCCCTCTCGTCCTGTTCGGCAGCTATAACGAGCGCATGTACATGGCCGAGGCGGGATCGCGCGGCATCTTCATCCCCGCCTCCTTCCCCGGCGCGGCGATAAGGCGCCACACGGGCAGCCCGGTGATGGGCTATTCCGGCGCGACCTGGCTGATCCAGCAGGTGTGCAACGCTTTGTTCGATGCGCTCTTCCACATCCTGCCGCTCTCCACCCAGATGGACGCGGTGGAGGCGACGCCGGCACGCGCGCAGGCCGAGATCGGCTGGGACGCCGCCGCCAAGGCGGATCTCGACGCCTTGGTCGAGCGCCATCCCGTGCTCGTGCGCATCTCCGCCGCCAAGCGCATCCGCGACGCCGCCGAGCGCGGCGCGCGCGCGGCGGGCGAGGCGCAGGTCACGTCCGATCGCGTGGCGATCGCGGCGCATCTTTTCGAGGCGCAGGCGGCATGACCGCGCGCCCCACCCCCATCCCTGCGGGTGCGCCCGCGCGGATATCGCCTGGATGGCGCAGCCGCGTCCTCCCGGACCGGCAAGAAGGAGAACAGCCATGAGTGACGAACGGTTGGGACCGCTCAACTATCTCACCGACAGCGAGGCCAAGGAGTTTCACAAGATCTTCCTGACCAGCTTCATCATCTTCACGATCGTCGCGATCATCGCGCATTTCCTCGTCTGGCAGTGGCGCCCCTGGCTCCCGGGCCCGGACGGCTATGCGCAGATCGAGACCGGCGCGGCCTATGCCCAGGCGGCCGTGACGTCATTGTTCGCGTAGCCGCGGCCCCGGGCCGGGGGGCACGCCCGGCGGCCCGGAACCGCCTGTTTCGAGGGAAATCAGGGTGGGCCTGTCCCGCCCGAGGGAGACAAGACCATGTGGAGGATCTGGCAAACATTCGAACCGCGACGGACGCTCACCGCGCTGTTCATCTTCCTGTTCGTGCTGGCGCTGCTGATACATTTCATCCTGCTCAGCACCGACCGGTTCAACTGGCTCGACGGCGGCCCCGCGAAACCCGCGGCCACGCCGGCGGCGACGGGGTCGGCAACGCCCTGACGCCCGAACGGACCCGCCGCACCGCGCGGCGGGCGAAGCGACGCGGCATCGCGCCGGCTTGACCGTTCGTCCGCCCCTCGGGGGGCCTGCCCTTCCTCCTTCTCGCACACAGGGAGGGTGGGTTCCCCCGGGGACCAGCGGACGATCGCGGCACGGCCGGCGGCGCGGGGCTTCACACAGGCGGCGGAGGCCCGGCCCCTGGCCGGCGCGATCCACCGCGACGCATTTGGGAATGACCCGCCGGACCGCAGCGCGGACCGGAATGGAGGAGGCTGGCCATGGCCCTGCTGAGTTTCGAGAGGAAATATCGCGTCCGCGGCGGCACGCTGATCGGCGGCGATCTGTTCGATTTCTGGGTCGGCCCCTTTTATGTGGGCTTCTTCGGGGTCACCACGATCTTCTTCGCCTCGCTGGGCACCGCGCTGATCTTTTACGGCGCTGCCATCGGCCCCACCTGGAACCCCTGGCTGGTCAGCATCGCCCCGCCCGATCTCTCCTACGGCCTGGCGCTCGCGCCGCTGCGCGCGGGCGGATTGTGGCAGATCATCACCTTCTGCGCGATCGGCGCCTTCGTCAGCTGGGCGCTACGCGAGGCGGAGATTTGCCGCAAGCTCGGCATCGGCTATCACGTGCCCTTCGCTTATGGCTTCGCCATCCTGGCCTATGTCACGCTGGAGGTGTTCCGCCCGATGCTGCTGGGCGCCTGGGGGCACGGCTTTCCCTATGGCATCTTCAGCCATCTCGATTGGGTGTCCAACACCGGCTATCAATATCTCCATTTCCACTACAATCCCGCGCACATGATCGCGGTGAGCTTCTTCTTCACCACCACGCTGGCGCTGGCGCTGCACGGATCGGTGGTGCTTTCCGCGGTCAATCCGGGGCGGGGCCAGGAGGTCAAGACGCCCGAGCATGAAGACACCTTCTTCCGCGATCTGATCGGCTATTCGGTCGGCACGCTGGGCATCCACCGGCTCGGCCTGTTCCTGGCGCTGTCTGCCGCCTTCTGGAGCGCGGTGTGCATCATCATCTCCGGGCCCTTCTGGACGCGCGGCTGGCCCGAATGGTGGACCTGGTGGCTCGATCTGCCGATCTGGCGCTGAGGGGAGGACGGACATGGCCTATTATCAGAACATCTTCACCCAGGTTCAACTGCGCGGCGCGGCGGAGGCGGGCATTCCCCTGCCCCGCGGCGACGATCCGCGCATCGGCACCCCCTTCTTCTCCTATTGGATGGGCAAGTTCGGCGGCGCGCAGATCGGATCGCTCTATCTCGGCAAATTGGGCCTCGCCTCGCTGATGTGCGGCTTTCTGGCGTTCGAGATCATCGGGCTCAACATGTTCGCCTCGGTCAATTGGGATCCGGTCCAGTTCGTGCGGCAATTGCCCTGGCTGGCGCTGG
>Ga0247762_1000423_pt1 | contig 12259 bp, 9 predicted proteins | sample UWRJL081202R4_FD_181016 | JGI IMG/M metagenome (GOLD analysis project Ga0247762, IMG submission 181016) | Plant litter microbial communities from Arlington Agricultural Research Station in Wisconsin, United States - UWRJ-L081-202R-4 | ecosystem: Environmental > Terrestrial > Plant litter >...
GTATATAGTTGTAGGGAGAGGCATGATAGTGAATACTTCCATACTATAAAAGGGTCAACGCGTAAATGATCTGTAAAAAGTTCTACACTGAATGGGTAAAAAACTTCGCTGTGGAACCGCTACGGCTTATTGTAAGGCATGTTGTCTATTTCTTTACTCAAATTTTACCCGGTATACTAAATCAGCCTGGCATTTGAATTTATTTAAACATTACAGATAGCGATGTTAAATAAAACAAAGGAGGTAACTATGGCTATAACACAAGAAAAGAGTTTTGAGGTAGACAACCGTACGGGTGTCAACCATGAAGGACCTTATGCCAATACACCGGCCAGAAGACTTACCGCTTCTTCTATTATAGGAGACAGCGTTGAAAATACACACGGCGAAAACCTCGGCAAGATCGATAACCTGATGATCAACGTCAACACGGGAACTATCGAATATGCTGTGCTGGAATTTGGCGCCTTCCTGGGTATAGGTGGTAAACTGTTTGCGATACCGTTCTCCGAGTTACATCTCGATACAGAACGCGAGCTGTTTATTCTGAACCGCGAGAAGGTTTATCTCAAAGATTGTCCTGGCTTTGACCGTGCCCACTGGCCGGCCACCAACGACCATTCTTATTTTGACGACGTGAATACATACTGGGGAACGCCCCACGTCTATCCGTAGACGAAATAGTATACCGGCTGACGCCGGACTTTAAGACCTTAAGGGCCATCGTATAGGATCGAGTGAGTAGAATACTTGTTTCAGGGTAATGAGTATTAGACGAATTAGATTCTCATAGGATAGCCCTTATTTTATTTGTCAGAACAGGATTTGTAAGATTTATAGGATCCCGATATGCTCGGGACACGGTGGGCAGGATAAAAGCAAACTTGCCAATTCCCGGTGTAGGGATGACCGGGTTGAATCCTGGTCATCCTTACATCTTTAAAATCTTTGTCAAATTTCAGAGTAGGTGGTGGGGTGGAGGAGGTAGATGTTGATTTTGGATACGTTGTTTTGGTATTCGGGCATTGCGGAAAGTTTTTTCCATTGGGGGTCGGCGCCGAATGTTTTCCAGTGGTCGTCGCGGGTGGCTTTGTTTGAGAATGAGGTCATGTACATGAGGTTTGGCATGCGGCTGCCGATAAGGACTTCGCCGTAGAACACGGCGTTGAATCCGAGGCGTTTGAAGAGGCCTACTTCGTCGCCGTCATTGAACATCTTTACTTTATTCTGGTAGATCTTCTCGGTATATCCTTCGTAGCTGCGCAGCTCGTAGATGCGATCGGTTATGGGGCCGGTCAGCGTTGGGGCTTCCAATTTGGGCATGCCGGTGAAGGCTTGCAGCAAGATCGATTCCTGGCGGGTGAAGGGCGGAGCTGTGTAGGGGGCGTCGAGGTAGTCCTTGCCGGCGGTAGCCAATTGCTTGTCTTTGGCCAGCTTTTCGGACAGGGCTTCAAACTGCGCCAGCGAGCGGAAGGGAATAAGCATATAGATCCGTTTGCCTGCATACGCGGTATCTTCCGCTACAGGCTTGAATACACCAACCTTTGTTATGCCCGCGCGGTGCAATGCGGGCAGATATGCTTCTTTTAAGAAGGCATCTATCAGGGCTTCCTGTTGGGGAGAGCTCACCTGGTAGATGGTGATCTGGTAGAACTCGCGCGTGTCGGCGGAATGCCCTGTATGCGGTGCGGTTAGCAATGCGATAAAAAGAACGAAAAGGCTAAAACATTTCATAGGTCACAGTGTTTATCAATGGGTTTTGAAATAGAGCATCAATGTATCGATCCGGCAATTGCGGATACGACCGGATTAAAATACAGTATATTTTTTAATCTCCCTGTATTACCTGTTTGGCCGGCCTCCAGACCCGTGGAATGGCATTAGTGCAGGACGCCGGAGCCGCGTTTCGTGAAACGTATGCATCCGAGGTGCTTGATTTTGCTTTGAAAGATTCATAAATTCATTGGTTGCGGGATGCAAAGTGAGCTCTTTCGGGTCTGCAACGAACAGCTTCGTGCTATCGGATCGATGATTTGGCAGGTTAATTTTTACTGAACACGTATGAAAATTTTTCGGGTAGTCTTGCTGATGGCGTTTACCCTTATCCTGACGGGCATAACCGGGACATATCGGGCGGCAGCTCCTCCCACCCATGACAGTGTTGCCGTGTGTAACACACAGGCATCGGTGCCCGCGCAGTCATTCGGGCAACAGGTAAGGTCATTCTTCTCGACTGTGCTGGAAACCGATTCATGGCCGGACCGGTGGCATTGCGGCAGCTGGACGTCCTTTCATGGATGGCTGTATATTCTGTCTGACCTGATGATCTGGCTTTCGTACTTCGCTATCCCTGTTATCCTGGCTTCCTTTATATATCGCAAGCAGGCAGTACTGCCTGTTAACAGCGCTGTGTTACTGTTTATCGGCTTTATACTTGCCTGTGGGCTTACGCATTTTCTCGATGCCCTTATCTTCTGGTGGCCGGCGTACAGGCTCAGCGCGCTGCTGCGATTTATAACCGCGGGAGTTTCAGTAGGGGCGGTGCTGGCGCTGGTCAGAGCGACACCCAAGATCCTGGAGTTCAAAAGCCCTGAGCACCTGGAGAAGCTGGTGCAGCAACGAACCCTGGAGCTCCTTCTGTCGAACCGGAGGCTGGAGGAAGAGATCCAACAACGTAAGCAGGCAGAAGAGGAGGTGCAGCGCCTCAATCGCAGCCTGGAAGCGCGCATTGAGGAAAAGACGCACGATCTGCAGGAGCTTAACGACGAGCTTCAACAAACCAATATCGAGCTCAACAGAAACCAGCAGATCACATCGTTGGCAATCGAGGCCTCGGCTATCGGTATAGGCCTCGTGAGCCTGGAAGGGCGATGGTTACAGGTAAACAAGGCGCTGCTCGATATCGTGGGGTACACGGAAGGCGAGATGCTCGAGCGCGATTTCCAGACGATCACCCATCCCGACGACCTTGCGCAGGACCTGGTATTCGTGAAAGAGTTGTTCAACGGCCAACGTGCGGCCTACCAGATGGATAAGCGTTACATTCACAAAAACGGGACTATCGTATGGATCCAGCTCAATGTGTCGCTGGTACGCGATAATCAGAATACGCCTTTGTATTATATCGCCCAGATTCAGGACATAACGGAGAGGCTCCGCGTACAGCAGGCGATGATCGATATAAACACCAGCCTGGAGGTACGTACACAAAAGCTCGAAGCGCTGAACGCCGAGCTGGAAGCCTTTACCTACTCCGTGTCTCACGATCTGCGCGCACCGCTGCGGTCGATCGGGGGTTATTCACAGATTCTCGAAGAAGACTATTACAGCACTGTAGACGAGGAAGGGAAGAAAGTAATACGGGCCATCGTCCGTAATGCCGGCAAGATGGGACGCCTGATTGACGATCTGCTGGAGTTCTCACGTCTTGGCAGAAAGGAGATGGGTTTGGGCAGCCTGGATATGCGGGTTGTGGTCGAACCCCTTGTGCGCGACATGGTGGCGGCCGAAAAAGACAGGGTCATTACGTATACCGTACAGGCGCAGGACGTGGTTCGTGTGGACTTCCACATGATCAAGCTGGTATGGACCAATCTTATATCCAATGCGCTCAAGTACACGCGCAAGAGCCCGGCGGCGCACATCGAGATCGGCAGCTATACCCGGGACAACGAGATCTGTTTTTATATACGTGACAACGGCATTGGCTTTAACATGGACTACATCGATAAGCTATACGGCGTATTCCAACGGTTGCACCGCCTCGACGAGTTCGAAGGAACGGGTGTAGGTCTCGCATTCGTCAAGCGGATCATCAATCGTCATGGTGGCCACGTATGGGCCGAAGGTCGCGAAAACGACGGTGCCACGTTTTATTTCTCCCTGCCGCGGTAGTGTTTTTGCCGATCACCTTATATATTTCGCTTAGCTAATCAAAAGCAGCTGCGATGGCGAGCCGAACTTAATGTTAGCCCGCCTTCGTTCTATAACTGTAGAAGAACTGCCTGGGAACGATCCCTGCTGCTTTTAACCTCTTAAAACGAATAACACTATGAAATGGTCAGATGTTTTGACATATGCTACCAAGGGCAACCCTACTCCGGATAAGCGGGTAGAGAAAACCGATGAAGAATGGAAGAAGCTCCTCACTCCCGAGGAATTTCAGATCACTCGTCATAAAGGAACCGAGCGCGCCTTCACGGGCGAGTATTGTGAAGCACACGATCCAGGTCTTTATGCCTGCCGCTGCTGCGACACGCCGCTATTCGACTCGACACAGAAGTTCGAGTCAGGAACGGGCTGGCCGAGCTTTACCGAACCTGTAAAGGATAATGTTATTAAGTATGAGAAAGATACCGCCTATGGAATGGTACGCGTAGAAGTGATGTGCAGCGTATGCGATTGCCATCTTGGGCATGTGTTTCCGGACGGTCCGCCACCTACAGGTCTCCGCTTTTGCATAAACTCGGCGTCTGTGCGCCTGGTCTCGTAAGCGCGGGAGGCAAACGGTTCCCATACTGGCCAGGCACCTTGTTTTCTCCGGGAAACAGACAGGTATACTAAAACCCTCAGCACATGAATAAGAAACTCGAAGGACAGGTAGCCATTGTAACCGGCGGCAGCTCCGGCATCGGGGCCGGCGTAGCGAAAGCCCTCGCCGAAGCGGGAGCCGTGGTGGCCATAAACTACTCCAGCGGCCGTGACCGGGCCGAAGCCGTGCTCCAGGAGATCAGGCAGGCCGGCGGCGACGGCTTCACCGTACAAGCCGATGTGAGCAAGGAGGCCGATGTGCTCGCCATGTTCCAGGAAACGTACAAACGTTACGGCACCGTAGATATACTGGTCAATAACTCCGGTTTGCAGAAGGACGCGAAGTTTCACGAGATGACGCTGGACGAGTGGAACCGCGTGATCGGGATAAACCTCACCGGCCAGTTCCTCTGCGCGCGTGAGGCGATAAAAGAATATATACGTCGCGGTGTAGTGCCCGAACGTTCAAAGGCCGCGGGCAAGATCATCTGCATGAGCTCCGTGCATGAAGTGATACCGTGGGCCGGCCATGCCAACTACTCAGCATCCAAAGGCGGCGTTATGATGCTGATGAAATCGATAGCCCAGGAATACGCCCCTCTGAAGATCCGCGTGAACAGCATCGGCCCCGGCGCCATACGCACCCCTATAAATCACGCCGCCTGGCAAACTCCACAAGCCTACGATAATCTGCTAAAGCTGATTCCCTCCAAACGCATCGGTGAAGTGGAAGATGTCGGCCGTGCCGCTGTGTGGCTCGCTTCCGACGACTCGGACTATGTAAACGGCATCACGCTCTTCGTCGACGGCGGTATGCTTCTATACCCAGGCTTCGAAGACAACGGTTAATAGATGCTTCACACCCAAACTCACACCTTCGCTCCGCACTCCGCTCTCACTCTGATTTAAAGGACCCTTCTAATAATGACTGTAGAACAACAAAGACTTCTTGAAGACCGGGATAACACTGCGAAATGGAGAAAATTTGGCCCCTACCTTACGGAACGTCAGTGGGGCACGGTTCGCGAAGATTATAGCGAGCATGGCAACGCGTGGGAATATGTGTCGCACGATGCCGCCCGCAGCCGCGCCTACCGATGGGGCGAAGAGGGTATAGCCGGCATAAGCGATGATAAACAGTTTTTGTGCCTGGCCTTATCGTTGTGGAATAAAAAAGATCCTATCCTTAAAGAACGTTTCTTCGGCCTTACCGGCAACGAGGGCAACCACGGCGAGGATTGTAAAGAGCTGTACTACTATATCGACAACACGCCGACACACTCGTATATGAAAATGCTGTACAAGTATCCACAAGAGGGATATCCGTACAGCAAGATCGTGGAGGAGAATAAAAAGCGCACCAAGGCCGATCCCGAATACGAGATCATGGACACCGGCGTATTCGATAAGGACCGTTACTTCGACGTGTTTATAGAATATGCCAAGCACGATGCCGAGGATATCCTGCTTCGGATCACGGTGCATAATCGCGGCCCGGAAGCAGCGCCGATACATATCGTACCCACGATCTGGTTCCGCAACACATGGGCATGGGGATATGATCCCTATAAACCCACCCTGTACCGGAACTCCGACACTTCCATCGGCATCACGCATCAACGGCTTGGCCAACTGTATCTCTTCAGTGAAGAGAAGCCTGCCGACATGCTGTTTTGCGAGCAGGAAACAAACATGCCCCGGTTGTACGGCTACACGATGGCCGGTACTTTCAAGGATGGCGTAAACGATTATATCATCCAGGGCAAGCGCACGGCGGTAAACAAAGAGCAGCGCGGCACCAAGGGAGCCTTCAACCATGTGGCGAGCGTTCCCGCAGGTCAATCGATAACGTTAAAATTCCGCTTGTCGCCCACGCTTCACCAGCAACCTTTCCAGGGCTTTGATGAAACGTTTGCCGCGCGTGAGGCTGAGGCCGACGACTTCTACGGCAAGATGCAGGATTGTATTCCGGATGGGAACAAACGTGATATCCAGCGCCAGGCACTGGCCGGCATGCTGTGGAGCAAACAATATTATTTCTACAACGTAACGAAGTGGATCAAAGGAGATCCGTCGCAACCCACGCCGCCCGAAGGCCGTCAGCATGGCCGTAACCGCGACTGGATGCACCTGTATAATGCGGACATTATCTCGATGCCCGACAAGTGGGAATATCCCTGGTATGCCGCATGGGACCTGGCCTTCCATACGATACCACTGGCCATGATCGACCCCGAGTTCGCCAAAGGCCAGCTGCTGTTGCTCACCAAGGAATGGTATATGCACCCTAACGGTCAGCTGCCCGCGTACGAGTGGGCGCTGAGCGATGTTAACCCTCCCGTGCACGGCTGGGCTTCCTGGCGCGTATACAAGATCGATGAAAAGCTAAGAGGCAAAGGCGACCGGAAGTTCCTCGAAGAGATCTTTCATAAGCTGCTGCTGAACTTCACGTGGTGGGTGAACAAGAAAGACCATAACGGCAATAATATATTCCAGGGCGGCTTCCTGGGCATGGATAATATCGGCGTGTTCGATCGCAGCGCCGAGCTGCCCACCGGCGGTTTCATCGAGCAGTCCGACGGTACCAGCTGGATGGCGATGTTCACGCTCAATATGCTGCGTATATCGCTCGAGTTAGCGCGTGAAAACCCTACGTACCAGAGTCTCGCTACCAAGTTCTTCGAACACTTCCTCTACATAGCCGGCGCCATGGCCAATGTGGGCGACCAGCGTATCGATCTCTGGGATGATGACGACGAGTTCTTCTACGACGTGCTGCACACTCCGGACGACCAACGTCTTAAAATGAAAGTACGGTCGATGGTAGGCCTTGTGCCGCTGTTTGCCGTGGAAGTTCTGGACCAGGAGCTCTTCGATGCCATGCCTGATTTTACTACACGGCTTCAATGGTTTCTGCGTCACCGGCCGGAACTGGCGGACCTGATCTCCCGCTGGACCGAGAAGGGTAAGGGAGAACGTCACCTGCTTTCGTTGTTGAGAGGGCACCGGATGAAATGTCTTTTAAAACGTATGCTCGATCCGAAAGAGTTTCTGTCGGACTACGGCATACGCGCGCTCTCCAAGGTATACGAGAAGCAGCCGTATGTGCTGAAGATGAACGGCATGGAATTTAATGTGAAGTATACGCCGGCGGAAAGCGATACAGGCCTCTTCGGCGGGAATTCCAACTGGCGTGGTCCGATCTGGTTCCCGATGAACTTTCTGCTGATCGAGTCGCTGCAACGCTTTCATCATTATTATGGCGACGACTTCAAGGTAGAGCACCCCACGGGTTCCGGTCGTATGATGACGCTGAAAGAAATAGCTGCCGATCTGTCGGAGCGCCTCGTAAGCATATTTGTGCCGGATAAGAGTGGCAAGCGCCCGGTATATGGACAGTATGCCAGGCTTCGTGATGACCCCGCATTCAATAAGTATATATTATTCTACGAATACTTCCACGGCGACACCGGCCGCGGCGTAGGCGCCTCTCACCAGACCGGTTGGACAGGCCTGGTAGCGAAGTTGATTCAACCTCGTGGCGTAAAAAGATCCACATAATAAGGTGACAAAGACAGATTGCAGAAGTCTATAAATTAAACAACGGTATGAAGGAGTTTGTGACGACAGGGGAGTTTAAAGATGTGCACGCGCTGGAGTGGCTGGAGACCAACGGCCTTGGCGGTTATGCCAGTGGCACAGTATCAGGGGCGAATTCACGTAAGTATCATGGTATGCTCATTGCGGCCATGAACCCGCCGATGGGTCGCATGGCGCTGGTGACCAAGCTGGATGAAACTGTCGTGGTGAACAATACGCGCTATGAGCTTGGAACAAATCAATACCCTGGTGCTATACATCCTGCCGGCTACCGGTTTCTGAAATCGTTCAGGCATGACCTGTTTCCGGAGTTCGTCTATGCCGTAGATGGCGTGGAGATCCGTAAGACCATTGTAGCCGTTCATGGTGAGAATACCATACTCGTGCTTTATGAGGTGCTGGAAGGTCCTCCGCGCTTTACTCTCGAGCTGATGCCGCTTTATTCCGCGCGCGACTTCCATTGGCTGTCGCATGCGAATGATTATATTGGCCGGCCTTACTTGTTCGATGACGGCACGTTCCGTACCATGAATTATTTCGGATGTCCGGAGTTCTTTATATCGGTGCCCAAGTCACGATTCGTTGAGCAGCAAGGTTGGTACTATAACTTCGAATACTCGGTAGAAGAAAGCCGGGGTGTCGATTTTCGCGAAGACCTGTATACACACGGCAGCTTCCAGGTAGCGCTTAGGAAGGGTTCCAAGCTTGGCGTGATCCTGTCGACCGAGAACCCTGCCGGTCGCGATGCTTTTGCGCTGATGCGCGAGGAGAAGAAACGACGTGAGAAAGGTGTGAAGAGCTTTGCCACACGTCCGCAGCTGCAAAGGTTGGTGCTTGCCGCAGATCAGTTCATCGTAAAACGTGGCGACCTCAACACCATCGTAGCAGGTTACCACTGGTTTGGCGACTGGGGCCGTGATACGATGATCGCCCTGCCGGGCCTCTGCCTGGTGACCGGCCGGTATGCCGACGCCAAAAAGATCTTACAGGCTTTTGCCCAATACATGAGCGAAGGGATGTTGCCCAACCGCTTTCCCGATTACCAGGAGCAGCCCGACTACAACACCATAGACGCCACGCTCTGGTACTTCCACGCGATCTATAAGTATTATCAATACACAAAAGACGAAGCATTCGTACGCGAAATACTGCCGGTATTATCCGATAGCATTGCGTGGCACTATAAAGGCACCCGCTACAATATTCATGTAGATCCTGAAGACGAATTGTTACAGGGTGGACAGGAAGGGGTGCAGCTTACGTGGATGGATGCCAAGACGGGCAACTGGGTGGTGACGCCCCGCCGCGGCAAGCCGGTAGAGATAAATGCCTTGTGGTATAACGCCCTGCGCATTATGAGCTTCTTCTCGGAGCTGCTGGCCGATAAGCCTGGAGCAACCGACTACGCCGCTAAGGCGCAGCGTGTATCCGACAGCTTCAATGCTGCCTTCTGGAACGAAAAGCAGCAATGCCTCTATGACTATATCGAAAATGGTATACCCAATGCCGACATCCGACCGAATCAACTCTATGCGCTGAGTCTGTCGTTCCCATTGGTACCGCGTGACCGGGCCAAGAAGATCGTGGATGTGGCGACGAAACACCTGCTTACGCCGCGTGGCCTGCGGAGTCTTTCGCCCGAGCATAAAGACTACCGTGCCGTGTATGGCGGCGATGTGTGGTATCGCGATGGCGCCTATCACCAGGGTACAGTATGGAGCTTCCTGCTTGGTGCTTATATCGATGCGCTGGTCTATGCTACCGGCGAGAAATCACAGGCAGGCGTGGTGATCCACGAGTTCCTGCATCACCTGGACGAGGCATGTGTCGGCTCTGTATCGGAGATCTTCGATGGCAAGGCGCCGCATCACCCGCGTGGATGTGCCGCGCAGGCCTGGGGCGTAGGGGAGGTGTTACGCGTGGCGGTAGAGCACGCGTTGCTGGAATAGAAGGCGAGGCTCTGTATCATTTCCAGCGCTCGTCTACCCACACCTTGCCGCGACGTGTGTAGCGGATGTGTGCGGGAGCGTAGCTGGTACGGTAGCGGTTTACCTTTTCATAGTGACCTCGTACGCGGACCTTCCTGTTGTTCCTGTATTCGTAATGTGCCGGGGTCCACACATGGTCGGGTGACCACCGGTCGATATAAACTTCTGTGCGCGATACCATAGACGGTGGCGTAATTTCCTTTGTGCTGCCACAGCCACTGAGAAGAGCGGTCAGCAGTAGCCCTGCTGCCAGTATACCTTTCGAGATCATAGCTTTTGCTTTTATCAACATCTGAAATAAGAAGATAAATACTTATGCCTTGATTATCAATGCAAAGCGTCGACCGGCATTTCAGGCGGTGCAACCGGAGAATCCGGCTGTGAGCTGCTGATACAGGCTGTGAACAGCAGCGCGTCGAATCGTACGCCACGTGCGTTGCACCAGGTATTTGTGTACAGAAAGCGACGGATACGCGATGCAAAGTATCACAGGCCCGTTGCCCGTTTTCGGTATTACCGTTACCTTTAACCGCACGGCATCCTGATAGCGGGCATGCCATCGATAGATTATGATAAAGCACGTCTTTGTATTCCTGCTCGTTCTTGTAACGCTTACCCAGTGTGGTAAAAAACAAAACACTAACCCTGCCCAGGCCAAAGTCCGCGAAGAGCTGCTGGCCTATGGAAAAGCCAATCCTGAAAACCGCGTTATTATCGAAACCGACTTCGGTACGATCAAGCTAAAGCTATACGGAGACACACCACTGCACCGCGCCAACTTTGTAAAGCTGATCAAGGAAGACCACTACCGCTACGCGGACTTCTACCGCATCGTCTATCAGTTCATGATCCAGGGGGGCGATCAGCATGCCAAGAAGGCGTATACTATACCCGCAGAGTTCAATCCTGAGCATATTCATAAAAAAGGTGCGCTGTCGATGGCGCGGTATGAAGAGAATAACCCGGAGATGGAGTCGTCGGGGAGCGAGTTCTTTATTGTTCATGGCAATGTGTATGACCCGGTAGACCTGGAGGATGAAGCACGGGAGCTGGGGGTTACGCTGACTCCGTTACAGCGGACTACATACACGAAGACTGGTGGGTATATGACACTCGATATGAAATACACTGTGTTTGGGGAAGTGATAGAAGGGCAGGAGGTAGTAGATAAGATCGCGGGGCAGAAGGTGTTTGAGGGTGATAAGCCGCTTTATAAGATTCCGTTTAGGATTCGGGTGGAGAAATCAGAGTGAGTGTGGAGTGTGAGAGCGGGGATGTGTGTGATTGGAGGGGCAACTTGCGTTTATTCGGCAGTCATCCCGAGTACTCGGGACGGCATATAAGTCATAAGTCATAGAAATCGCCAGCTAGCGGGGCGCACGGCAGTCACAGACTGCGACATGATGTCACCCCGAGTACTCGGGGTAAACTTGCGCCAATTCCCGGTCAGCCCTAGCCTTATATATAAGTAGTTATGCTCTGTATTGGCGCAAGTCTGTGACTTGTGCCCACCATGCTGCAGTCTTAGACTGCCGTGGTCTTTTAGCAGTCAAATCTCAATACAACAGCACAACCACTTTAAAGTGCAGAGTACTACCGCTTGCTGTCCCTAAGCCTCCTCGCCAGAAGACTTACTACGATAAGCTGCAACGCATGATATAACATCAACGGCAGCAACAGTATGCCCGTCACTGTACTGCCGGGAAACAGTACTTTTGACATTACGGTGCCGTGAACCATGGACTTCTTGGATCCGCAGAAGGTGGCTGTTACACGATCTTCGTAGTTGAAATGGAGCAGGCGGCACAGGAAGCCGATACAGCCGTACGCAATAAAGAATAACGCCAGCATGGCTACGGCAAGACCTATCAGCTCTAACCAGCTTAGGGTGGCGAACATGTTCTTTTCGAACGACTCGCAGAAGGCGGTATACACAATGATCAGGATAATGGTCTGGTCGAAATACTTTAGCTGAACTTTATAACGGTCGGCCCATTTGCCCCAGCGGGGGTTCAGCAGGATGCCGAGCGCTACGGGCACGAGCACTTGCAGGACCAGCTTGCCGACGATGTGGAAGAAGTCGATTTCCTGGCCGGCTTGTGAGGTGTTGATAAGGCCCATCCAGAGGGGTGTGATGAATA
>Ga0247762_1000424_pt1 | contig 12240 bp, 10 predicted proteins | sample UWRJL081202R4_FD_181016 | JGI IMG/M metagenome (GOLD analysis project Ga0247762, IMG submission 181016) | Plant litter microbial communities from Arlington Agricultural Research Station in Wisconsin, United States - UWRJ-L081-202R-4 | ecosystem: Environmental > Terrestrial > Plant litter >...
ATCGCGGGCGAGCGCGACGTGCCGGTCGACATCGCGAGCTTCGACGAGCTGATGGAGGAGCAGCGGCTGCGGTCCTCGGCGGGCGCGGGCTCCCAGGAGCGCGTCGGCGCCAAGCAGGAGGTCATCCGCCGGCTCTCCGAGGAGCCGACGGAGTTCACCGGCTACGAGAAGCTCGAGGAGCGCACGACGGTCGCGGGCGTCCTGGAGCAGGGCGGGCGGACGTTCGTCAAGCTCGCGGCGTCGCCGTTCTACGCCCAGGGCGGCGGGCAGGTCAGCGACACGGGCGTCGTCCTGCGCGAGGACGGCGGCGTGATCGGGACGGTCACCGAGGTGCTGCGCGCGGGCGAGGACCAGGCGGTCGTGCTGGACGCGGGCGGCGGCAACGGCGGCGGCTCCGGCCTGGCGGCGGGCGCGACGGTGGTGGCGCGGGTCGATCGCGGCGAGCGGTTGGCGACGCAGGCCAACCACACCGCGACGCACCTGCTGCACGCGGCGCTGCGCCAGACGCTGGGCACGCACGTGCGCCAGGCGGGCTCCTACGTCGGGCCCGACAAGCTGCGCTTCGACTTCACCCACGGCGAGCGCGTGTCGGCGCAGGACATCAGGACGGTCGAGGACCTGGTGAACGGCTGGATCCTGCGCAACGACCCGGTGCGCCCGATCACGACGACGCTCAAGGAGGCCCAGGAGATGGGCGCCATGGCGCTGTTCGGCGAGAAGTACGGCGACGTCGTGCGGATGGTGCAGATCGGCGACGGCGACTACTCGCGCGAGCTGTGCGGCGGCACGCACGTGCGGTCGACGGCGGAGATCGGGGTCTTCAAGATCGTGTCGGAGGGCTCGAGCGCGTCGAACGTGCGGCGCATCGAGGCGGTCACCGGGCCTGAGGCGGTCACGCTGCTGCGCAACCACGACGGGTTGATCCGCGAGGCGGCGGCCGAGCTGCGCACGTCGCCCGAGCAGGTGCCGGCGAAGGTCGCCGAGCTGCAGAAGGCGCTGAAGGAGGCGTCGAAGAAGGGCGCGGCCGGTGCGAACGGCGCGGTCGACATCGCGGCGCTGGCAGGTGCGGCGGGCGAGGTCGAGGGCGTGACGGTCTTGACCTCTTCGGTCGCGGTCGGCGACGCGAAGGCGCTGCTGGACGCGACCGACCGCGTCAAGAACGCGATCGGCGACGCGGCGATCGTGCTCGGCGCGGTGACCGACGGCAAGGTGGCGCTGATCGCGTCGGTCGCGCCGTCGCTGGTCGAGCGCGGCCTGAAGGCGGGCGAGCTGGTCAAGGTCGCCGCGCAGGTCGTCGGCGGCGGTGGCGGCGGGCGCGACACGATGGCCCAGGCCGGCGGCCGCGACCCCGAGAAGCTCGACGACGCGCTGGCCGCGGCGCGGGCCCACATCGAGGCGACCTTGGGCGCCGCCGGGTGATTCTCTAGCCTTCATGCGCGTGCTGGCGCTGGACTACGGCTCGGCGCGATGCGGCTGTGCCGTGAGCGATCCGACAGGGACGCTCGCGACGCCCATCGACCACATCGAGCGGCCAGGGACCCGCAAGGGCCTGGTCCGCGTCGCCGACCTCGCGCGCGAGCGGGAGGTCGAGCGGATCGTGGTCGGTCTGCCGCTCGGGCTGAGCGGGCGCGACACCGACCAGACGCGCGAGACGCGCGAGTGGGCGGAGAAGCTGAAGGAGCGCGTCAAGCCGATCCCGGTCGAGCTCTACGACGAGCGCTTCACGACCGCGATCGCGGCGCGCTCCGGCGACACGCGGACGAGCGAGGACTCCCGCGCGGCCGCCGTGCTGCTGGAGGACTGGCTGGCGCTGCACGGAGGCGAGATCGGATGAGCCCGCTCTTCGGCGGCGGCAAGAAGGACGACGACGGAGGCGCCGCGGCCCGCAGCCGCAGCGCCGCCGACCGCGAGGCCGCGCGCCTGGAGCGCGAACGCCGCCGCGCCGAGCGCGAAGGCCGCCCGCTGCCGCCGGAGCCCGCCGCGCCGCCGGCCGAGGAGCCGATCCTCGACGTCCCGGCCTTTGACGCGCACCCGCCGGCCGCGGAGGAGCCGCCGCCGGCGTTCGAGGAGCCCGCGTTCGAGGAGCCGCCGCGCGGGGTGGAGGAGCCGGCGTTCGAGGCTCCGCCGTTCGAGGAGCCGCGGCGCGGGGTGGAGGAGCCGGCGTTCGAGGCTCCACCGGCCGCCGCCGAGCCGCCGGCGGTCGAGGAGCCGGGCGAGCCGCGTCACGAGGTCCCGTTGGAGCCCGTCGACGAGCCGGCCTGGGAGCCCGAGCCCGTCACGGTCCCGCCGGACGACCAGGCGCACGACGACACCGCGGTGCATCGCATCGAGGCGCCCGCGGGCGTCAAGCGGGTCGCGTCGGTGTCGGACCTGCCGCAGGTCGGCGGGCCGCGGCCGACGCCGCCCGGCCCGGTGCGCGGGCCGGCCGGCAAGCCGCCGCGGCGGCGTGGCGTCCCGCGCGGACGGCGCGGCGCGACGCGGGCGCTCCCGCTGCTGTTCCTGCTCGTCCTCGTCGTCATCGCCTACCTCGCCTACCGCGTCTTCCAGCCCGGCCACGACGAGGGCGACGCCAAGCGGCCGGTCGTGGTCACGATCGCGCGGGGCGCGACCGCGAGCGAGATCGCGGACGAGCTTCAGGAGCAGGGCGTCATCGACTCGGCGTTCTTCTTCAACCTGCGCTCGCGCGTCGACGGCCGCCGCTCGGACCTCAAGGCCGGCCGGTTCACGCTCAAGCGCGACATGTCCTACGCGGCGGCGCTCGAGGCGCTCACGCAGAACCCGGCGACGGCGCCGGTCGTCCACGTCACGCTGCCCGAGGGCCGCTCGATCTCCGAGGCCGCGCCGCTGGTCCGGCAGTCCGGCGTCTCCGGGTCCTACGTCAAGGCCGCGACCAAGAACCCCAGGTCGGTCACGGGCCTCAAGGGCTACGGCGTCCCGAAGGGCACGCGCTCGCTGGAGGGCTTCCTGTTCCCGGCGACCTACGAGCTCAAGCGGGGCACCGGGAGCGCCACCGCGTCCAAGCTCGTCACCCAGCAGGTCGCCGCGTTCAAGCGCGGCTTCGACCCGCTGAGCCGCAAGGCCGCGCACCGCAAGAACCTGACCGACTACGACATCTTGATCATCGCCTCGATGATCGAGCGCGAGGCCGGGATCGCCAAGGACCGCCGCCTGATCTCCGCGGTCATCTACAACCGCCTCCAGGACCACATCCCGCTCGGCATCGACGCGACGCTGCGCTACCGCCTGGACAACTGGAGCCGGCCGCTCAAGCAGTCCGAGCTGCAGACGGACTCGGAGTTCAACACCAGGTTGCACCAGGGCCTGCCGCCGACGCCGATCGGCTCCCCGGGCCTGGCGTCGATCAAGGCCGCGCTGAGCCCGGCCAACGTCAACTACCTGTACTACGTCGTCAAGCCGTGCGGCAACGGCGCGCACGCCTTCTCGGCGACCGACGCGCAGTTCCAGAAGGACGTCGCGGCCTACAACAAGAAGCGCGACGCGCTGGGCGGCAAGGACCCGTCGCACTGCTAGTGAAGCGCCTCGGGGTCCTCGGCTGGCCGGTGGCCCACAGCCGGTCGCCGCGCATGCAGAACGCCGCGCTGTTCGAATGCGGGCTCAAGGACTGGCACTACCAGCGCCTGCCGGTGCCGCCGGAGGTCTTCGAGGAGACGGTGCGCGGCCTGCCCGCGGCGGGGTTCGTCGGCGCGAACGTCACGATCCCGCACAAGGAGGCGGCGCTCGCGCTGGCCGACGCCTCCACCGCGGCCGCGCGCGAGATCGGCGCCGCCAACACGCTCACGTTCGACCCCGAGAGCGGCGCGGTCCACGCCGCCAACACCGACGCGCCCGGGTTCATCGCGGCGCTCGGCGGCATCGGCGTCGACCCGCGCGGCCAGACCGCGCTGGTCCTCGGCGCCGGCGGCAGCGCGCGCGGGATCGTCTACGCGCTCCGCGAGGCGGGGGCGGCCCGCGTCAGCGTCTGGAACCGAACACGCGATCGGGCCGACGCGCTGGCCGCCGACCTCGGCGTCGACGCCGCATATCGACCGCAACCGGCCGATCTTCTGGTCAACTGCACGAGTGTCGGGCTGGCCGACGGGGAGTTCAAGGATCTCCCGGTCGACGCCGATGCGCTGGGCACATACGCGACCGTGGCGGACCTGGTCTACAGGGACGGCGGCACCGGGCTCGTCGCGCAAGCGCGACGCCGGGGATGCGCGGTGGTCGACGGGCTAGAGGTCCTCGTCCGCCAGGGCGCGATGAGCTTCGAGGCCTGGACCGGCCTCACAGCGCCTGTTGACGCGATGCGAGACGCCGCTCGCGGAGCGAACCCCGACGCCAATGACCCCGGAACCAGCGACCCATCTGACCGCCGTGCCGCCGATCCCCGGCGGCCCGGTCGCTGAGGGCGGCGGCGCCCCGCCGCTCTCGCCGCTGGCCCCGACCGCCGCTCCGCCGTCCGCTCCCGCGCCCGCCGCGTCGAACGAACGTCCACCGGACTGGAACGGCATCACGCCGCCACGCCGGACCGGCGGCGGCAGCGCCCGCTTCCTGACCGACGTCATCGTCGAGCTCGGCTTCGTCGACCGCCCACGCGTCGAGCAGGCGATCGAGGCGGCGCGCGCGACCGGGACGACGCCCGAGCAGGTCCTGCTCGACCAGGGCGCGCTGTCGCTGGAGAACCACGCCCGCGCGATCGCCGAGCGCCACGGCCTCGACCACCTGGACCTCGGCGTCTACCACGTCGACATGTCGGCGGCCAACCTCATCAACCCGCAGGCCGCCAAGCGCTACGAGGCGATCCCCGTCTCGTTCGTCGGCGAGCGCGGCCTGCTGCTGGCGATGGCCGACCCGGCCAACGTCCTCGCCGTCGACGACATCGCGCTGATGACCGGCTACGAGGTCCGCGTCGCGGTCGCCTCGCGCGAGGACATCAAGGTCCTGACCTCCAAGCAGTCGCGGCTGGAGCACGTCGCCGCGACCGCCGAGATCGACCTCACGTCCGACGACGACGGCCCCGGCGAGATCGTCGACCTGCGCGAGAGCGCCGACGACGCGCCGGTCATCAAGCTCGTCAACCAGATCATCGCCCAGGCCGCCGAGCAGGGCACCTCGGACATCCACTTCGAGCCCGAGGACGGCTCGATGCGCGTGCGCTTCCGCATCGACGGCGTGCTCGTGGAGACGATGACGGTGCCGCGGCGGATGGTCTCCGGCGTCGTCTCGCGCCTGAAGATCATGTCCGACCTGGACATCGCCGAGCGGCGCCTGCCGCAGGACGGCCGCGTCGGCCTGAACCTCGACGGCCGCCACATCGACCTGCGCGTCGTGACGTTGCCGTCGGTGCACGGCGAGAACATCGTCATCCGCATCCTGGACAAGTCCAACGTCCAGTTCGACTTCGAGAAGCTCGGCATGGGCGAGGACGACGCGGCGCGCTTCCAGAAGGCGTTCCACCAGGCCTACGGCGCGGTGCTCGTCACCGGCCCGACGGGCTCCGGCAAGTCCACGTCCTTGTACGCCGCGGTCGGCGAGCTGAACACGCCCGAGAAGAACATCATCACGATCGAGGACCCGGTCGAGTACCAGCTCGAGGGCGTCACGCAGGTCCAGGTCAACAAGAAGGCGGGCCTGACGTTCGCCAACGGCCTGCGCGCGATGATGCGCGCCGACCCCGACATCATCATGGTCGGCGAGATCCGCGACGCCGAGACCGCGAAGATCGCGATCGAGGCGGCGCTGACCGGCCACCTGGTGCTGAGCACGCTGCACACCAACGACGCGCCGACGTCGATCACGCGCCTGGTCGAGATGGGCATCGAGCCGTTCTTGGTGGCGTCGGCCGTCGACTGCGTCATCGCCCAGCGCCTGTGCCGCACGCTGTGCTCGCACTGCAAGGAGCGCACGATCATCCCGGCGGCGATCCTGCAGGACCACGGCTTCCGCTCGCACGTCGACATCGAGGCCTACGACCCGAAGGGCTGCTCGCGCTGCGGCGGCTCGGGCTACAAGGGCCGGATCGGCCTCTACGAGGTCATGACGATCACCGACGAGATCCGCCGCCTGGCGATCGAGCGCGCGCCCGCCGACCGCATCGCCGAGGTCGCGATGCGCGACGGCATGCGCCGCCTGCGCGACGACGGCCTGGAGAAGGTCAAGCAGGGCCGCACGTCGATCGCGGAAGTCGCCCGCGTCACGGGCACGAACTAGCCCGGCGCCGCGCGCAACCTTCGCCGCCGTCTCGCGTTGGAGCGCAGCGATGCGGACGATCCTCCTGGCGGCGCTGCTCGCCGCCACCATCCTCCCGGCGACGGGCTCGGCCTCCGAGCTGCGTGCCCATCGCGTGTCGGCGACGGCTCGGTCCGTCGCGCTCGCGGATGCCACGACGCTGGCCTACAAGGCGTCGATAGACGACACGGGCCTGGTCCTGCGCGGTGACGACCGGACGACGCGGATGGTCTCCGCGCCCGCGGGCTGCCGGCTGACGGGGGCGGGGAGCGGGCTGCTGAGCGGCGTGTGCGGCCAGGTGAGCGGCGTCGACCTCAACTCGAAGGTCGACCTGCTCGTGGCCGGCCTGGACGGCGGGCCGCTCGCGCGCCTGACCGCAGCGGTCAACGACGACTACGCCAACGCGGCGATCGTCTTCGAGCCGACCGAGGCCGGCCGCGAGTGGCTGGCGATCCCCAACGGCGCCAAGGACTCTCCGAACTGGACGACGACCGTCAACTGGCACACCGGGGAGGTGCGCGACGTCAGGTAGTCGACCTCGACGCGCCCACGCTCACGGTGCCGCTGTGCGCGCCGCTCAAGCATTACGACGGCTCATGGCTGATCCCCGACGGCCTCGCGCCCAACGTCGTCGTGCGCGGCCGATGGGCGCTGCTCCAGAAGCCCGACGAGCGCTTCGAGCTGCATCGCTGCGGGTCGGCGAAGCCGGTCGCGCTGCCCAAGGGCTTCCGCCCGACCGCGCTCGGCGACGGCTGGGTCGGGGGGATGGCGACCGCGGCCCATCGCGCGTCGCGGCCGGCCGTCGTCCGGCTGACGGACCGGCGGCACTTCGTCATCACCGGCGCGGAGCGTCCTCCGGTGGCCTACGGCTCCTTCACGTTCACCGCTGGCCGCGCCTACGTCCAGGGCGATCACGGCCTCTACACCGTGAAGCTGCCGGGTCGGCGGCCCTAGTCCTACAGGTCGAGTGCCAGCACCTGGCCGGTCATCGGGATGCCCCAGTCGGCGTGGGGCTCCTCGGCGATCAGCCGGAAGCCGCGGCGGTCGTAGAGGCGGCGCGCGCCGGTGAGGGGCGCGTTGGTCCAGAGGACGACGCGGCGGTCGCCGTTGGCGCGGGCGTAGGCGATCACCGCGTCGATCAGCGCGCCGCCGACGCCGAGGCCGCGCGCCCACGGCTCGACGAGCAGGAGGCGCAGCTTCGCGTCGTCGGGCTCGTCGCCGCGGACGCACAGGACGCAGCCGGCGGGCGCCCCGCCGGCGGTGGCGATCCAGGCGTGGTGGCCGGGGGCGCCCGCGTGCGCCGCGGCGGCGTAGTCGGCGACGACCTGCGCGCAGAGCGCCTCGAAGCCCAGGCCCCAGCCGTGCTCCTGCGCGTAGAGCGCGCCGTGGCGGGCGACGATCCAGCCGAGGTCGCCGGGCTTCGGGTCGCGCAGCGCCACCGCGGCGGGGGTGGCCGACGCCCGCTCGTCGTCGAGCACCGCGCGGACCGCGTCCATCGCGCCGACCAGGCGCGCGCGGTCGGCGTCGCTCAAAGGGTCGAGGAGGGCGGCCCACAGGTCCGCCGAGCCGCGGTCGAGCGTCGCGTACGCCCGGCGGCCCTTGGCGGTGAGCTTGAGCACCTGGCGGCGCGCGTCGCGCGCCGAGCGCTCGCGGACGACGAGGCCGTCGTCGTCCAGCCGCGCCAGCAGCCGGCTGAGCTGCCCGGCGTCCATGTCCAGCGACGCGCGCAGCGCCGCGACGTCGGTCGGCCCGTCGCCGCGTCCCAGCTCGTAGAGCACCCGCGCCTCGGGCAGCGGATGCCGTGACCCGAGCAGCCCGCCGCGCAGGACGCCGATCTTGTTGGTGTAGAACCGGGTGAACTCGCGGGCGGCGTCGACGGTGCTCATGGGCCCCGGATCGTGCCGATGATCGTTGACCAAGTCAAGCATTCGGCGCTCGCTAGCGTGGGGCGCATGGCCCGCCCGCTCCCGACGCGCACCCTCGGACTCGACGGACCCGCGGTCGGCGCGATCGGCTACGGCGCGATGGGGCTGAGCTGGGCGTACGGCAACCGCGAGGGGACCGACGCGGACGCCGTCATCGGCCGCGCGATCGAGCTGGGCTGCACGCTGATCGACACCGCCGACGTCTACGGGCCGTTCCACAACGAGATCCTGGTCGGCCACGCGCTGAAGGGCCGGCGCGACGAGGTCACGCTGGCCACCAAGTGCGGGCTGGTCGTCAGGGATCCGCAGACGCGGGAGCTGGTGCGCGACGGGCGCCCCGAGCACATCAGGGAGGCCATCGACGGCTCGCTGCGCCGTCTGGAGGTCGACCACGTCGACCTCTACTACCTGCACCGCCCCGACCCGGACGTGCCGATCGAGGAGTCCGTCGGCGCGCTGAAGGAGGTCGTGGAGGCCGGGAAGGCACGCTTCATCGGCCTCTCCGAGGTCACGGTCTTCGAGCTGGAGAAGGCGAGCGCCGTGCACCCGATCACCGCGGTGCAGTCCGAGCTGAGCCTCTGGACCCGCGACCCGCTGACCGACGGCGTCAAGGACCTCTGCGCCCGGCACGGGATCGCGCTCGTCCCGTTCTCGCCGCTGGGCCGCGGCTTCCTCACCGGCCGGCTGCGCCACGACGCGCTCGAGGACGACGACGCCCGCCGCCGCTGGCCGCGCTTCCAGCCCGAGGCGATGGAGGCCAACGCGCAGATCGTCGACGCGGTCCGCCAGGTCGCCGCCCGCCACGAGGCCGAGCCCGGCCAGATCGCGCTCGCGTGGGTCCTCGCCCAGGGCGAGCACGTCGTCCCGATCCCCGGCACGAAGCGCATCCCCTACCTGGAGGAGAACGTCGCCGCGGCGGAGATCCTGCTCACCTCCGCCGACCTCGACCTGCTCGACGGGCTGCCCGCGCCGGTCGGCGCGCGCTACTAGCCGCCGCGCCGCGCGGCGCCCGCACGTCCAGCCGCGCGCCCCGCGGCTCAAGAACCTGCCTCCACGAACCGACCATCGTGGCGATGCGGTTCGATTTCGCCCAGCTCCTGCTCGACGTCCTCGAGCGTCGTGCCTCCGACCTGCACATCACGGCGGGGTCGCACCCGAAGATCCGTGTCCGCGGGCGCCTGACGTCGTTGGAGGACTATCCGGTCCTCGATCCGACGGACACCCGCGAGATCATCTACGGGATCCTGAGCAACGACCAGCGCCAGCGCCTCGAGCAGGACTGGCAGCTGGACTTCGCCTACGCCATCCCCGGCACGGCGCGCTTCCGTGTCAACGCCTACCTGCAGCGGTCGGCGTTGAGCGCGGCGTTCCGCCTGATCCCGTCGGTGATCACCAAGATCGACGACCTCGGCCTGCCGCCCGTCGTCCACGACTTCTGCAAGAAGCCGCGTGGCCTCGTCCTCGTGACCGGCCCGACGGGCTCCGGCAAGTCGACCTCGCTGGCCGCGATGATCGACGAGATCAACGAGAGCCGCGAGGAGCACATCCTCACGATCGAGGACCCGATCGAGTTCCTGCACTCGCACAAGAAGTGCATGGTCAACCAGCGCGAGCTGGGGTCGGACGCCACGGGCTTCGGCGCCGCGCTGAAGGGCGCGCTGCGCCAGGATCCGGACGTCATCCTCGTCGGCGAGATGCGCGACCTGGAGACGATCTCCACGGCGCTGACCGCGGCCGAGACGGGCCACCTCGTCTTCGCGACGCTGCACACGCAGAGCGCGCCGCAGACGATCGACCGCATCATCGACGTCTTCCCGAGCCACCAGCAGGACCAGGTCCGGACGCAGCTGTCGGTCGCGCTCCAGGGCGTGATGACCCAGACGCTGATCCCGTCCGCCGACGGCTCGTCGCGCGTCGTGGCCTGCGAGGCGCTCGTCCCGACCCCCGCGGTCCGCAACCTGATCCGCGAGGGCAAGACCCACCAGATCCTCTCGGCGATGCAGACCGGCGGCCAGACCGGCATGCAGACGCTCGACATGGCGCTCGCCTCGCTCGTGCGCGCCGGCAAGATCACGCAGCGCGCCGCCGAGGCGCGATCGTCGACGCCCGAGGAGCTCAAGCGCCTCTCCGGCGGCCTGGGCGGCTACGGCAGCGGGCTGCAGGCGGCGTAGCGCATCATGTCCACCTACGTCTTCAAGGCGATGGACCTCACCGGCGCCAAGGCGACGGGTGAGGTCGACGCCGAGTCCAAGCAGATCGTCAACGACCAGCTCAAGCAGCGCGGGCTGATCGTCCTCGACATCGCGGACAAGCACCAGTCCAAGGAGCTGGAGCTCCCGTTCCTGAACCGGATCAAGCCGGCGGACCTGACGATCCTGACCCGCCAGCTGGCGACGATGGTCAACTCCGGCATGACGATCCTGCGGGCGCTCTACGTGCTCGAGGCGCAGACCGAGAACGAGAAGCTCGCGACGACGATCTCGCTCGTCCGCAAGGACGTCGAGGCCGGCCTGCCGCTCAGCGACGCGCTCGAGCGCCATCCGAAGGTCTTCAACCCGCTGTTCGTCGCGATGACGCGCGCCGGCGAGACCGGCGGCGTCCTGGACAGCGCGCTGATGCGCGTCGCCGACCAGCTGGAGTCCGCGGACTCCCTGCGTCGCCAGGTCAAGGCCGCGATGGCCTACCCGCTGGTCGTCATGGGCTTCGCGGTCAGCGTCCTGATCGCGCTCGTCGTGTTCCTGGTGCCGGTGTTCGTCGGCACGTTCAAGCAGTTCGGCGGCGACCTGCCGACGATCACGAAGTTCACGGTCGGCCTGTCGCACGCGATGACCGGCTACTGGTGGGCGTTCATCCTCGGCGGCTTCGGCCTCTCGTGGGCGTTCAAGAACTGGAAGCGGTCCGACAGCGGCCGCAAGACCTGGGACACGTTCAAGCTGCGCATCCCGATGAAGATCGGGGACATCGTCCAGAAGATCGCGCTGGCGCGCTGGTCGCGGACGCTGAGCGCTCTGGTGAGCGCGGGCGTGCCGCTGATGCAGGCGCTGGAGATCACCGGCCAGACCGCCGGCAACTGGTGCGTCGAGAAGGCGATGGGCGACGTCATCGAGTCCGTCCGCCAGGGCGGCACGATCGCCGAGCCGCTCAAGGACGCGCCCGTCTTCCCGGGCATGGTCACGCACATGATCGGCGTCGGCGAGGAGACCGGCGCCATGGACACCATGTTGTCCAAGATCGCCGACTTCTACGAGGACCAGGTCGCGGCCGCCGTCAAGCAGCTCGCCTCGATCCTCGAGCCGGTGATGATCATCCTCGTCGGCGGCATGGTCGGCTTCATCGTCATCTCCATGTACATGCCGCTCTTCAAGGTCTACGACTCGATCAAGTAGGCCACCATCTTCGGGCAGGGGCCCGAGAGCGACACCGCAGGAACCACTACGAGGGCGCCCGCCACGCGGGCGCCCTCGACTCGTTCTAGGAGCCCTGCGGCGCGTTCTCCTGCTCGTGCGCGATGCGCGCCTGCTCGGCGGCCGCGGCGGTGACGTCCGGGTCGCCGGCGGAGGCGGTGTCCTCGGGGGCGGGCTCGGAGAAGTGGTCGACGAGGTAGGAGCCGGCGGTCGCGGCGGCGAGGGTGGCGAGGGCCCAGCGGCGGCCGTGCCAGTTCGGGAAGAGCTTGGCGTCGACGGAGGGGGAGCCGGGGCCGGACTCGGCGAGGACGGCCATGGCGGCGATGAGGACGGCGTTGTACTCCCAGCCGCCTTCGGTGGCCCACGGGCCCTTGGGCGCGTGGACCTTGCGGATCGCGGTGACCATCGTGCTCGCCACCGTGGTGGCGGCCAGCGGCGTCGCGGCGCCGAGGACGAGCAGGGCTCCGCCGCCGGCCTCGGCGGCGCCGGCGGCGATGGCGTGCCGCTTGCCGGGCCGCAGCCCGAGGTTCTCGAAGAACTGGCCGGTGGCGTCGGGGCCGTGGCCTCCGAACCAGCCGAAGAGCTTCTGGGTTCCGTGGCCGACGAACAGGCTTCCGACGACGGCGCGGAGGGCGAGCTTGGCGATGTCCATGTCCTCCCGTGCTGCCCGGCGACGCGCCGAG